>ERZ1046148.1785-NODE-1785-length-10373-cov-4.633650_pt1 | contig 10373 bp, 5 predicted proteins | sample MGYA00383090_ERZ1046148 | MGnify/ENA primary metagenome ERZ1046148 (study PRJEB29581, sample SAMEA5548360) | metagenome | biome: marine; feature: coastal; material: water | depth 25 m | study: Short-term variability in the microbial, nano- and picoplankton...
GCCCTCCAACTGCTTATGCTCCAGACAAACCATTTGCAAATATTGAGTATTCTGTTGCACACACATCAACTCCGTTACAAGTAATAGCTGGAGGGGGAACTTATGTAGGGCCTGGTGGCACCAATATGACTAGTGGTTTGTATATTGGATCAGAAAATAGAATAAATACGGCGAGTGAAGGTGCACCTGCAAATTATGTATTCAGATTTACTATTAATAATGTTGGAGCAAGAACGGGCGATACTGTTGGTAGAAGTTATCCGGCTACTTACCCTACTACATCAACTACAGGTAGTGGCCAGACAATTACTACTCAGCAAGCAGTAAATTATTCTAATTCTTCCAATCTAATAATAGAAAATTGGTTTCCACAAGCAAGTTACAGTCCATCAACTAGTTCTTCTTCAGTACATCAAGGAACTATTAAATTTAGAGTACATCCAGATTCAGAATATGTGATGGATAATCAGATGACAACTACTAATGTAGCAGTCGATTCTGTAACAATTGCGGCCAATAGTATTAATGGGCCTATTGCTACACACTCTAGAGTAACCGTCACTACGGATGATGATCATGGATTGACGGATGAGCAAAATCAAATAGTAATAACTGGTTGTGATAACCCTAGTCATATTAATGGAATTCATAATGTCCATTCAGTATCGAATACAACAGTTTTTGATTATATGATTACAAAAAGTACTGTTCCAGAAGGACAAACTGCTGAAGGTACTATTAAATTACAAACTTATGATGGAATAGACAAAACAGGAGCTGTCATAAAAACATCAACTGATGGATCTGGTTCTGGAATTGCAGAGGTTGTACATGGGGGTTGTGGAGGAAATAACATAGTTCTTCTTAGGGGGGATACAAGTTCAAATATATCTTTAGGCACTCAATATTATGTTTACGCAGATAACTCTGCAAGTGATTCCATTGCATCTGTTAAGTTCACTAGTGGCCCAACATACAAATCTATGTTTAAAGAGGTGGGATTGAAACTAGATGAGGTCACTGGCCAAATTACATCAAATGGAGCTTTCTCTGGTGGATTGGCAACGGATACAATTACGGCTGGTGGTTATATAAATCTTGAAGATGGATTGGGACAAACTGCTGGAACTGAATTTGTTATATTTGAAGGTGAATTTGAAGGAAAAATTGAAACTGAAGATTTTGTTCGTGTAGTGACTTTTCCCGATTCTGGATTAAATGAACTTGATTCTTATTTTCCCAAATTTAAACATGCGAGAGATTACGCGCTGAATAGGGTAAAAACAGATGGAACAATTACTCAAACTAGTGATACAGTTACTATTCAAGGAGTTGATGCTGTCAGTAATATTATTTCACTTGAAGATGGAACAGGGGGTATAACAACAGAAGGAGGATATTTCACAATTGGCCTTGAGACTGGCTCACAAACTTTTCCAACTAAGTATGCAAATGCATTACCATCACCTGCAAGATTTAAAACTTTAGAATATCAAAATGGATTTACTACTAATGTAAGTTATTCAACTTCAAACAGTCAATTTATAGTACAATCTAATGCAGAAATTAGTTTATCAACTGATACAGATGATGGAGAATCTTATATTCTTACTTATGCAGATACTTCTTGGCCAGTTACAAATAGTAGTTCTTATTGGTTTTTAAATAATATAGAAAATTCTCCTGTAGTGGATAATGACAGTAATATTTTAATTTTTAAAACAACTTCTGAGGGTACAAATTTTAAAGTGCATTTTACAATTAGAGCACAAAAAGTTCATAATCAAATGGGTGTTTATACTGGTGGCCAAGGAACTACCACAGCCGCTTCGGTGTTAAATACTATAGATGGCTGGGGAGATGCATTTGAAACTGGTACAGGAAATTATAAAGATGGTTATTTTTATGTTTCAGTTTACAACAATACCGATGCAGATAGAGATGACCAAATAACAATATTTTCAGATCAAAATAATGCATCAAGTACTACACTAGATTTTAATGGTAATGCATTCAAACACAGAGATGATCCAGCTGATCCAGATACAGAAATTAGTATTCTTAATGAAGAAGCATTAGCAAATGCATATTCAAATGGAGACTTTTCAATTTTAAATTCAATATAGGAGAATTATTATGACTATGCCATGTTCAATAACAGGTGATCAATCAATAGGTCACGCGGGATTTTCACCATCTCCAATAACAGCTACTACAACTAATGTATTGGTGCTGGGAGTTCCACCTCATGTTGTGGGTGATTTAATAGGGCCTCATGTTTTGGGCCAAGCAGTTCATACAGGAACAGTTGGTAAGGCATCGACAACTGTTGTTACAGCTAAAGGAGCAAAAGGATTAGCTAGAATGATGGACAAAGGAGATTGTGGAGCTTTAATTTTGGGAACAGGATCAACAGTTATGGTAGGTAGTTAATATGAGTAAACATGGTTGGCAAGATTCGACAGGAATGAAAGATTCTGAAATGGTTGAAAAATGGACTAAAGTATTACATACAGTAGAAGACGCAATGGAACAACTTAAATATCAAAAAACAGCTTTAATAAAAAAGAGAGAAGATATAGCAAATTCTGAGGAAACCAAAAATGGCTAATTGGAACAGTAGTGAATTACAAACACCAGAGCCGATTAAAAAGATAGGTCGAAACGCTCAAAATGCGATAAACAATTTAGATATATTACTGAAACTTGTTAAACAAGGTGCAGATGTAGCTAAACTATTTTTACTGTTGACAAATCCTGCTGGGGCTATAATTAAACTGGCTGCTAATGAAATTATTAAGTTGTGTAATGACTTTAAAGAAATTGGTGTGTTCTATCTATTCATCAATCCAAACGATGAAGGTTATGGAGGACAAACAAATAGACAATTTGGATTAGTAATAAAACAAGATAAAAATGGGTTATATCAGTTTGAACCAAGTACTTATCAATTGGAAGCTTTTCCGGCCTTCACAACTCTTGTAGGTACAGCATATCAAAAATCTCTTGACATTGCTGACCTTGCTACCGATTATAAAGACACAAATGGAAGAAATAAAAATGATCTAAATTTCCTACCACCAACTCCAATATTAGAAAGTCCAGCAAGATGGGAGCTGGGTGGATATGACCCCACAATTTGGACGGGGCATGCACCAGTTTATGAAACTATTCCAATAGTCGGTGATGGGGGAGAATCATTCGGAATATTCCCACCTGAAATGAAACCATCTCAAGTACTTTCAATTATGTCTGAAGCTTTTGATGATAGGGGTGATGTTTCAACATTTGAAGTTATACAATCTAAGAAAGACGCTGCAAGATCAGCTTCAAAAATTTATACCGCCTCAGGTGCTACGATTGATAAAAATTTATTTGATCCTAATAGATTACAGACTGAACCTCTTTTTTTAGATGAAGTTAAAGGAACAGAGGCAGATGGTACTCCATTTGCACGTACACTTACACAACGTAATACAATCACCAATCGAATACAATCTGGAAAACCAAATTTCTCTGGAAGTTCCAACATTCAAGGAATTGAAGTTATTGCTGTTGTTGCATTAGTTGGTGTAGAAAGTTATAAAAAATTTGTAGACGCATTTAAATCTCTTAATGGGTTATTTGGTGGTATGCCTTCTTTATCTGAGTTTACCGATGATATTGCTGGAATTTATGAAAAAGCGACTGCTCCGGCGGGTACACCAATGACTATTATGAATGATATGGCGTGGGGTACTTTTGAAGCAAGTACTGATTCTAAAGAATCTTGGATAGTTGGACAAAAAAGTTACGCGAAAGCTAAAATAACAAAAATAGTAAAATCAGAAAAATATGAACTGAAAAAAACAATATCCACAGAGGTCAAACTTGCTGATGGAAAAGTTCAAGTATTTAAAAATCAAGTAGATGATAATGAAGCTGGAAATTTTATTAAAATGGATTTACTTGTTCAAATGCATGGTACAGCAACTTTTATTCCAGATGAAATAATTTTTGAGGGGGTAAAGACACCCGAAGGCCCACCACCCCATAATACGCCAGGTAAGATAATAATTAAACCAGCAGAAGGATCAGCTCTAAATCCTAGTATTCCATATAATCAAGTTAACAAAGACGATGTGGCTTCTTATGGAAAGGTATTGGGAATTGATACTGCAGCTCCAGATTCTATTCATCCAGATTGGACATCCATTAAAATAAAAGATGTCATTCCTCTTTATGGAGATTTCTTTGATGAAATCATACAATTCGCGGAAGGGTTAAAAGGATATGCTGCCGCCGCTGATGAATTTATTGCAAGAATAATAAAACTTATTGATGATACAATTGCAGAATTTGAAGAAATCGTAAATAAAATTAAAGCATTTCTTGCATTATTTACGAAGGGTCTTCCTGACGCTGGAATTTATTGGTTAACAATTAAAACCTTTGGAGGAAATAAAGCTATTCAAGCAGCTTTAACTGGTTCAGATGATCCACCACCAGAAACTTTAAACTTCTGTGCTGGTTTTATAATGGTATCTGTTAGTGGAGTGGGGGGTAGTTCAATTGAACCACTCTTTAAGGGGTTGGGATTAGAGTTTCAAGAAGTTGCTATGATTCCAGAGACAACAGAATTGGATACTGCAGTTCTTCAATTACAAACTGAATACGAAGCTGCCAAAGCTGCTCAAGTAGAATTAGCAACAGAGGTCTTTGACGTGCTTGGTCTTAATCCACCAATTCACTATAGAGATGCAACAACGATAAAATTTGCAAGTTGGAATGATGTAGAACCTATTATTGGTGATTATGTTCTTGGATTAAAGTCTGGATGTTTTGGCCAGATTCTTAGTTTTTCGGGGGAGGGTTCAGTACTTGTATTAGACCATATTAAGACAGGGCCTACAATAGCTGGAACTACAGTTGCTGAAGAAAGAATAGTTAGACAGTTAGATGTGGCCACTGGTACTTATATAGAATTTCCTTATGATGGAAGTATACCAGACGCATCTACTCTGGTATTTGATGCCAATCCTGTCACAACAGTACCATTAGTCGGAGAAGGAGTATTTACAGAAGAAGTATTGGTAAATAGGTCATCTCATAAACCAAATGGAATAGGTACTACAGTTTATGAAGTATTTCAAGGAAATGAGAATACTTTTATACCAGTAGAAGATACAGAAGAGAGGATAGAAACTTTGGATCAAGATTGGATAATGAAGCCCGAACAACCATTTAGTACTTTCAGGCAAGACAGGAAAATGAAACAACAAGTTTTCAAAGTCATTAATGGTGCTGTTAAAGATCCTGAGTTAACTGGCGGATTTAATGGTACATACGGACATTTTACAGGTGATGATATTATTATTTCATTTGGTGAAGAACTTGCTCAAACTTTCCTTGCAGACATTGAAGGAAGAAATGCAGAGGATGATAGGGTTACTCGTTTGAAAGCACCACCAACAATCGATTCTGTGTATGAGAATAAAATGCTTCTGGCAGTGAGTGGTGATGATGGTATAACTACAACTGGTACAGGAGGAATAGTTGAATCTTATGCCACAGCTATGGATAATAAATTAAATCCTGAGAATCTACCAGAAGAATGAAATTAGATTCAGACAGTTTAACTAAATAATAACAGAGGAATTATGGCAACATATAAAAAATCTTATGCAGATTTGAGTTTTGATTTTACAGCAAATCCACAAACAGGAGATGTTGCAACAGTAAAGGATGCGGTTTCTGTAAAGAGAGGAATTAAAAATATATTATTGACAGAAGGTTTTGAAAGATTATTTCAACCAGAAATAGGTTCTGGAATTAAGAATTTATTATTTGAGCCAATGACTCCTCTTACTGAACAAAGATTGGCAGATGCATGTAGAGGTGCAATTGACGCTTGGGAAAAAAGAGCCTCGGTGAGAAATATAGCAGTTATTCCAGAAGAAGAATATAATCGTTATAGAGTTGCTATAAAATTTACTATTAACAATTCTTTAGAAACAGAACAAGTAGATGTATTCTTAAACAGAGAGAGATAACAGATGAGCGATGTAGCTTCTAAACTTAAAGTATCTGAATTAGATTTCGATAATATAAAAACAAATCTTAAAAATTTTCTAGGTGATCAAAATGAGTTAGCTGATTATAATTTTGATGGTTCAGCAATGTCCGTCCTTATGGATCTTTTGGCTTACAATACTCATTACAATGCATTTTATTTGAACATGATTGTAAATGAGATGTTCCTTGACACAGCATCTCTTCGCAATTCTGTAGTATCCAGAGCCAAACATTTGGGGTATACTCCTGTTTCTGTTAGAGGTGCTAAAGCGTATGTTGATCTAACTATTACTCCTGCAAATACTCCCTCAACAATTGTAGTTGAAAAAGATACACAATTTAATGCTACAGTAAATGGTATTTCTTATGTATTTTCTACATCCAATTCCACCACTTTAAATGTCAATTCAAATGGTGTATACACAACAGCCAATGTAGAATTACAACAAGGTATTCTTTTAACACATAGGTATAGTGCAAATGTCTCAGATCCAGATCAGAGATTTATTTTACCAAATGCTAATACAGATACAAGTTCACTTACAGTACAAATACAAACTTCTGCAACCAATTCAAATTTATATACTTATTCAGTTGCAAATGATACAACTACAATAAACTCTACAGCCAATGTATACTTTTTAGAGGAAGATACAGATAGTAAATATAGAGTATATTTTGGAGATGGTACACTTGGAAGAGATTTAACGAGTGGTAATATTATAATTTTGAAATCTTTGATAGCTGATGCAACTGCTCCAAATGGTGCAAAAACATTTACTCCTACTAGTACAGTTGGTGGTTATTCAAATGTTACAGTAACAACAGTATCGGCTGCTTCTGGTGGAGCAGACAGAGATTCTATCGGTGATATAAAGTTTAATGCACCAAAAAACTATCAAGCTCAAAATCGTGCAGTAACACTTAATGACTACATTAGACTAGTTCAAAGAGATTATTCAGATGCAGAATCTGTTATTGCTTGGGGTGGTGAAAATAATGATCCACCAGTTTATGGTAAAGTTTACCTGGCTATAAAACCATCTAGTGGGTTACAATTATCAACTACTACAAAAAATAATATAAAAAATGATATTTTAGCAAAAAGAAATATAGTCTCTATCTCAACTGAAATTCAAGATCCAGATTACCTATATTTGACTTTTAATAGTACTGTTAAATATGATTCTTCTAAAACTTCAAATACTTCATCCACTATCGCAGATTTGGTTTCTAATACTGTTTACAATTTTGGTGTAGACAACCTTAAAGGTTTTGCAAATGAATTTAGATATTCCCCTCTAATCAAAAAAATTGATGAGTCTGAAACTTCAATTGAAAGTAGTCTTTCTACAGTTAAATTAAGAAGAGTAATTGTTCCTAATCTTAATGTATCTAGTTCTTATACCCTATCGTATTCAAATGAAATTTTTCATCCTTATAATGATTATGAAGATTCTGTTATTAGTACAGAGTTTTCTCATTATGATGCTGATGATACTTTACAAACAACTTGTAATCTACAAGATTCTAATGGAGTGTTACAAGTTTATCGTACAATAGGATCAACTAGAATTATTGTTGCAAACAATGTTGGAACTGTTTCTTATGGTTCGGGTTTGGTTGCACTTGCTGGATTTAAACCAGTTTCAATTGGAGATGGTACTGCCAATTTATCAATAACTGTCGCATTAGCTTCAAGTGATGTTACTCCGGTCAGGGATCAAATCTTACTTATTACCAACAATAATATTACAGTTTCAATGGTTGATACTTACGGAACAGGTACAAGTACTGCTAAATCATCTTCTACTGTCAGTGGCTCAACCGCTGGAGGTACTTCTGGTAGTGGTGGATCGGGAAGTAGCTACTGATGATAACAGATGGTGGAATTCTTTATAGTCAAATAGATTCTCAACTTCCTCAGTTTGTTCAAACTGATCATCCGAAGTTTTCTAAGTTCATAGAGAAATATTATGAGTTTCTTGAACTGAATCTCATTACCTTTACAGATTTAGATCTTAACGGCGATGCCGTAATCCAAGAATCCGTAAATACCACACATACTATAACTGTTGCTACTGGTAATAATTCATACAGTAATTCCGCAAACAAATTTTATGTTGATGGTGCAGTCTCTCCAACCATAACTCTTAACCCCGGCACTACCTACATTTTTGATCAAGGTGATGAAACCAATGATGGTCATTACTTTCATATATCAAAAACACCAAATGGTATTCATACTGCGGGGGGTTTACAATTTACCACCGATAGTAGAGGGGATGTTCTTTTTACTTATGATGGTACTCCTGCAGACTATGATAATATTACACTTCAAGATGATACTGGAATTTTACTCTATGAAGATATGAGGTTTGCAGCTGGTGATAGTGATATAGATCTTGATAATGTTACACTTGAAGATGATACTGGAAGTTTACTTTATAATGAAATTATACTTACTGGTGGTTACCTTTCATTTGAGAATGGTCACCATGTACTGATGGAAGAATTCACTGAGCCGTTAGGATCAGCTGCAAATCAGTTTATACAATCTGAAGATTTTACCGTAGATGAAACTGGAACAGTAGGAGTTGGTTATGAAATAACTATAGGAATAGATATTGGCCTTGAGTCAGCTTCTACTATAGAATTTTATGTTTCACCAGATCTCTCTGGTGAAACTCTCTACTACTATTGTAATAATCATTCTGGAATGGGTGGAAATATTACAGTATCAACTGCTACATCTTATATTTCTCAAGAAAATGGAAATACTGATTCTGCAAATAATGCCCCCGAAGATTATATTACTTTTGAAGATCCTTCAAAACAGGGTGATCAATTTTTAAGTGGAGAAACTATTCTTGGAGCAAACTCTGGTGCTACTGGTATTGTTAAAGGAAAATACTCAACTACTCAAGCGTATGTTCAAGAAACAAATAATGGTTCTTTTCAAGTAGGGGAAAGTATTGCGGGTCAATCCTCAAGAGTTACTGCTACTGTAAATTCATATTCCAGACAACCAATAAACTCATCTAGAAATGTAAAAAATTTCCAAGATATTGATAAAGCCCCAGCTGGGTTTGTTGAACTTTTTAGAAAGGAATTTTTACAAGGATTTAATAAAAATGCTGATATTAATACAGCTAATCTACTTAAACATATAAAAGATTTTTATCGTGCTAAGGGTAATGAAAATTCTTTTCGATATATTTTTAGATTACTTTTTGGTATAGAAGATGTTGAATTTTATTATCCAAGTAATGATATTTTACGTCTTTCCGATGGAAGATGGACTCTTGATAAATCAGTTAAAATTCTTACAGACTCTGCAAGTTATTCGGAATCTTTTCTCGGTAGAAGAGTTGTAGGTCAAACATCTAATGTTTCTGCTCTTGTAGAACGAGTTGAAAGATATCAAGTTGGTGCACTTGATATTACCGAATTATTTTTATCTGGATTTGATGCTAATAACGCCTCCTATCAAGCAACTGAAGCTGCTAACTATACTACATTTTATTTGGGTGAAGTCATAACCGCCAATAGTGCAGATAATGATGGAAATTATGCAACAGCAACTACAAGTGGAGTTTTACAGGGTGTTGATATAGTATATGGTGGATCTGGTTATACAGAGGGTGATGAATTACAAGTTTCTGGTGGGGGTGGAGTAGGAGCCAAAGCTAAAGTTAGTTCAATAGCTGCAGCCGCTCTTACTGGAATTACTGTTGTAGATTCGGGTGATGGATATACTGTAGGTGATGTAGTTACATTTGTTAATGATGGAACTGGTGGAACTGGTGGTGCTGCTAGAGTTGATAGCGTTGTTAAAACAGTAAATGTATTTACACAAACTGAAATTATTAATACATTCAAAGATGCCACAGTTGATGCAGCTACATTTACTGCACCTTGGGGCAGTTATAACAGAAATACCCACAGTTCATCAAATTCTACCACTACATTTACCGTTCCATTTGATGGTCTTTCTGGTACTACTCCGAAGCAAGGAGATTTTATTGCAGAGTTTGGTAGTGGTGAAAGTATTACTCTATACACGCCCGGCACTTCAAAGTTCGGAACAGTTATTAGTACGAACTCCACATCAATCACTTATGGGTTGGGTTCTATTGATTATCAAACAACTTATAATGCAACTCCAACTCTTAATAACTTTGCAAATGATGATGCTATAACTGTTTTTGACCTCTCTCTTGATGGAGATGGTGCGGCAGTAACATCTAATGGCCACAATGCTACGTTCCGTGTAACTGGAGCATCCTTCAATATTAACGGAACACCAACTGCTAATA
>ERZ1046148.1786-NODE-1786-length-10363-cov-21.929763_pt1 | contig 10363 bp, 10 predicted proteins | sample MGYA00383090_ERZ1046148 | MGnify/ENA primary metagenome ERZ1046148 (study PRJEB29581, sample SAMEA5548360) | metagenome | biome: marine; feature: coastal; material: water | depth 25 m | study: Short-term variability in the microbial, nano- and picoplankton...
GGGAAAAGGGTAAAATTAATGATGGTGATTTAGTTGTGTTAGCTGCTTTTGGTAGTGGGTTTACTTGGGGAAGTGTTGTAATTAGATGGTAAGTCTTATATTTTAAATAAAAAACAAATTGAGACTGAAATAGCTTGTACTTTAGTATTATTATCCACCAATCAATATTAATTTGTTATAAGAATGAAAAATAGGTTTATTAGAGTTACTATCGTTACATGTATTGTTTATGTTTTCTATGTGTTTTTTTTCACTGAAAATGTTGAAGATGTTTCTTCAAATAACGAAAACTTTATTCCAATAAATTCTGTAAATAGTAGGTATGATAGTTTAGTAAGTATAAAAGATACGTTAAACTTTGTCCAAAAAAAATAATCTTTTCAATACTTTATTTCGAAGAAAAAACTCTTCCAGTTTCAGCTAGAGATACATTTTTAAAAACCTCTTGTGCCTCTTTTTTAAATAATGAAATGTTTTTATATCTACTAGAGTAGTGTCCAAGCACTAATTTTTTAACATTAGCTTTTTTTGCTATTGTAGCTGCTTGTTTAGCAGTAGAATGCCCTGTTTTAGCAGCTAAATCTTCTTTGTCAGTCAAAAATGTTGATTCGTGGTATAGCAAATCAACTCCATCAATAATTTCAATAATAGTTGGTTTGTAAGAAGTATCGCTACAGTATGCGTAGCTGAGTGGTTTTTCTGGATTACAAGTTAATTCTGAGTTTTTAATTACATCACCAGAATCAAGTTTAAAATCTTTACCAGCTTTTAAATTATTATAATCACAGATGTCTATCTCTTTAAACTTTTTTACAGCGGATATATTTATTTTCCTTGATTTTTCTTTTTCTTTAAAAAGAAATCCATTTGTGTATACTCTGTGATTTAATGGAATGGTATAAACTTTAACTTTTTCATCTTCAAAAATTAGCTCACTCTCAGTTGAGTTTAACTCGTGAAAAATTATTTTATATTTCACATACGATTTTGAGTGTTTTAATTGTATGTTAATGACTTCTTTTATACCCTTAGGACCATGAATATGAAGCTCTTTTTCTCTATTTAGAATCCCAAATGTTGAAATAAGACCTATTAGACCAAAGAAATGATCTCCATGAAGGTGAGATATGAAAATGGTGCTAATTTTAGAAAACCCAACTTTATTTAGTCTCATTTGCCGTTGGGTTCCTTCACCACAATCAATCAAAAAATGACGAGAATTAATTTCTAAGTATTGAGCTGTAGGATGTGCATTAACTCTTGGAGTTGCAGAATGACAGCCCAAAATGGTTAATTTATAACCCATTTATTCTTGATTTTTTAGTGTTTAAAAAGTACTTCATTAAAGTAGTGAGGTTAATTAAAAATATTGTTAGGGGATGATTGGGTAAACTATTTAAATAAATCTCTTTCTATGGCTTCCATTTCTAAAATATCTTCTGCTTCTCCGAGTGTTGGAGTTATATTTAAGAGTTCTGGAATTTTATCGATATCTATCCCATTCTTAACGACAATAAAAGATTTATTATTTATTTTTTGAATTTTAGCAGTCTCTAAAAAAAATGAAATATTTTTCTTACTCATATTTAAGTCTTCTGAAAGGGTAACTATTATATGATTGGAATTAATTTTAGCAAATCTTTTTTCGAATTCATCAAATGATGATTCTTGAAGTTTAATTAAAGTATACTGATTCTTTTCTGAAACTTCCATTATCTTTTTATTTGTTGAGCCAGTAAATAAATTACAGCCATTCTGACTGCAACTCCATTCTCAACTTGATTTAAAATAATTGATTGGTCTGAATCAGCTACATCACTTGTGATCTCAACCCCTCTATTTATTGGTCCTGGATGCATTATGGTGATTTTTTTTCCAAGATTATCAAGAATTTCATTATTAATCCCAAATAGCTGGGTGTATTCTCTAGTTGAGGGGAAATATTTAATATCCATTCTTTCGTGTTGAACTCTCAGTACATTTGCAACATCACACCATTCTAGGGCTTTTTTGATATTGGTTTCTACCTTAACACCTAGACTTTCTATGTATTTTGGAATGAGAGTTGTAGGACCACATACTTTTACCTCTGCTCCCTGAAGCTTTAGTGCAAAAATATTTGATAGAGCTACTCTAGAATGAAGAACATCTCCAACAATTACAATTTTCTTACCTTTCAAACTCCCCAATTTTTCTTTGATTGAATAGCTGTCTAATAAGGCTTGTGTTGGGTGCTCGTGAGTTCCATCTCCAGCGTTAATTATTTTTGCATCAACATGTTTAGATAAAAATACTCCAGCTCCAACATTTGGGTGCCTCATAACAACAATATCTACTTTCATTGCTAGGATATTGTTAACAGTATCTATTAATGTTTCACCCTTTTTTACAGAAGATTGACTCGCTGAAAAATTAATAATATCGGAAGAAAGCCTTTTTTCAGCCAACTCAAATGATAGTTTTGTTCTGGTGCTATTTTCAAAAAATAAATTAGCAATTGTAATGTCTCTAAGAGAGGGTACCTTTTTTATAGGTCTATTGATAACCTCTTTAAAATGATTTGCAGTTTCAAAAATCAGGTCGATGTCATTCTTGTTTAGGTATTTAATTCCTAATAAATGTTCTACACTTAACTGCTTCATAATTATTTATTCTCTAAGTAAATTCCGTCTTTAGTATGCGATTCTTTCCAATGCACAATTACTTTTTCTTTATCTATTGCGTCTACTTGTCTTCCTTTATAATTAGGTTGAATAGGTAAATGTCTACTGAACCTTCTATCTATTAAAACCAATAGTTCAATATTTTTAGGTCTACCATAAGATTGTATTGCAGTTAAACCAGCTCTGACACTTCTTCCAGAAAATAAAACATCATCTATTAAAACAACATTTTTATTTTCAATCAAAAAATCTATTTGAGTATTGGTAGCTTCAAGAGGTTCATCTCTTCTTCTAAAGTCATCTCTGTAAAAAGTGATATCTAATAAACCGAGGTGTATATTTTTTACATGGTAATCATTTGTTAAAATACTAGCCAATCTTTTAGCTAAGAAACTTCCTCTAGGTTGAAGGCCAATTAGTGCTGTATTTGAAAAATCATTGTGGTTTTCAATTAACTGACAAGCTAATCGATGGAGTATTATTTCTATTTCTTTTGAGTTTAGTAAAACTTTTTTGCTCATGAGAAATGTATCAATTTAGCCTTTAGACGCTAAACTTTCACAAAAGTAGTATAAAATATACGATAAGCAAAATTTAAAGCCTCAAATCAAATTTAGTAAGTATCCTAGATTGTTAATTAAATTGTTGAAAACAAAAGTTGAATTTTACACATATAGAAATAATGAATGTTAAATTTAAATTATAATTCAAATCATTAATGCGTATGTCATTGTCTAAGTTTGAATCAATGCTAAAAACAAATAGCATTTATTTTTTTGATTTGGTAGAGTTTGAAGAAATTATCCTTCACTACCTAGATACAGGAAAGCACTCCCTTGCTAAAAAAGCCGTAAAACTTGGCTTAGAACAGCATCCAACATCCGTTGATTTAAAATTACTTGAAATAGAGATTTTAATCTTTGATAATAAATTAGAAAAAGCTTCACTTAAATTGAGAAGAATAGAGTTGCTAGCTCCTGATAATGAAGAGGTTTATATTCAAAAAGCAACGATACTTTCAAAAAATGGAAGTCATGAAGAAGCTATTAAAAATTTAAAGGTAGCTTTAATACATTCTGTAGAGAAAGCCGATGTTTGGTCTTTGATGGGAATGGAATATCTCTATTTAGATGATTTTGAAAAGGCTAGATTAAATTTTGCTAAATGTATAGATGTAGATTTTGAGGACTATTCTTCATTGTATAACGTTGTTTATTGTTTTGATATGGAGAAAAATCATGACAAAGCAATTGTTTTTTTAAATAAATATTTAGATAAAAATCCTTATAGCGAAGTTGCTTGGCATCAATTAGGACGTCAATATTTTGTGCTTGACAGATTTTCTGAGGCTCTTACATGTTTTGACTATGCCGTTTTAATTGATGAGTCTTTTATTGGAGGTTATTTAGAAAAAGCTAAAACCTATGAACAATTAGGTAATTATGAGGATTCAATTAAAAACTACATGCTAACTCTTGAATTAGACGACCCAACTGCTTTTGCTTATGTTAGAATTGGTGAATGTTACCGAAAGTTAGGGGATTTAGAATCTGCTATCCGTTTTTATAAAAAATCTGTGCATGAGGATCCCTTTTTAGATAAAGGATGGATATTGTTAACGGAAGCTTATTACAATCAAAAAGATTATCAAAAAGCACTGTATTATATTGTTAAAGCATTAAAAATTGATGACTATAATACTTTTTACTGGAGAAAATATTCAGATATAAATATCAAATTAAATTCTTTTGAGGAGGGAATAAAAGGGCTTGAAAAATGCATAGAATTAAACGATTGCTCTTTAGAAATTTACACTGCCCTGTCAGATGTATTAGTTTATGTTGGAGATTTTAATGATGCAGTTAAGATTTTATTTTCAGCACAAAAGCATTATAGCGATAGTTCTGAAATTGAATATAGACTTTCAGGACTATGTATGACTCTATTTAAAAAAGACGATGCGCTCAATCATTTAATTAAGGGGATGAAAATAAATTATGGTCAACATATTATAATTAAGGAGCTTTTCCCTCTGGTATTTCAAAACCCTGACGTACAAAAATTATTACTTAATTATAAAAAAGCAACAGAATAGTTCTTCCATAACAATCTTGTTATATTATTGAAACTACAAATATATTTGGTTTTTTATTTGGGACTTTAGTTTCTCTTTTTCAACTATATTCGTAGGTGTAAATAAATTAAGTATGAAAAGATCGTTAAAAGAGTATGTTGTTATTTCCCTTAAAGGAATGGCTATGGGAGCAGCAGATGTAGTCCCCGGAGTTTCTGGTGGAACAATTGCGTTTATCTCAGGAATTTATGAAGAACTACTAAATTCTATCAGTAGTTTTAATTTCAGTTTAATAAATGTTTTTAAAAATGAGGGTTTTAAGTCTGTTTGGATTAAGGTAAACGGTAATTTTTTAGTATCTCTTTTTGTTGGAATTTTAATTAGTGTACTATCACTGGCCAAATTAATAGAATCGATGTTGGAAAATCATCCAATAGTAATTTGGTCTTTTTTCTTTGGCTTGGTGTTGGCTAGTATAATTTACATAGGCAAGCAAATTACCAAATGGACTAAGGGTAGTGTTTTATGCTTAATTCTTGGAGCCATATTGGCTTTCTATATTACTACATTAAATCCGATGGTATCAGCAAATTCCTCACCTTGGTTTTTGTTTTTCGCAGGAATGATAGCAATTTGTGCAATGATTTTACCTGGAATTTCAGGTTCTTTTATTTTGGTTCTTCTTGGGGCTTATAAGCCCGTATTAAATGCACTAAATACGAAAGACTTTGTGAGTATTATTATTTTTTTAGTTGGTGCTGTATTAGGATTGTTGTCATTTTCAAGAATGTTAAAGTGGTTATTTTCAACATATAAAAATTATACGTTAGCAACTTTAACAGGTTTTATTATAGGTTCTTTAAATAAAATTTGGCCATGGAAAGAAACTATCTCATGGAGAACTAATTCAAAAGGAATAGAGGTTCCATTTAATACAGCCAGTGTTTCTCCTTTTTCATTTGAGGGAGATAATCAATTATTAATATCTATTTTTTTGATGTTAATTGGTTTTGGATTAATTATACTGTTAGAAAAATTAGCCATTAAAAAAGACTAATGCATAAAGAAAGAACTTTTAAAGATAAATTAACTCTTTTTTTTAAAGGCTTACTTATGGGTGCCGCTAATAAAGTTCCTGGGGTTTCAGGAGGAACAGTGTCATTTGTTTTAGGGTTTTACGAAGAATTAATTTATTCTTTTCAAAAAATAAATCTCAAAGCTCTAAAATTGCTTTTAAATGGTAGGTTTAATAGTTTTTTCAAATACACAAATTCACAATTTATATTGATCATAATTTCTGGAAGTATTTTCAGTTATTTTACGATCTCTTTGATTTTAGATTTTTTTCTTAGAAATTATGAACTGTATGTATGGAGTTGGTTTTTTGGAATGATTTTAGGGTCTATATACTATATAGCTAAAGACTTTGAAGATTGGAATTTTAAAAGTTTTAGTTTTTTAATCTTAGGGGCAATCTTGGGTTTGTCAATAAGTTTTTTGACTCCAGCTGGAGAAAACAATAACTTATGGTTTGTTTTTTTATGCGGTATAATTGGAGTTTCAGGAATGACTCTTCCCGGTCTTTCGGGTTCTTTCATTCTTATTTTACTTGGAAATTATGTATTGTTGTTAGTAGATTCAGTAAATATTTTATCAAGTGTTTTAAAAGATATAATTACTTTAAATTTTGATTTTATACACAATCCTGTTAAAATTTATTATCTAAAAATTATTGGAGTATTTACATTAGGTTCAGCATTTGGATTGGTTACACTTTCTCATGCTTTAGGGTATGCTTTAAAGAGATGGCACCAAATTATAACAGCAATTATTATAGGATTTATAACTGGTTCCTTAGGAATAGTTTGGCCGTGGAAAGAAAAGGTTTTTAAATCTGAAAATGGACAAATTTTAGTGGATCAAAATGGTGATATGATCATTGAAAATTACCATAGATTTATCCCAAACATTAATGACTCTAGTACATGGTTGGCTATCATGTATGTTTTATTTGGAATAAGCTTAATATTAGTGATAGATTATTATGGAAGATCAAGAAAGATTAAATAACATATTTTTTGGATTAATAGGAAAGAATATATCATACTCTTTCTCTAAAACTTATTTTTCAAAAAAGTTTAAAAATCTACAATTATCAAATTCTGAATATTTAAATTTTGATCTCAAAAGGATTGAAGATTTTTCTGCCATTATTCATAAATTTAAGGGGTCTTTAAGAGGATTAAACGTAACCATTCCGTATAAATTGTCAATTTTTAATTATGTAGATCATGTAGATGAAACTGCAAACAAAGTTGGGGCAATTAATACTATTAAATTTGCTAATAATGGGAGTCTTATTGGATATAATACAGATGTTTTTGGATTTGAAAATTCATTAACACCTATTTTGAAAAAGCATCACAATAAAGCTCTAATACTCGGAACAGGTGGGGCATCTAAAGCTGTTTCATATGTTTTTGAAAAATTAAATATTGAATATTTTAAAGTTTCTAGAAATCCTAAAGATGCTCTTCAAATATCCTATGAAGACATTACAAATGATTTATTAAATAAGTATACAATCATAGTTAATTGTTCACCTGTTGGAACATTCCCAAATATAAATGACAAACCTAATATTCCTTACCATTTTTTGACAGATAAACATTTATTATATGATTTAATATACAATCCAACAGAAACAGCATTCCTGAAAGAAGGAAAAAAACAACTTACTCAAATAAAAAACGGGTACGAAATGCTTGAACTTCAGGCAGAAGAATCATGGAGAATATGGAATAATTAGTTTTTTAATCAGTTTGATATTTTTTTGTTGTTTTAGAATACATCGTTATCTTTAGGCATATTATTTAGGAACCTTAAACATTGTATATATGTTAGAATCAAAAGATGATAAAATTAAATCATCAGAAAATAAAGAGCCAATTGCAAAGTCATCAAAGACAAAAAATAAAAAAAACAGTAATACTAAAGAGTCTGTCAAAAAACCTGTAGTAAATGAAAAAATTACAGACCCTACTGAGTTAGATAATGTATCTGATCAAAAAGACGAAATAGTAGTTGAAGAATCAGTAGACTCAGCTAAAGCTACTAAAGAAGATTCTGACTCCAAAGAAGAAATCGTAAATACCCAAGATACTTCGGGGATAGATAAGGAAGAGAATAAGTTAGAAGATGAAGCAAAAGAAGATGAAGCAAAAGAAGATGTGGCTAAAGAAGATGTAGAAAAAGAAAAACCTGCTCTTGAGGAGGTGATTATAGCATATGATAAATTATCACTTGAAGAATTAGCTGATTCACTAGAAAAGCTCTTAGAAACTCAGAAAGTACAGCATATTAAATCAACTGCAGAGGCAATTAAAAGTGCCTTTAATATTAAGTTTGGATCACTTTTAGCGGAAAAAAAAGAAGCTTTTTTAGCTGAGGGTGGTAATACTATAGATTTTCAATATTCTAGTCCTGTTAAGTCTAGATATAATAAACTACTTTCTGTTTACAAGAAAGACAGAGATGCATACTATTCTAATTTAGAAAAACAATTAAAAGAGAATTTAGACAAGAGACTTCAGTTAATTGAAGAATTGAAATCATTGATAGAAAATGCTGATACAAAAACTATGTATAAATCTTTTAGAGATATACAGAGTACTTGGAGAGCTATTGGACCAGTTCCAAAAACTAAATATAATGACACTTGGAAAATATTTCATCACCATGTAGAACGTTTTTATGACTTACTTCATTTGAGTAATGATTTTAGAGATTTAGATTTTAAAAACAACTTAGAGGAGAAATTAAAATTAATTCAAAAAGCAGAGGATTTAGCTGAAAATGAAGATGCAAATGTAGCATTCAAAGAATTACAAAAACTTCATAAGCGATGGAAAGAAGATGTTGGGCCAGTTGCAAGAGAAATGAGAGATGAAGTGTGGGAAAAATTTAGTGCTGCTACCAAAATAATTCATGACAAAAGACATGGCCATTTCAGGGATATGAAATCTCAATATGGTGCTATTATTGAAGCAAAAATGTTAGTGATTGACGAAATATTAAATTTCGATTCTTCTCAAAACAAAACTCATAATGATTGGCAGAAAAGTATAAAATCTATTGAACTGTTAAGAAAAAAATATTTTGATGCAGGAAAATTGCCATACTCAAAAAGTGAAACTATATGGTTAAAGTTTAAGGATGCTACCAAGCAGTTTAATCAAGAGAAAAATAAATTTTATAAACAAGAGAAAAAGTCACAACAACACAATTTGCAAGAAAAACTTGATTTGATCAAGTTAGCTGAATCTCTTAAGGATAGTGAGGAATGGGAGACTACAACTAATACTTTCAAGAAAATTCAATCTGATTGGAAAAAAGTAGGTCACGTACCCAGAAAATTTTCTGATGACTTATGGAAAAAATTTAAAGCAGCTTGTAATCACTATTTTGATCGGTACCACAAACAAAAAAATACACTTAGCGATGAGGATAAAGAGATTTTAGATAAAAAAGAAGCATTTTTTCAAAGTCTAAAACCAGAAGATTATTCAACTAAGGCGACTGTTACTAAATTAATGAAGGATTGGAATCAGTTTGGAAGTACTTCAAGGAATTCTAGATCTGTGGATGTTAAATTTAATAAGTTTGTTGATCTTATTTTGTCTAAATTGTCTATAGGTAAAGATGAAATTGTGTTATTAAAGTTTAAAAATGTTATAAATGGATATTTGGCAAAAAATGATACAAGAAAACTTAATTCAGAGGTTATTTTCATAAGAAAGAAAATTGATGAAGCAGTCCGAGAAATTCAGCAACTTGAAAATAATTTAAGTTTTTTCTCCAATGCCTCTGATGATAATCCTCTTGTGAAAAATGTTCATACTAATATTAATAATTTTAAGAAAAGTTTGAGTGTCTGGGAAAATAAACTTTCCTATTTGAGAACATTAGATTACTAACATTCAGTAAATTTTATAAAAAAAAACTCGAACTGTATTACAGTTCGAGTTTTTTTTATGTGTTAAGTATATATTTTAAGAAAAAAGGCTGTCAATTTTTTCTTTTTCTTCAGCCGCTAAACCTGCATCAATTAATATACGTCCGCTATGTTCGTCTATTGTGATTTTTTTCCTGTTAGCAATTTCTAGTTGGATTTGTGGTGGTATGGTAAAGAAAGACCCTCCAGAAGCTCCTCTCTCAATAGATACAACCGCTAATCCATTCTTTACTTTATTTCTTATTCTAGTGTAAGCATTTAACAAATGTGCATCTATAGATTCAGAAAATTCTTTTGATTTATCTAATAAAATTTTTTCTTCTTTTTCTGTTTCTTTTAGTATAGAGTCTAACTCTGCTTTTTTATGATCTAAATGAACTTGTTGCTTGTCTAACTTTTCTTTAGTAGAAGCTATAATTTCATTTTTTTGCTCAATTTTTACTTGAAATTCTTTGATTCTTTTCTCAGATAATTGAATTTCTAATTCTTGGTATTCTGTTTCTTTAGCTAAAGAGTCAAATTCTCTGTTGTTTCTAACATTTTTTTGTTGCTCTTCGTATTTTTTCATTAACGTATTAGATTCCTCAATCGCTATCTTTTTGTTATTAATAT
>ERZ1046148.1793-NODE-1793-length-10337-cov-9.358685_pt1 | contig 10337 bp, 10 predicted proteins | sample MGYA00383090_ERZ1046148 | MGnify/ENA primary metagenome ERZ1046148 (study PRJEB29581, sample SAMEA5548360) | metagenome | biome: marine; feature: coastal; material: water | depth 25 m | study: Short-term variability in the microbial, nano- and picoplankton...
TTTTACAACTCACTAATAAATTTAAAAATATGAAAAAAATATTTACTTTATCTACTGCTTTACTTTTAGTTGGTAGTATTTTTTCACAAGGAACATCAGTTTCTTTTTGTGATGATTTTGAAGCTTATCAAATAGGAGATCCTATTGCCGAAACTTCTTCTAATTGGAATTCCTGGGGAGAATTAATGAGTGGAGCGACAGCCCCCTTTGCAGATGATGCGGATGTTGTAAATACAAATGCTTCAAGTGGTGATCTCTCTTTATATTTTGAGGCAATAGGAGCGGGAGGACCACAAGATGTTGTACTTCCTTTTGGTTCTGGTATTCCATATACAATTGGAGATTTTGAATTTTCAGCAAACTTTTTTGTTAATCAAGGAACCGGTGCATATTTTAATTTTCAAGCCGAAAATACTCCAGGAACAACATGGAGTTTAGATGTGCAAATGGATGCAACAGGAAATATTTCTTTTCAAAATGGAGGAGGTGCAACAATTTTTTTAACTTCAACATATCCTATGAATACATGGTTTGAAATAAAAACCGTTGTTGATTTAACAAATAACAATTGGGAAATATTTATAGATAACCAATCTCAAGGAAGTTTCACAAATACAGTTAATAAAATAGCATCATTAGATTTATATCCGATTACAGGACATCAATTTTATGTAGATGATGTTTGTTATTCTTATACTCCAGTGGTTTTAGAAAATTTAAATGCTCAAGTTTCATCAGTTACGCCAATAACAGGTTTAGCTGGTCAAACAAGAAATCCTTCAGTAGAAGTAAGAAATTTAGGTTTAACTAACGTTACTTCATTTGATGTTGATTTTGAATATAATGGAAATACAATTACTGAAAATATTACTGGATTAAATATGGTTACTCTTGATGTTTATCAGGTTAATTTTAACAACTCTATTTCTTTAATTTCAGGAATAAATCCAGGAATAGCTACAGTATATAATGTTAACGGTTTAGGACCAGATGACGAACCTTTAGATGATCAAATGACAATAAACATAGAGGCTATTACACCTGCAGTAGGAAAACTAGTAATTGGTGAGGAAGCAACAGGAACATGGTGCGGTTGGTGCCCTAGAGGAGCTGTAGCTTTAAACTGGATGGATAATGATTATGAAGGATATTGGCAAGGTATTGCCGTACATAATGGAGATCCAATGACAGATGCTGATTATGATAATGGAATGGCTCCATATATTGGGGGATATCCAAGCGGAATGGTTGATAGAGGACAAGAAATAGATCCGGGAGCTTTTAAAAATGATTTTTTACAAAGAATAATAATTGAACCAAACGGAGTGATTACAAATGGTGCAGAATTAACAGGAAATACTCTTAAGGTAAACTTAACTGTTAATTTTCAAAATTCAGTAAGCGGAAATTACAAATTAGCTTGTGTTTTAGTTGAAGATTCAGTTACAGGTACTACACCACAATATTATCAATCTAATTCATATAGTGGAGGGTCTTCTTTAATAGATGTAGATGGAAGTGATTGGGCAAATAAACCATCTAATGTTCCTGCATCACAAATGGTATACAGACATGTAGCTAGAGGAATTGCTCCAAACTTTAATGGAAGCCCATTAGCAAATACTTCATATAATTCTGGAGATACTGAAACTTTATGTTTCGAATTTACTTTAGACCCATCATGGGATTTATCAAAAATTCATATTGTTGGTATGTTAATAGACAATGGAAATATGATTGATAATTCATCTTCAAACTCTATAGATGATGCAGAAAATTTAGGATATACTCCGTGTGCAACAACTTCAATAGGATTAGAATTAAATGGACCAGACAAAGTTAATATTTATCCAAATCCAGCTACTGATAATATTTATATTTCAAATTTACTTGAAAAATCAATTATTAAAATTTATGATATTCAAGGTAAATTAGTTTTAGAAAATAAAATTTCAAATAAAGAATATGTTAATATTTCAATGCTAGCTAAAGGAATTTATCAAGTTAAGTTTGAAGGAAATAATTTAAATGAAACAAGAAAATTAATTATAGAATAATTAAACTAAAATAAAATCCATTTGCTTTCTTTCTAAGTCAGCTCTTTGTATTTTAATTTTAACTTTTTGCCCTAGTTGGTAACTGACTTTTGTTCGGTATCCAATTAGGGCATATTTTTTTTCATCATAAATATAATGATCATCTTTTATACTACTAACCTTAACCAAGCCCTCACATTTATTTTCTATAATTTCTACATACAAACCCCATTCAGTTACACCAGAAACCACACCCTCAAAGGAATCACCAATTTTATTTTTAAGGAATTTTACCTGCATGTATTTAATAGAATCTCGCTCAGCAGTTGATGCTACTTTTTCCATTTCAGAACAGTGTTTACAAACCTTCTCTAAATTTTCTTTACCTACTGAAGTTGCACCATTAATATAATCTTCTAGTAACCTATGAACTATTAAATCAGGGTATCTTCTAATTGGAGAAGTAAAATGAGAGTAATAATCAAAAGCCAACCCATAATGACCAATGTTATTAGTTGAATAAACAGCTTTTGCCATTGAACGAATAGTTAATGTTTCAACCATTTGTTGTTCTTTTTTACCCTTCACTTTTTTAAGCAAATCATTTAATGATTCTGAAAGTTTATTTGAATTTTCATTATTTATAGAGTGTCCAAACTTTTTTACAATATTATTTAAAGTTGAAATTCTATCTGTATCTGGTAAATCATGAACTCTATACACAAATGATTTAGCGTCTTTTTTTGGAAAACCAATATGTTTAGCAACTGTTTTGTTTGCTAAAAGCATAAACTCCTCAATCAAATGATTGGTTGATAAACTCTCTTTAAAATAAACATCTATAGGGTTATTGTCTTTATCTAAAATAAATTTAACCTCAGTGCTTTCAAAATTTATTGACCCCTTTTTTTGTCTTTTTATTCTTAATACTTTAGATAATTTATCTAACAAAAGCAACTCAACCGAAAGCTCTCCTTTTTTATTATCAATAACATCCTGTGCTGTTTGGTAAGTAAAACGAACATCAGAATGAATAACGGTTTTTGCTATTTTGTAATCAACCAAATTTGCTTTTTCATCCATTTCAAACAAAACCGAGTAGGCTAAACGATCAACATTTGGTTTTAATGAACAGATATTATTAGATAGTATTTCAGGAAGCATTGGAATAACTCTATCCACCAAATAAACAGAAGTAGCCCTTTCAACAGCTTCTTTGTCAATAATACCCCCTTTTTTCACATAATGAGATACATCAGCAATATGCACTCCTATTTCCCAATTTCCATTAGTTAGTTTTTTTACTGATAATGCATCATCAAAGTCTTTTGCATCCTTTGGATCAATAGTAAAAGTAGTTGTTTTTCTAAGGTCTAAACGATTCTTAATTTCTTCAACTGATATTTTTTTAGCTATACTATTTGCTGATTTTTCAACTTCTTTTGGGAATTTTGGTGCAAAACCATAATCATAAAGAATAGAGTTTATTTCGGTATTATGGTCATCAACTTTTCCAATTATTTCAACAACCTTACCAATAGGGTTTTTATAATTTTCATTCCAACCCTCTACTTTTACCAATACTTTTTTGTTTAAGTATTCTTTTCTAACTGATTTTGGTGGTATAAAAACATCAAAAGAAACCCTTCTATCATCAGTTATTAAAAAATAATTTGATGACGAATTATCTATTACACCAACAAATTCGGTCTTTTTTCTTTTAATAACACTTACAACCTCTCCCTCTTGTTTTTTCTTTCTTTTTGTAAAAAGCAACACTTCCACCTCATCACCAGCTAAGGCAAATTGACTGTATTCTTTTGGGATGAAAACCTCATTTTCATCATCAATATTTGCATAAACACCTCTTTGATTAGTGTTTTTTATAGTGGTAATAATTTTTGACGTCTTCTCCTTCAACCTAAACGAACCTCTTTGAGTTTCTTCTAAAACCCCTGATAAAACCATATCTTTCATCACATCAATTATCTGGATTTTTACACCCATTTCTTTAACTTTTAAAATTTTACCAACCTGTTTGTAATTTAGCTTCTTTTTAGAATTTTCTCTAAAAATTACTAATAACAAATCATATAGACGAGTGTTTGAAAACTCACCTTTTCTATTTTTCTTAGATTTTTTCTTTTTCTTCATATTATTGTGGCAAAAATAATAGTAATTTTACCATCAAGTGCTAATAAAAAGTAAACATATCATTATCTTGTTGTTAAGTGTTTTGATTTTATCGTCATGCAGAACGAAAAAGAAAACGTTTAACGGCACTTCAACTCTAAAATGTGCTGATTATGATGGGTCGTCTACCAAAACAAAAGAAAAGAAAAAAACAAAATGGAGTTTAGTGCTTTATAAAGATGGAGATAGGGTTGGAGGAAAAACTAAAAAAGGAAAAAGCAGACTTTTTAAAAAGAAAAAATAGTATTTCGTAACCCTTCCTAAAATATAGTCGTTAATCAAAGTAACGGGAAACGACTATGAAACAATTTTTACTTACAATTATTCTTTTACCATTTTTACTTTCTGCACAAACAGAGGGTAAAAAAATATTTAGTTTCTCAAATTCTCCTATTCCTGATCAAAACATAACTGCAATTGCAACTGATAATACTGGATTAAATTGGATAGGAACACTTGAAGGTTTAATTTGTTACAATGGAAAAAGGTGGCATACAATCACATCTAAAAACAGCAAACTACCTTCTAATAAGATTTTATCAATAAAAATAGTTGGTAACACAAAATACATTGGTACCACTGAAGGGTTGCTGGTAATTGATAATAACACTTGGGATGTTTATACTTCAAAAAACAGCAAACTCCCTTCTGATAAAATCAGGAAAATTATAAAAATAAAAGATAATATTTTAATAGCAACATCAAAAGGGTTGGTAAAATATAGTAATGATTTTGAAGTGATTTTGTCAAGTGATAAAAATGGAATAATTGATGATGATTTTATATCAATGAATGTAGATCATAATAATGTTGTTTGGCTTGGAACAAATAGCGGCTTATATAGTTTTTCAAATAATATATGGAGAATTTATAACACAAAAAACTCAGAGTTACCTAATAATAATATTTGGGATATAGTAATTGACGGGGAAGGAAAAAAATGGATAGCAACAAAAAGAGGTATAATTACTATACAAGACGATCAATGGGTTTTGTTCAATAAAAAAAACACACCACTTAAAACAAATACAATTAAATCTTTGGTTTATGATGATTATGATCAAATTTGGGTGGGAACCGATAAAGGAGTTGTTTCTTTTGATGGAGAAGATTGGAAAAAACATAAAATAAGCCACAAAAAAGCGCTTGTAACCTCATTATTTATTGATGATTTTGATAACAAATGGGTGTGTACCTTAAAAGATGTAATTGTATATAATATTGATGGTGTGGAGTTTAAGAACAATATTAGTGCGCAAAATAGCGTTATTGTAAGCAAATAAAAAAATCAAAGAGTGAAACACATTTTTTGGTTAATACGCAAAAAGTCCAACCTTTATGGTTGGATTTTTTGTTTAATATTGATTTTAGATGAAAAGAATATTTTTAATAGTTTTTGGTATTTTGTTAATCCCACTTATTGCAATGCAGTTTTCTAGTGAAGTTAATTGGAATATTTTTGATTTTTTAATGATGGGATTTTTACTAACAACAACTTTATTTTTGATTAGATATTCAAAAAAATATACACATAACACAACAATTATCATATGTGTTGTTGCAATATTCTTAACTATATGGACACAGTTAGCGGTAGGGATTTTTTAAAATAAAAAAAACCAATCATATGATTGGTTTTTTTGCTCCCCCTCTAGGACTCGAACCTAGGACCCTCTGATTAACAGTCAGATGCTCTAACCAGCTGAGCTAAGGAGGAGTGTTTGTTAAAAACGGCTGCAAAAATATAAGAATGGATTAAATAATACAATATATTTGCAAAAAAAATTTTATGAGTATTTTAGTAGTAGGCACAGTAGCTTTTGACGCGATAGAAACACCTTTTGGAAAAACAGATAAAATAGTTGGAGGGGCAGCAACATATATTTGCTTGTCATCATCTTTTTTTACAAAGAAATTAAATTTAGTATCTGTAGTTGGAGAAGACTTTCCTAAAGAGACTATTCAAATGTTAAAAGAAAAAAATGTAAACACTAAAGGGCTTCAAATAAAAGAAGGAGAGAAAACTTTTTTCTGGTCAGGTAAGTATCATAATAACATGAACACTAGAGATACAATGGATACTCAACTTAATGTTTTAGAAAATTTTGAACCAATTGTACCAGAAGAATTTAAAGATTCAGAATTTTTAATGTTAGGAAATTTGATGCCTTCGGTACAAAAGAAGGTTTTAGATCAAATGACAAAAAGGCCAAAATTAATTGTTTTGGATACTATGAATTTTTGGATGGATCTTTTTATGGATGACCTGAAAGAAGCATTAAAAGAAGTTGATGTTCTTACCATTAATGATGAAGAAGCGCGTCAGCTTTCTGGCGAATACTCGTTAGTTAAAGCAGCAAAAGTAATATTAGCAATGGGACCTAAATATTTAATTATTAAAAAAGGTGAGCACGGGGCATTGTTATTTAATAACAAAGAAGTGTTTTTTGCACCAGCATTACCTTTAGAAGAAGTTTTTGATCCAACAGGAGCGGGAGATTCTTTTGCAGGAGGATTTATTGGTTATTTAGCTAAAACTAATGATGTTTCGTTTGAAAACATGAAGAGAGCAGTAATTAACGGCTCTGCAATGGCATCATTTTGTGTGGAGAAATTTGGAACACAGAAGTTAACTGAAATCAACCAGGATGATGTTGACGCAAGAATTAATGAGTTTGTGAATTTGGTTAAGTTTGATATTTCTTTAAAATAAAGAATCACCCTTATTAGCCACATTGTTTTCATACCACTGATCGGTTAATAGGTTTTGGCCATCAGCAGCTTCAACTGCTAAAAAATCACACCTTTCATTTTCCTTGTTGTTAGCATGACCCTTTACCCAGATAAAAGAAACTTTTTGCATTCTATAAATTTTAAGAAACCTAATCCATAAATCAGGATTTTTCTTTTTATTGAAATTCTTTTTCTCCCAACCAAACACCCATTTTTTTTCTACTGAATCAATAACATATTTTGAGTCAGAGTAAATTGTAATTTCAGAATTTTCTTTTTTTACACTTTCAAGAGCAATAATTACAGCCAATAACTCCATTCTATTGTTTGTAGTCAACTTAAACCCTTGCTTTAATTCTTTCCGATAACTACCACTCATCATTACAATTCCATAACCTCCATTTCCAGGATTTCCTTTAGCAGAGCCATCAGTATAAATAATTATACTCATAAGGAAAATAATGTTTTTTCAATAACTTTAGGGAATAAAGATTGTTCTAATTCGTGAATCTTAGCAGTTAAACTTTCTAAATTTTCATCAGGAGAAAGACTAAAACTTTCTTGGAAAATAATTTTTCCCTCATCATAATTTTGATTTACAAAATGGACGCTAATTCCACTTTCAGTTTCTTTGTTTTCCAAAACTGCTTTATAAATGTTTTCACCATACATCCCTTTTCCACCATATTTAGGCAACAAAGCAGGGTGAATATTAATAATCTTATTGGGGTACTGTTCAATCATTTTTGAAGGTATTTTTAATAAAAATCCAGCCAAAATAATATAATCAACCTTATATTTTGCCAGTATTTTAGCTAAATCATCAAAATTTTCAAGCTCAGTTTTTGATGTAAAAACCATTGGAATCTTCAATTTTTCAGCTCTCTCTACAATAAAAGCATCTTTTCTATTTGTACACATCATCACTACCTTAATATCAGATGAGTTATTGAAATAAACACAAATATTCTCAGCATTACTTCCCGCTCCTGAACCAAAAATTGCTAACTTTTTCACTCCTTAAAATTTTTATCAAAAATAGTATAAACAAACAGATGTTAAAATAGAAAATAAGAAAGTTTGCAAATTCTTTTTATTATAGTTTTATTTGCACCTTATTAACTAAAAACATATTAACATGTCAGATATAGCAGAAAAAGTAAAAGCAATTATTATTGATAACCTAGGGGTTGATGCTAGTGAGGTAACAGCTGCAGCAAGTTTTACAAATGATTTAGGAGCAGATTCTTTAGATACAGTAGAGCTTATTATGGAATTCGAAAAAGAATTTGACATTCAAATTCCAGACGATAAAGCTGAAGCTATTGCAACAGTTGGTGATGCTGTTTCTTTTATTGAAGAAGCGAAAGCCTAACTAAAAATGAAAAGCAGAAGAGTAGTTGTTACAGGAATAGGAGCTTTAACTCCTATAGGTAACAATTTACAAGATTATTGGAAATCATTAGTTGATGGAGTAAGTGGTGCTGCACCAATCACCAATTTTGATCCTTCAAATTTTAAAACACAATTTGCTTGCGAGTTAAAAGACTTTGAGGTTACAGATTTTTTACACAAAAAAGCAGCAAGAAAAATGGATCCTTTTTGCCAGTACGCTATGGTTGTAGCGGATGAGGCAATAAATGATTCGCTTTTAAATATTGAGGACATAGATATAGATAGAGCTGGAGTTATTTGGGGTTCTGGAATTGGAGGAATGAAAACATTTCAACAAGAAGCTTCTGATTTTGCAAAGGGGAGCGGAACACCTAGATATAGTCCATTTTTTATTCCAAAGTTAATTTCTGATATTCCTGCTGGTCATATTTCAATAAAATATGGTTTTAGAGGCCCAAACTTTACTACAGTTTCAGCTTGTGCTTCATCAACAAATGCATTAATTGACGCATTTAATTATATTAAATGGAATAAGGCAGATATTTTTATTGCTGGTGGCTCTGAGGCTTGTATTTTTGAAACAGGAATGGGAGGTTTTAACGCAATGATGGCGTTATCTACTCGTAATGATGACCCACAATCAGCATCTCGCCCATTCGATAAAGATAGGGACGGCTTTGTAATGGGAGAGGGGGCTGGAGCAATTGTGCTGGAAGAACATGAGCACGCAATAAAAAGGGGAGCAACAATTTATGCAGAAGTTGTTGGAGGAGGATTAACAGCAGATGCACATCATATTACAGCTCCACACCCGGAAGGATTAGGAGCAAGAAATGTAATGAAACTAGCTATTGAAGACGCTGGTGTTGATGTTACAGATATTGATTATGTAAATGTTCACGGAACATCTACACCTCTTGGAGATATTGCAGAAACAAAGGCAATTAAGGATTTGTTTGGGGAACATGCGTATAATTTAAATATTAGCTCAACTAAATCAATGACAGGACATCTTTTGGGTGCTGCTGGAGTAATTGAGTCTATTGCTTGTATAATGGCGGTAAAAAACGACACTATTCCCCCTACAATAAATCATAAAACAGATGATCCAAATATTGACAATAAGTTGAATTTAACCCTTAATACAGCACAAAAAAGGAAAGTTAATTATGCACTTACTAATACATTTGGATTTGGAGGACATAACGCCTCTGTGTTATTTAAAAAATACGAATCATAAGTTTTTTTAAAACAATAATATCAAAGCTCACTTTTAAAAATAAAGGTGAGCTTTTTTTATTTCAATTACTAGGGTATCATTCTGAAAATGAAATTTATAAAAAAGCATTTATTCATAAATCTTCCAATAAGAATAGTCATAACGAGAGATTAGAATACCTAGGTGATGCGATTCTATCCTCTATAGTTTCGGAATCATTATTTAATGATTATCCCAATGAAGCAGAGGGTTTTTTGTCTCAAAAAAGAGCAATAATTGTAGGGAGAAAACACTTGAACCTGGTTGGTAAAAAGATAATTCCAGCTCAAGAGATTAAAAGTAAATTGAACAAAATACCTCTTAGTGTTTATGGAAATACTTTGGAGGCAATTTTAGGAGCAATCTATATAGATAAGGGTTTTGGTAAAACAAACTTATTTGTTCAAAAGCATATTTATACTTCAGAGTTTTTAAATGAATTATCAGATACAGATTTTAAGAGTAAACTTTTAAAATATTCCCAAAAGGAGAATATAAATATGGAGTATAAAGTGGAAAAACAAGAAGGGCCTGATCATAAGAAAGAATTTTTAATTGCAATTTATCTTAATAATAATAAAATTGCTAGCTCTACAATAAGTTTGTTTTCAATAATATTTTTCCAAATCCCACCACTAATACTATCATGAGTAAAAGTAGATTTATCATGATATGAAATCCCATCAAAATCATCATTTTCCAACCAAGATTCTTTAACTTTA
>ERZ1046148.1796-NODE-1796-length-10327-cov-9.982087_pt1 | contig 10327 bp, 10 predicted proteins | sample MGYA00383090_ERZ1046148 | MGnify/ENA primary metagenome ERZ1046148 (study PRJEB29581, sample SAMEA5548360) | metagenome | biome: marine; feature: coastal; material: water | depth 25 m | study: Short-term variability in the microbial, nano- and picoplankton...
TATCACCGTTAGCAATAGCAGTCACATCACTACCTCTAGTAACAAAACCATTAGATGGAATCTTGTCGTCACCTACATCTTTGAATTGAAAAAATTCTCCTAAGGTGAAGGCGTTAACTTGTATATCAGCAGGTAAAGACCCGTATACCATTCCAAACGCACTATCTGAGTAATTGAACATTTCAATAGTATAATTTGTACCGTCTTGATCCACTTTAAAATCAATGTTGCCCATTTTCACCATAAGCCATTTAGTTGTTACATTTTGAAATTGTGTACTTGATACGTTTCCTTCTTGGTCCCATCCTTTAAATGTTAATTTTAACAGGTAAGGCATTTCATGATATTTTTTTTGTTCTAAATCTACTGTTGCTTTTATTAAATTTTCAACTAGTGTAGCACCGTACGGTTCAGATATAGATAATGTAGCATTTGTATATTTTGCTCCACCTGTTTTTTTACTAGGTGAAACATAACTGTTAATATTGATATTATTAATATGATAATTTTTTCCTACAAAATGTCTATTTGTTTTTGATGACAGAACATTAACTCCACCATCTGCTTGTAGTTGCCACTTAGAGTTTTTGGTTACATTTCCACTTGAACTTATTAATAATCTATCAGTACTATTTTGAACAAACTGAAATGCTAATGACTGTAAATTACCTTCACCGTCTGTGTTATACATAAGCGTATCTTGTATATGATTAAAGTCTTCAGGATGCATCATATACAAGTCATATTGTACACTATAAGATGCTAGTTCATGTAGTTTGTTAGGTCTGATATCAGACATTTTAAATTCCTAGTGCTTCTTTTAAAGAACCTTTTTCAGGCAAGTAGATACTAGTTCCTGCTAAAAAATCAAATATAGGATCTTTAATTATGTCAGGGTTTCTGTTAATAAACACCCACCACAAGTTGACGTCACCGTACAAGTCATACGCTAGTAAGTCTGGTCGGTATTCATACTCTTTTACTATCGTATACTCACGATCGTTGTTGTTTGACGGTATAGGTCTTTTTGCTAATACTCCTAATTGGTTTCCACTTTGCTTTGTTTCAAAGTAAGGACTGGTTGTAAGATATACGGCCATTACATAAACCCTTTCAAATTATTACCGTTTGCTATGTCGTCCATTGTGAATTGTGTAAGATCAGATCTACTGTAAATAGGTGTCATCGTTATGGAGATATCAGTCATTGTCGGTATTCTATCTTGTTCGCTATCCTTAACTGTAATGTAATCTACACTATTAGGCAACGTTAAATCAAATGATTGAATAACTACCGGAGCGTTAGGTAGTAAATTGCTACCGTGTCCAGTTAATCTTAATATAATTGGCGGGTTACCAGCGTTAGGATCATTGTTTCTAAAACTTTTTGTTACTAGTCTCATAAACAAAATAACTGCCCTAATGTATCTTGCTTCATCCTGTGTTTGTGCTGAAAACTGACCAAATAAGTTAATGGTTCCAATAGTTGAGTTCTGGTAAACTTGATATGGATAATTAGTATGAGCAGGGCTTTGAGCACTATAATTAGCAGAGTTGTTAACAATAATTTGTGGCACAAACGGAAATATAACACCGTTTACTTTTTTAAGAGGTTCTAATAACCAACGATCGTATTCAGTAGCACCATCATAAAAAAGGTTTTTAGTTTTGGGCGGTAATGATAGTCTTACTCTTTTCTTATGATCTTGAGTATTACCAGACTTAAATGAAGAAAATGGTTGGTATCGGTCATAACTTCGACCACCACCATAGGCTTGTTCGCCTACTAGGGCAAACAGGTCTCTTTTTCGTTTGTCATTGCTACTATTTGACATAGTTAATTAAATCCTTTTTAGTTCTTGCTCTTTGTATTTATATGTGTTATTATATGAGTATATAATTTAAGGAGTCAATAAATGGCCAGGAAAAAATATTTAAATAACAGAGATCTTTTGAAAGAGATCCACAAAAGTAAGAACAGTTACAGTTCATATATAGACGACGAAACTGACTCGCAATACGATATTATTTTACCAAGTATAGAAAGAATCAACATAAGAACCACAGCAGAAGCAAAACGAAATCGTGCTGATCGACTAGCAAAACTTGCCTATACAGCGGCAATAGAGTCTGGACAGAAGGTAAAGCAGGCAGAGTTTGCGATTGACTGGAAAAAAATACAAAAGTATGAAGTAGTATTTCGTGTTATGACATTTGACCACGTACCGCTTGAACCAGGCAGAAAAAAGAATCCAAAAACACTAGCAGATCATCACACTAGGTGTAACTTCCCTCCGTTTGTTCATTATAGGTTTGACGAAGTTAGTGGAGAATTAACAATGGTAGGTAAAAGTCACTGGGAAGGTGGATTGGAAAACGGATATTTTAATAAAGAACATGGCACTATTAATCCTAATTTAGCCAAAATGTTTATGAAGTTATGTGAACGCTATGCTACAAGATCAAACTGGCGAGGTTACACATATAATGACGAAATGCGAAGTACAGCATTATTACAACTAGCACAAATTGGTCTACAATTTGACGAGTCTAAGTCACTAAATCCGTTTGCTTATTATACAGCGGCAATTACAAATAGTTTTACAAGGGTTTTAAATTTAGAAAAGAAAAACCAAATTATACGAGATGACATTTTAGAAGAAGCAGGCTTAATGCCAAGTTTCACAAGGCAAACAGAAAATGATATTAAGTCAGGGAAAATGATACTTAAAAATCCAGATCCTGTAGTTCGAAGATGGTCTGCTGAAGAATGGGCAGAAGAACATGGCAAGCCGTACGAAGAACCCGTTGACGAAAAGGATTTGGAAGAAAAAGATTGACAAAGTATGTCACTTTATGTAATAATAGTATAAACAGGTTGGTATAATGACAGATAATTTATTTAAAAAGGCAATAGCCTTTACGGATATTCACTTTGGTAACAAGTCTAATTCGTCGTTGTTTAATGATGATTGTTTAGAGTTTGTTGAATGGGTAATCGAACAGGGCAAAGAACAAGGATGTGATACTTGCTTATTCCTTGGCGACTGGCACCACCACAGAGCGGCAATTAATGTTGCTACACTCAACTATAGTATTAAGGCCATTGACGCTTTAAGCAAAGCATTTGAAAAGATAGTATTCATACCAGGTAATCATGATGAATACTATCGAGATAAACGTGACTTTAATTCTATAGCATGGATTAAAAACTATTCAAATATTAAAATTTATAACGATGTAGAAGTTGACGGCAATGTTGCTATTGTACCTTGGTTAGTAGGCGACGAGCATAAAGGTATTAGTAAAATTAAAGCCAAATATATGTTTGGACATTTAGAGTTGCCACATTTCTATATGAATGCTATGGTACAAATGCCTGACATAGGTGAATTACATGACAAAGATTTTGGTGGCGTAGAACATGCTTTTAGCGGACACTTTCATAAAAGACAAACAAGAGGAAACATTACATATATTGGTAATGCTTTCCCACACAATTATTCAGATGCTTGGGACGATGACAGAGGGATAATGGTTTTAGAATGGGGAGGTCAGCCTGTATATACAGCATGGCCAAATGCTCCTAAGTACAAAACATTAAAACTAGGACAACTGTTAAACGATCCAGAAAAATATTTGTTACCTAAAACATATGCTAGAGTTATGCTTGATATTGAAATTAGTTATGAAGAGGCTAATTTTATACGAGAAAACTTTATGGAAAAGTATCCTATACGTGAGTTGAGTTTGATACAACAAAAATTAGAAGATACTCAAGTAGACGAAACAGTTGAGATTAATTTTGAATCTGTAGACAGCATTGTTTACAGCCAACTTGAAGCAGTTGAAACAGACTTTTACGATAAAAACCTTCTAACAGACATTTACAGGAACCTATAATTTGTTTAATTTAAATAGCATTACAGTTAAGAACTTTATGAGTGTTGGTAACAGCACACAAGCAATTGACTTTAATAGAGAAGATTTAACATTAGTACTAGGTGAGAATTTAGACTTAGGTGGCGACGACACAGGTGCTAGGAATGGTACTGGTAAAACTACAATTATTAATGCTTTAAGTTATGCCTTATATGGCCAAGCACTTACTAAAATTAGGGCTGACAATTTAATTAACAAAACGAACGGTAAGAATATGCTTGTTTGTTTAGAGTTTGAAAAGAAAGGTAAACGTTATAAAATTGAACGTGGACGTAAGCCTAACTTACTAAAATTTTATGTAGATAATCAAGAGCAAGAAGCAGATGACAATGCCCAGGGCGATAGTAGAGAAACACAACATGAAATAAATCGACTACTTGAGATGGGTCATGAAATGTTCAAGCATGTTGTGGCACTTAACACTTATACAGAACCTTTCTTAAGTTTAAAAAATAATGATCAACGTGCTATTATTGAGCAACTGTTAGGTATTACTTTACTAAGTGAAAAAGCGGAACGACTTAGAGAGGACATGAAACGTAATCGCGATGATGCTAAAGAAGAAGAATTTAGAATACAAGGTGTTGAAAAAGCAAACGAACATATTAAAGAACAAATAGAAAACCTCAAACGTAGAAGTAAAATGTGGGAGGATAATAAAGATGAGCAAATACAAAAATTAGAAAAAGCAATCATTGATTTAGGTGATGTTGATATCGATAAAGAATTAGAACAACATAAAAAACTAAATGATTTTAGAGACCTTAAAAGGCAACAAAAAGATGTTGAAACTGATATAGCAAGTAGCGAACGTCAACTAGAACGACTGGTTAAAGAGTCGGATAACATTGTTGAGAGGTTAGAACATGTTAAAAATCATACATGCGATAGTTGTGGTCAAGATATTAAACACTTAAAAGAATATGAAGAAAAATTAACAAGTCTCGAAAAGCAAGTTGAGGATATAGCACAGGAAATAGTCGATGCTGGATTAAAAGTAACAGATAATATAGCATTAAGAGAACCTGTTGGCGATAAGCCAGAAACATTTTATTCTGACTTAACTGAAGCACACAATCATAAAAGTACATTAACTACTCTTGAGAATCAACTGACAAATAAACAAGCAGAAGAAAATACTTACAACGAACAAATAACTGAAATGGAAGAAACAGGAATTCAAGAAGTGTCGTTTGAAGTACTAGAAGATTTAAACTTTAAAAAAGAACATCAAGAATTTTTATACAAACTATTAACAAGCAAAGATAGTTTTGTTCGTAAACGTATTATTGAACAGAACTTAGCATTTTTAAATAAACGTTTAACATACTACCTTGACAAAATAGGACTACCTCATAAAGTAGTTTTTCAGAATGATTTATCAATTGAGATCACAGAATTAGGACGTGATCTTGACTTTGATAATTTGTCCAGAGGTGAAAGGAACAGATTAATTCTAGCATTGAGTTGGTCGTTCCGAGATGTTTGGGAAAACCTATACCAACCTATAAACTTGTTATTCATTGACGAGTTAGTTGACTCAGGCATGGACACTTCAGGTGTGGAAAGTTCTCTAGCAATCCTTAAGAAGATTTCTAGAGAACGCCACAAATCTATTTGGCTTATTTCTCATAGGGATGAATTAGCAGGTAGGGTAAATAATGTTCTAACAGTAACTAAAGAAAACGGATTTACCAGTTACAACAACGACGTTAAAATCAATTAAAGGAGAATAGATGCGGCCGTATCACTTACTAGTACCATCGGAGAATATCGCTTTGAGCGATAAAAATACAAAATTAACTTACAACGATTTTATTAAAGAGATACACAAGATTAATGCTTGGTACAAAGAACAAGGATACCATGCTGGTCACAGAATAAGTGTAGTAGGTATTAACTCTGTTCATACATATTTGTATCTATTTGCCGCGGCTTTAGATATGTGTGCTACAACTTTACCTTGGGGTAACAATTTAAAAAAAGCATATAAAAATGGAGAAGATGGCGACTGGAAATTTAGGCTAGACGCAAATAAATCTAATGCTATTGTTTATGTTAACCTTGACGGGACTGTTGATTTAGAACATTTACATTATGAAAAAAGTACAGTACTTGATAAGGAAATAATGCTTTATTATAGTAGTGGAACAAGTCATCCATACGGTTGGACTAAAAGTTATCCTGTGCCTTACGAACTAGATAAAAATAACTATGGCACTAGCCAAGACGTTACACACTATTACAGAGAGCGTGGAAACAAATGGTATCGTAGTCCAGAAACAAACAGAACAATTAATTCTATGGGTCCTTACATTGGTTGGGGACAAGAAGTTACATTTACAACAATAGCAAAAGGTGGGCATTGCCATCTCATATATGAACAAGAAGAATACGCCGAAGCGGCTAAATGGGTTAAACCTACTTGGTTAGCAGGCTTTCCACTAGCATGGCAAAAAGTAATCGACAAAGGTGACAACGGTGGACACAGCATTAAAGTATTTGAGTATAGTGGTGCCGCACTTATTGATGGACAAAAGGAAGAGTTTGAAAACTTCTTTGGACATAGTAATTGGATATGTGGTTACGGTGATGCCGCAACTGGTATGACACTTGTTAACTATTCAAACAATTTTGATACAATTGGTAAGCCAGTTGATTGCCTTGTAAACTCTGGCGCTGAATATAGATTATCAAAAGAAAATAGTACTATTGAATTTAGAGGTCCAATGACACCGGATGGTGATTGGTGGGACACAGGAGATATTGCTGAAATAAATGAAGAAGGTAACTGGATATTAAAAGGCAGAGCAAATGAACTTATTATTGTAAGAGGTGGCGGTAAGGTATATCCGTTTGAAGTTGAGCATATTATTTCACAACATCCAGGTGTTAAAGAAGTTTATGTTTATCCACAACCTGATGAGAACTTACACTTTGTACCGGCTTGTATATACAATGGTGATGTCTCTCCTCAAGAACTACAAGAATGGTGTAAAGGTAAAATACAACCATTTAAACAGCCTGTAAAATACACAAGTCTAGTAAGCACAGTCGCAATATTACGCCAAGCAACGTGTATTCCTAAAGTAAGTAGAGTAAATATACATAACACACTAATTGATAACCCTGATTGGATAAAAAATAATGAGTAATCTCAATAAAAACTTAGGTGATAGTTACAATAATGGATTTGACAACAAACAAGAACAGAGAAAACTTTATGATCATTGGGAAACATACACCCAAGATATATGCGAAGAAGCAGGCTGGTTGGGACCAGTTAAAACAACTGAGTATGTAATAAAAAACTATCCAAAACAATGGGAAATTGAGATTGCTGATCTAGGCTGTGGACCAGGCCCTGTTGGAGAAATACTGTGGCAAGCCGGGTATTCTAATGTAGATGGATATGATCTAACTGAGCAGTTTATAGAAAAAGCAAAAGAACATTATAGAGACGCTGTCGTTATAGATATTACACAAGAAGTATTTCCTAAAAAATACGATATTATTATAGCAAGTGGCTTGTTTACAAAAGGACATTTAAGTTCAGCACCTGCTAAAAATATTTCTAAATGCTTAAATGAAGATGGTATATTAGTTATAACAACACCCGATATGGATAATTATAACTATATGGAAGAAGCAGGCTGGAACAAACAGCAATTCTTAACTGAAGTCAAGTGTATTGGACCTTGGCCTAGTTTAGTTACAACACATCAACACTATCATTCCTTGAGGATATTTAAGGCAAAATGAAAAACGTTTATCTAGCAAACTTTAGTATGACCATTAACCCCGGCAATCATAAATTTCTGCCGTATAGTGTTGCCGGTCTATGGAGTTATGCTGAGCAAGATGAACAAGTCAAAAAAAATTATCAACTAGCAGGACTTTATTACGAAAAGAAAAGCATAGACGAAATTGTAGATGAACTAGTAGATCCTTTTATATTTGGATTTAGTGTTTACATTTGGAATGAGAACTACTCAAACGAAATGGCAGAAAAAATTAAAAAGCGTTGGCCCAAGTGTATGATTATTTACGGTGGTCCGCAAGTTCCACAAGACAGTAAACATGAATGGTGGGACGGCCACAAATACGTTGATGTTGTTGTTTTCCAGGAAGGCGAAGAAATATTTAAAAACATATTACTAAATCCAAGTAAAGAATATATTGACACACAGCCAAATACTGCTGTTAACTTTGGTACACATTGGAAAAATAACGTAGCAGGCAATAAAAGAAAAACAAGACAACGTGACCTAAGTAAATTGCCAAGTCCTTATTTGTCAGGTAATATGCCTAACATAAAATCACATCATGCTATGTTGTTTGAAACAAACAGAGGATGTCCTTATGCTTGTTCGTTTTGTGATTGGGGAGGACTTACATATAGTAAACTAGTTAATCATGACATTAATAGACTAGAAGCAGAAATAGAATATGCTGGTAAAAACAAAATTGGATTCTTATATAGTGTTGATGCTAACTTTGGTATTTTAAAAGATAGAGACAATGCCATCGCTGACATGATCATTGCTACAAAGAAAAAATACGGTTACCCTAAAACATTCTTTGTTAACTGGGCAAAAAATGCCAATGAAGAAATTTTAAAAATAGCAAAGAAAATGTATGATGCTGGACTTATTAAAAGTTTTATTATGAGTTTACAAACACTAACACCGTTAGCACTTGAACTTATAAAACGTGATAACATGGACAGTAACGATTATCAATATTTTGCTAAACGTTGTGCTGAATTAGGATTACCATTTGACTGTGAATTAATAGTAGGTAATCCAGGCGAAACAATAGACACTTGGAAAGACACATATTTAGAAATTACAAACTACCAAGAATTAACAACATACTTGTATCCGTTAGCATTGTTACCTAATGCTGAATTAGGTAGTACTGAAAGTAGAAAAGAGTTTGGGTTTAAAACTATTCGAAAACCTTTTCCTGGGGTACTAAACGAAGAAACAAAAGAAAACATTGAACTCGTAGTTGCTACAAAATGGTTATCAGAAGACGACTTAAAGCATATATGGGAATGGACTTGGACTACTAGAACAGGGCACGAATTTAATTTTTTACGTGATGCCGCTGATTATATGGCCAGAGAAAACATTGTATCTAAAAAGAAGTTTTACAACGATTGGTATACATTTGTTATTACTAGTAACGGCTTAATTAAAAAACATTTTGATAAAGCAAAGGGCAGAATTGATGATCACGTATTTGGATTAGCAAGTCAAAGTTTAGGCTACAGAGAAAATTTAACAGAAAAACGTAGCGAGTTTTATGCTGAAGCAAGAACGTTCTTAGAACAATATACTATTGATAAAAATATTTTAACTGAACTTATTAATTATTGTGACGCTAGGTTATTTGATTATGATGCTAATTACCCAATTACTAAAACATTTAATTACGACTTTATACATGATGTAAAAAGAGAAACAACAATAAGATTCACACCAACATTAAATGGTGCTACTACAACTACTGCTCATTTGCTTTTAGAAGGAAGTGATAGAGTAAGTGATAACTTTAAAATAAGGCAGACATTAACTTGTACACTGAACAATCCAGAGATAATTTTGTAATAGAAACCCCTATAGGTTATAATATAGATGAGTTTTCTTATTTGTACGACAAGTACGATAACGAGTTTGAAATGTATCATAGTAAACATGGGATACCTTTAGGACTAGAAGTTGTATATAATCCAAATATTCTAAAAGAACCTATTATACAATATTGGATTAGATACTTTGAGAAAATTGGTTTTAAATTTAACTTTGAAAAAGATGAGAGTATGCCCGGTAGTGGACAAGCCGGTTTCCAATTAGTAAGAACTAATTTTCAAGAAGAGGCTGTTAAGGTTGATATACATCAAGACAACTTTAGGCCTGCTGGATTAATAATTCCGTTATCATTCCCCCAACGTATACAATGGTATGACAACGAAGATAATTTACTTTATGATCACAATTATACAAAGATTACTTTTATAAATGCTGGTGGTCAGAGACACGGAGTTGATTATTCACCTGAGCCTAGATGGCAATTTCAACTAGATTGTTTTAACTCGTGGGACGAGATTAAAGAAATAGTTCAGAAATCGCTGTCCTAGGTACCTACAACATTAAATAACAATGGCTGTATGTACAGCCTTTATATAAAGGAGATAGTAATGTCAACATTACATGAACAAATAACACAAGCATATGAGTCTTATTTAGAAGAAGCGGCAAAGTTTGACGACAAAGGAAACAAAGCGGCGGCTACCAGAGCTCGTAAAGCACTAGGTAATTTAGCAAAACTAGGTAAATCACGTAGAGCAGAAATACAAGAAAAAAAGAACGCTATGTAAT
>ERZ1046148.1797-NODE-1797-length-10325-cov-8.364752_pt1 | contig 10325 bp, 4 predicted proteins | sample MGYA00383090_ERZ1046148 | MGnify/ENA primary metagenome ERZ1046148 (study PRJEB29581, sample SAMEA5548360) | metagenome | biome: marine; feature: coastal; material: water | depth 25 m | study: Short-term variability in the microbial, nano- and picoplankton...
TTGGTCAAATTCAGCAGTAACAATTAGTTCAGGCAAATCTCATTCATGTGCAATATTAGTCAACGGGCAAGTTGCATGTTGGGGATGGAACTCTTACGGACAATTAGGTGACAATACTCTGGTCGATAGATCAACTCCAGTTATAGCCCAATTACCCTCATCAAAGGATGCAGTAATGATCGATGTAGGAATATCCCATACATGTGCAGTAATGAATGATGGCTCAATGTATTGCTGGGGCCTGAATGCCAATGGGCAGTTAGTAGATGGCACTACTGCATTCAAAAAAGTACCAACCCAATCACAATTGCCACTAGGGAAATCAGCAGTGATCGTATCTGCAGGGGAATCGCACACATGTGTACTGACAAATGATTCTGCGGTTTACTGCGTAGGTTCAAATTCCGAGGGCCGATTAGGTGACTCAACTACAATAGACAGAACTAGTTTAGTTGAAGTTGCGTGGAATCAAAATAATTCAATTTCAAATGCTTACTATTCATCTGGATATTCAGCAAATCATCAATTGCTTGTATCTGGATGGGGGTCTTTTAACTTCTCATCATCACAATTACCAACTGGCTTTTCATTGGATAGTGACTTGGGCGTAATGCAATACGATGGCTCCCCAAATATTGGTCAAAACCCAATCTCAATATCTGTGACGAACGGGGTTTCATCACTCACTACATCCTTCACCGTAGACGTCTTTGAGTTCGATAAATTAGAAGGAAGGATAGATTCCTTCGCACTTAATACTGGTTTCGGCTTAACCGATAGCAAAGATGCTATTTCTATTAATGCTGGTTACGAACACAGTTGCCTAGTAACCGATGAGTATAGAATGAAATGTTGGGGCCAGAACGCGAACGGGCAGGGTGGTGTAGCCCACCAATCTACATTGTCATCTCCCTCATATGTAAATGACAACAATATGAAATCAACCAAAAGCATGGACGTCGGAACGTACCATGTTTGTTCAATAGATAATGAAAGTCAACTTTGGTGTTGGGGGTACAATGCACAGGGCCAACTTGGAGATGGCACTGTTTCCCTCAAGACTACACCAAAGCGAGTTTCTGAATTGTCACAAGGAGTCTTACAAGTTAGTACGAGTTCCTATCACACATGTGCATTGAGCGTTGAATGGAAGGCTTACTGCTGGGGCTACAATAATTATGGCCAATCCGGTTCTAGTGCTACAACCGACCAACTACTGCCAAACCAGATAACTGGATTAGGCAACTCTAGACCGACTATGGTTTCTACCGGCCAAGATATGGCATGTATATTATTGGAGAATGGTACAATTGGTTGCTTTGGAAGAGCAGGGCTTGGTCAAATGGGTGATGGCTCAATAAGTGAAACACATAATACAATCCGTTGGCCAATACTTCCACAGGGCCGAACTGCAATTTCTTTAGATGTAGGGTCGAATCATGCATGTGCAATTCTTGATGACTTCAGCCTATATTGTTGGGGCGAGAACAGTGTTGGACAAATAGGAAATAACAGTACAACTAATGTTTTAACTCCAACTGAGATTCTTGATTCTTCTTATCAGGTAGTGGGAGTAACAGCATCAGATGGGGGCACGTGCGCATGGTTAAGAAATGGTTCAGCATTATGTTGGGGGTATAACGGCTACGGCCAATTAGGTAATGGAAATAACACCGGAATGCTCACTCCCGTTTGGGTAAAGGAGCACATTTTAAATTCGGAAATAAAAATTATTTATCTTGATAAAAGTTACCACCAAACCTGTGCGCAATATGATAATGGAGCTTTGAGTTGTTGGGGCAAGGCAACAACATACTACGGCCTAGGTGATGTATCTCAGACAAGTAGAAACCGCCCTTCGACTTTCGTTTCTCCATCGACTGAATATTCAGGGTCTGAAACATTACAAAACAGTGTAAACTTTGTTGAAGGATATCCACAACAAAAATCATTACAGTTTAGAGGATGGAATGCTAATGTATCATTTAGTGGGACATTACCTTCTGGGCTGGCATTTAATTCTACATCCAATGTAATATCTTATGATGGTTCAACATTTGCAGCAGGAAGTTTTAATTTACAAGTTACTGATGATTTTGGTTCAAACAGTATTAGCATTCAATACAGTGTTATCAAAATAATTTCACAAGAAGGGCGTATCATAGAACCATGGCTCATAAATGGTTCAGCGAGTTCTTCTTACGCTAAATCACAAATTTCAATGATCAGCTCTGAAGGATTACATACCTGCATACTAAATTCACTAAATGAAGTAAACTGCTGGGGGATAGGTACAAGCGGACAACTTGGCTCAGGGACTTCAAATTATAACTATCCCAAAGAAATAACCAATGCCTATGGTTATGTTAACTTGAATTTCTCAACTATTTCAGTGGGGGGTACACACACCTGCGCTCTCGACGATGAAAATGAATTACTTTGCTGGGGTGATTCAACATCTTATCGATACGGGTACTCCTCTGGAACGCATTATTATCCTCATAGATATACTGGAATATCAGAAATTTACGATCAACCATTGGCTGCGATATCCGCTGGGGGCGCCCATACATGCACTATTCGAATGGATACTTCCACATGGTGCTGGGGATTAGGAAGTTATGGACAAATTGGAGATGGAACAATTTATGCAAGCGGCACAACGCCTAAACAAGTTCAATTTGAAAACAATTTGACTGCAATTAGTATTTCTGCAGGCAACTCTCACACTTGTGCTATTATGTCAGATGACTCAATGTACTGTTGGGGATTTAATGACCGAGGGCAATTGGGAATTGGAAATAATACCAACCAACCCCTGCCTATCAAAGTTCTACTTCCCGCCGGAAGAACTGCGTTGGCAATATCATTGGGATACACACAGACATGCGCGATTCTAGATGATTATTCTATCAACTGTTGGGGTAATAACGGCGCTGGTCAAATTGGAGATGGAACTACAGCTGATAGAAATTCACCTTCATCTGTAATACTTTCAGGGATTAATGACCCAATACAAATTGCTGTTGGATTCCAATCAACTTGTGCTTTGTTTGACGATGGTTCGATACAATGTTGGGGGGATAATTACTACGGCCAATTAGGTATAGGTAGTACCACTCAATCGAATTCTCCTCAAACCTTGAATTCCATTTCACACCTTGAAGCAACTTCCATCCAGGTAGGCAACAAATTTGCTTGTGCATTATTCCATGATGGTGCACCAAGATGTTGGGGTTATGGAACATCTGGCCAATTAGGCACAGGCTCAAATGTACATAGTAATTCACCTCAGTTGGTAAAGGGTTACGAAGAAGGAATGAACGAAGCGTATCGTTTCATCCAAGGGACAGAAATTTCAATACCAATACATGTAGCAGGTTGGGATTATACATCCAGCATTTCTGGAAACCTCCCAACAGGAATTGAATGGAATAATATTACCAATTCTTTAGAGTTAAACTATCTTCTTCCAATCGGAAACCATAGTGCTTCGATTACCTTTTTAGCCGGAACACACAGCACTACAATTATTGTAGATTTTGAAATTATAGAAAGAATAGACCAATGGAGTGACAGAATTGCATCACATACTCACGGAATGGCGATCGTTGACGATATGGAATCGCACATTCCAGTAGATTTGGACCTTGGAGGGGGCCATTCATGCTACATCTCATTGAATAATTTTAATTATTGCCAAGGTGATAATACACAGGGCCAACTAGGGGATAATACTGTAAATGCAAAGTTAACTCCGAACAAAATTCTCTTATTCGAACAGCCATTAACCTCAATTTCTACGGGCCCTATGCATACATGTGGAATTGATTATGAAGGGTCATTATATTGTTGGGGTTACAATGCACAAGGGGGGGTCGGAGTTGGAACTACTACTGCCACTTATAACGTTCGACAAGAAGTTACTATCGAAGCCAACGGTTTAGAAACGAATAGGGCATTACAAGTGAGTGTAGGTGCTCAGCACACGTGCTCAATTTTCGATGATTTACAATTATATTGCTGGGGCTACAATAATTATGGCCAATTAGGAATTGATTCAGTAACTCAACAAACAAGACCTCAAATTGTGAGCATGCCAGATAACCAAAGAGTGACTGATATTTCTAATGGATATGGTCACACATGCGCTATTGTAGATAATGGGTCTGTTTACTGTTGGGGATTCAATAGTTATGGACAATTAGGCGATAACACGACGACAAATAGTCACGTTCCGGTTTATACACAATTGCCCCAAGGACGCACTGCTCTTGCAATATCATCGGGAGATCACTATTCTTGTGCTATTTTAGATAATAATTCGATTTACTGTTGGGGATACAATAACTATGGCCAACTTGGAGTTGGTTCGACGAGTTCTTCATCATTACCTGTATTTGCAGAAATGCCAACTAGTTCAGTACCTGTACAACTTTCTTTAGGCACAGATTTTACTTGTGCAGTATTGATTAATGGCTCTGCTTATTGTTGGGGATACAATGCGCAAAATCAAGTTGAAGGACCGGTTGAAAATGTTCAACCGACCCACGTTACTTATCCAATTTATCTAAACCTCAAAACAAATTATAAAATCATGTCAATCAGTAGTGGGGGTGCTTATGCATGTGCAATTATTGAAACTGGAGAAATAACTTGTTGGGGTCAGAATGGCTACGGCATGAGGCTGGCACTCAATGAAGGAAATAACCCGGACCAATTACGATATGTAATTTCAGAAGAATCCTCAAAGCGAGCATATCCAATGGGGTGGGGAATTAATAGTTATTCATTATCAAACTTACCAAGCGGAATATCATATAACGAATCTATTTTAGAAATTTCATCTGATGCAAGTCAAAGTGGAATATTTGATTGGAATGTAATTACATTAGACGGATTTAACCAAGGTTCAATTAGTTACCAAGGCATGAATATTGATCGTAAGCAAGGTGCCAAACCCGCTTGGACAAACAGCATCTCTTATGTAGATTCAGATTCGGAATTACCAATGGTCGCTGTCGATGCAAATTATAAGCATGCTTGTGGAATTAAACAAGGCGGCGAATTATTTTGCTGGGGCTACAACACGGATGGCCAACTGGGAGATGGGACATTAACGAGGAGACTAAGGCCAACTGCAGTTCGATTTGATGGAGAGGCCCCAATTGTAAAACAAGTTTCAACTGGATTTTCAAATACTTGTATTGTCACTGAAAATAATAGGGTCATGTGCTGGGGCGATGGCTCACAAGGACAAATTGGAATAGGCTCCCATTCAAATGATGCATCTCTCTTTGATGAAATAAGGCCGCAAGAGGTTCTGCTTCCATGGTCGAGTAATGCGACAATGGTTACCACTGCCAAACAATTCGCATGTGCATTAATGGATGATGGGTCGGTCAAGTGCTGGGGGAAAAATAATTACGGCCAATTAGGAAGTGGTTCAACTTCCCCTGCATATTCAGGACTTCCTTTGGAAGTTAAGTTGCCATTAGGGCGATTTGCACTTTCAATTGATGCCTTTGAAGACCATAGCTGCGCGGTGCTGGATGATGGCAATATGTATTGTTGGGGTTACAAGAAGTATGGGAATATGGGCACTGGTGATTTGCCAACAAGTACTGCGGCACATACATCCACTCCTGTGCCAGTGCACCTTCCTGAGGGAAAAAGCGTATCGCTGATGGCTGTTGGAGACATTCATAGTTGCGCGGTAATGACCGATGATACGCTTTGGTGTTGGGGGAGGAATTACTATGGTGAAATCGGTGATGGGGCCTTTTCCTCATCTTCACAATTTAGGACAACACCATCTCAAGTTGATGTTCAACACTATTCACCAATTGTTGCACTTAGTGCAGGATATGGTTCTACGTGTTCTTTGCATGATGATGGAACATTAAATTGCTGGGGGAGAAATAATTACGGCCAAGTGGGAGATGGTTTGAGTAACGATCAATCATCACCTACTACCATTCATCTCGAAGGTGGAAACGATGCAACATGGATCACATTAGGTTTTTACTTTGCATGTGCATCTGCCGGTGATGGCTCAGCACAGTGTTGGGGTGACAATGATTATGGAAAACTTGGAGATGGGAGTACTGAGCAGCGTTCTTCCGCAGGAAGAATCGATATGGACTTACCAAGTACTGCTTTTATTCTAACTTATATTGAAGGTGAAATCACTCAAAATCAAAACTATGTTGCAGGCTGGAACTATACTTTCTCGGTTTCACCTCCTTTGCCGCTAGGATTCGAACTTGATTTCTCTACTGGAACAATTTCTTCTACCGGAAATTCTACATTCGGTGTAACCAGGCATAATATCTCGGCCATAGCCGGACCTTATACTGCAACTGTAGAGGTGACATTGGCGGTAATCAGAGATACAGATGGAGATGGAATTCCTGATTCTGAAGATTATGATGACGATGATGATGGCAATCTAGACAGTCTTGATAATTGTCCTAGCCAAGCAGGTACTTCGTCACTAGGCGGGTATATCGGATGCCCAGATTCAGATGGAGATGGGTGGGCGGATTTAATTGACCCATTCGCTGATGACATTACTCAATGGAAAGACACTGATGGTGACGGATATGGTGACAACCCCACCGGCACAACTCCGGATATCTGGATTCTCGATCCATCCCAATGGTTCGATGGCGATGGTGATGGTTTCGGTGACAATGAGTTTGGGACCAAGGGCGATTCATGCCCAACAATTGAAGGATACAGCGTTATGGATAGATACGGGTGTTTAGATTCTGATTCAGACGGATGGTCTAATTTTGGTGACCCCTTCCCATTAAATGCATCGCAGTGGATTGACCGCGATGGTGATGGCTGGGGCGACAACCAAAGCGAAGGTGCTGAACTGGTCGATTTATTCCCTGCCGACGGAACTCAGTGGGCTGATTCTGATGGAGACGGCCATGGTGACAACAAATACGGCACAGAAGGCGATTGGTTCCCTAATAACCCAGATAGATGGGCAGATACGGACCGAGATGGGACAGCAGATGAAGATGACGCATTCGTCAACGATGCCACACAATCCGCAGATAGAGATGGTGATTTGTATGGAGATGATCCTCTTGGTAATAGGGCAGATGAATTTCCTGACGACCCTACGGAATGGAAAGATACTGATGGTGACGGAATAGGAAATAACGCTGATGCATTCCCATTCGATCCAACTCAAACAACAGATGGTGATGGAGATGGATACGGGGACAATCCTCTAGGTTCGGGAGCCGATTTGTTCCCGGATAACCCGACACAATGGAAAGATAGTGACTCGGATGGACTAGGTGATAACTTGACTGGAACTGAGGCAGACCCGTATCTTAATGACTTTGATAATGACGGATACAACGACAGTATAGATGTCTTACCTAGTTTCTATTCACCTGGAGATTTAGATAATGATGGGATACTGGATGAGAATGATTGGGCTCCTGCGGATTACCGTGAATGGGCGGACTTTGATGGCGATGGCAAAGGAGACAATGAAGACCCTGATGATGATAACGATGGTTACGCTGATACCGATGAGATTAGACAAAAAACCAATCCATACGATAGTGGCGATGTTCCCGTTGAAAGTTTCGAAATTGTGATTTGGGGGAATGTCGGACTAGGTGCTTGGGATATAATTGGAATGTTTGGGGGGATTCCATTATTCGCTTGGCTTATGTTTGGATTCGTAACTAGAAACAAACGTTGTGGCAAATACGAACATATGCTGAATGAGGCACTTTCAAGAGGCGAATTAGAACAAGTCGCATTGAAGTGGGAATATTCACTAATGTTGCGTTTATTAGGGCCGCATCAAGGCATTAGGTTAGAGAGGTTACGTGCTGAATTGGATGACTACTTTGAAAAGCATGAAACATCATTCGAATATGCTGGTGAAGACCAAACCAAACTCGTAGAGAAGGCTATTCCTGAAATAGGTCAAACCATCAAACCCGAAACCGTAGTTGCCACGACTTCGATCTCTACAGTTGAAGCAACTCCGATCCAACAGGAGGCGGATTCTCTCCAACCTGTTGTTCAGAATAGCCCTAAAGCACCGAGCCCATCTACTCCAGGAACTGTAGTAACAGATGGATACGAATGGCTCACAGAAAATGAGCAGAATTACTACAGATTAGAAAATACTAATGGCGAATGGACTGTTTGGGAAGGTTGATTTCAAATAATTACTGTTCGGGCATTGATGTTTCATCGTCCAGACTAATTTCACTTACCAAGGCACTGGGTTAATAATTCGCCTTTGATTACTTTCTTGATTGAAAATGGCTCAGTATTGTACATTGCCACTATTTCTGATGTGTAAGGAGTGGAGCACGGTGAGAGATTTGAACTCCCGTTTCAGGGTCTGCAACCCCGCTCATAGCCGCTCTGACAACCGTGCAACATCTAATCGGATTGGCCTGCCCTATTTCAACGCGTCTTTGTATTGGATTGCTATTTCGCTGCAACTAATTTCCAATAACCAATATAAGGTCAAGATTTTATGTATGTTGCTATTAACAAAAACGAACGAAGATGGTGGATGGCGACGATATGCGGCAACATGGTGGTTCAGAACAGGACCTCTCAAATAACTACCAAGTCAAAGTAAGTCTTCCGGGACAAGACATTCCAGAGTCATACTTCCAATGCAGATATGACGTATTACGCCACCCTCTCGGCTTTCCTATCGGCAGTGAACGCTTGATAGATGATGGCGATGCAATACATGCATGGGTGGAAAAAGAAGGACTTGTTTTATCTGTTGGCCGAGCCCACCTTATTGACGAATCGAGTGATGGTAGTGCTGCTGACCACGCAGGCATAGGCGCGAGTATTTGTCCAGCATTTGGCCCACTTCAAACCAAAACTACACAAAATCGGCCCTCGATCCAAATCAGACAAATGGGAACTAGGCAACAGGGTAGAAGGCAAGGACTCGCCACAGCAGTACTCGCTGCATTAGAATACCAGTCAAAACAACATTTTTCGGCTAAAACAGGCTTCTTACAAGCCCGAGAGGTGGCATTTTCATTCTACCACTCGCAGCACTGGCAGATGATAGATTCACCATATACCATTGAAAAAATAGGCCCCCATCATTCTATGATGAAGCAATTTTGAACTCAATCCTTGATAAATGGTTGATTCTTACCTACTTACAGCATAGAAGACAAACTGCGACCTAATATGGCACTTGTCAAAGCGATTGGAGATGAACGCGTGATACAAAATAATACCAACAAGAACAAGTCTTGTTATACTAAATCAAACAGCCTTGATAGTATGGTGGCCTCAGAGTCTGAGCAAAAGAAGCGGATAAAGAGCTATATTGAAGCCTTCAAATCATTATCCGAAAAAGATCCAGATGGGTTTGAATCGATAGCTCCCGAATTATTGCGGAGATCGGTTTGGAATTGGAGAGGGGCGGACCCTTACTTTTCAGAAAGACTATCTCTTTGGCTAGACAAAGAGTGTCTATGGACTCCATTCCATGAAATAATTCCGAAATCGACAAGCACGGTGTTAGACCGACCTGTTGTAAATGCCCCTTCTAAAGAGCACCTCGGTTCCATTCACAAAGAACTATTTTCACGATTGGAAGAAAAGTTTGATGGCGATTATAACCGGTGGGATGCGGCGATTAGAGACCAATTCATTGTCTTGGGGATGCTCGCAATCGCTGGAAAAGGCGGCGAAAAACAAGGTAGAATGGTCTATAATCTCGGAATTAGTGAAGGAGAAAATGGATTAATACAAGGATCAAATGCCATTAGGGCTGCCAAAATAGCAATCTCCCGGATGGCTAAACCAATGAAACTATTCAACCCTGCCAAAGGCCATGGCTATGAAAGAGTTCACAGTTTTAGTGATTCAAATACTGCTGATTTAGTTGCCCGGTATGTTCTCAGCCAGGATGCTTCAGCATTACTGCCACAATCATTATTGCAGAATAGTTAGAATTGAGGCACTCCACCGCGCTCTTCATATAGGGTCGTGTAGTTCCAATTGTTAGAGGGAACGAAGGGTTCCCTATGATCGACCCGTGGAATACGATGCAATTGGAGAACATAATCAAGGAATATAATAAAGCGAATAAACAAGACACTGCGAACCAGTGTCGCGCCCGCTCAACAGTGCTTGAGTGCCGTCTAAATCGCTTTAATAATGCCTTGAAAACAACTCAAAGTCAGTGCGCAGCATCGTATATATCCCAAATTGTGAATCCCATCACGTGGGCTCTACAATTGGAAAGAGAGAACAGCGGGTTCTCTATGTAAAAACAAACCAAAAATAGG
>ERZ1046148.1798-NODE-1798-length-10325-cov-5.262902_pt1 | contig 10325 bp, 10 predicted proteins | sample MGYA00383090_ERZ1046148 | MGnify/ENA primary metagenome ERZ1046148 (study PRJEB29581, sample SAMEA5548360) | metagenome | biome: marine; feature: coastal; material: water | depth 25 m | study: Short-term variability in the microbial, nano- and picoplankton...
GTATCTGTATTTATATTCAAACTTAGGTGTGTTTTTTGCTTCAATTTTGAATTAAGTTCAGCAACTATTTGTGTAGTTGAATAATTTCCATCATCAATTAGTATTGTTACTTTTTCATTATTATTTAATAATAAATAAATCACATTGTTTCTTTTTTGACTGCTAATTATATACCAATTAAAAGGTATAGAATAACTGTGTAATTTTATGTTAATAACTCGTTTTATTTTTTCACTTAAATTCGCCACATAATTTGTTTTTGGAACACTTTCGGGTAAATATTGACTATCTAAAACTAAAAAACGTTTTTCGGTTTTATTTACAAGAGGATTAATATCACCTTCTTTGACCTCACTAGTATAATATTCATTCATTGGTTCATTCTCATTCTCATTATCATTTTGTTCTTCATTTTCAGAATCAAATGTTTCAATAAATTCAATTAAATTGTTTTTCACATCTTCATAAAATTCAGCCAATGGATAATTATTTTCATTGATTGACTTATTTATGAGATTATTTGAACTATTTATGACATTTTCTGTTTCCAAATCATCTATTTTAATAATTTCCATTAATTCAGCAATGGTATAATTTAATATATTATTCGGTTCAATAGTATCCATAATATATTAAATGATTGTTTATTTTTATATTTTTATTTTATATCTTATATTTGTATTTTTGTTTTATTTTTATAAAATCACTTCAAAAAATTATTTGCATTATTTTGTAAAACGCCGTATCTTTCATCATTCAACGATTTTTCTAGCACATTCCACGGTGTATATTGCGACAATGATTCCATTCCTTCTTCACAAAAGACATTCATCAATGCTGGATTAATTCCAGACATCATGCTTGTATTTTTTTCTGTCGACAAATTTGGAAACCCATTTGTATTTCTCAAATTCCAAAATAAAATATGAGGTGGCACTAATGGTTCTCCATAATATTCCATTCCTACTTTCTTGTAACGCTTACTAATTTTTTGAAACATGGTGTCTCTTTTTTCGCTCCTATCTGCTTGATCTATTTGCATATCAGACAAAATTACCAATACCATATCCTTTACTTCACTTGGTGGCAACTTGGTCTCTACAATGGCGTCTAATATGAGATTCATTGCCGCAAAAAAGTTGGTATTCATACCCCAATTTGCTTTCTGTATTTCTTCAACACAACTTGTAAAATTATGGGCGTTCTCAAGATTAACCCAAGTTGGTTTGGCGCTAAATGTCATTACTCGTTTCCCAAGAGAAGACATTTCAGCAATACGAATACCCATCGCAATAGCTGCGTGCAATGTGTCACCATTCATTGACCCAGATGTATCTACCATGGCAATCATTTTCCCCAGTTTCCTATTTTGACTTTTATTACTTTCCCATTGCTTGTTTAGTAAAATAATCTGAGGTTCATTTTTGAAATTCCTGTTTGTATACAATAACCTTCTTGCTTCTTTTGTAAAATCAACTGTTGATACTCTTTTACCTTTAATTTCTACGTTTTTGTCATTAATATATGCTTCAAAATTTTTCGCACATTGAATCCTATCTTCGCGATCTTCATATCTTTGTTGTCCGTTTTTCTTTTGGTTAAAAAATGCCAGTTTTTGCTTCATAATTGAAATTGATGTGACATTATTGAAGTTAATTTGAGACCAAGTATTGTCACATTGTTTAATTTGGAGTGTATTTAACTTTTTATTCAACGCTGAAACAATACGTCTATAGTCCATATAACATTTCTTTCTGGCTAGTCTTTGTTGTTCTGAAGATTTTGCGTATCTCATATAATTTTCAAAATAAGATTCTGCTAATTTATAAAATAACCATCCAAACTTCTTGTTTTCCCTTGGAATCCATTTGGCAACCAAACTAATATTATAATGAGAATCTTCCATATTTTCATAATCCTTTCTCAATTGTTCATTATATAAATTACAACATTTTTCTATAATCTCATCATACATACCACTTTTTGTTCTTGTATCAATTGTGTAACTGTTTTTACAATGATTACATAAATACTTTAAATCCTTCCATGAACCATATGGATGCTCTTTATCACCATATGGATGAACTAATGTAGGTATAAATTCAATTGCTAATTGCGGAAAAAAAGAATAAAAATAACGAATCATCATAAATGACAACTCGTATTCACCTTTGCCGGCAATAATATCACGAGTATAACCAATCATTTTATAAAGAATAGCAATGTATTTTTTATAATCAATGGTGGTATCTTTATTGTCATACAATTCTTTCAAATTTGATAACAATAAATAAAAATTCGGTATCAACGAAGATTCTCTATGTTGATTACGGACTAGTTGAAAATTTATCTGAACTAGTTTTTCTTCAATTGAACTACTATTTGCTGCCCACGTATATTCATATGTTCCATTTTCGCCAACCTGCTTTGAATCTAATGCTTGAATAAGTGAAAACATTTAATATGCTAATTACCATAAATATATCAATATCTTTAAATTGTTTTATAAAATTTTCTTTCGTGTTTTATTATTTTTGGAACTATTTAAACCATTATTTATTTTGATGTGTATTTTTTTTGATTTTACACGATTATTTTGTTTTTCCTTTTCTTTAAAAATAATTAACAACTCATTTAAATCTTGTAAAATATTTATTGTTGGTTCAATTATTACATCATTTATATGATTAATATTTACTAAAAAATCTTCTTCTTTAATTTTTTCTATATTGTCGGCTTCAATAGAAACATTATAAAGACACATTGAACTTATTTTGTAATTTTTATTCATTACTTTATTATTGGATTTTAGTATTTTAATTAATTCACCACAAGTCACTATATTCTGAGTGTTTAAAATTAAATCATCTTGTTTGATTTTTTCCAATCTATTTTCTGTGCTTACATATAAAATTTTTATCCTGATTGTTTCAACATTTTCCTTATAAAAGTCTTTATATTGCGTCATAGTTTTATCAAACTCTTCAATAAAGTCTAAATCTATACTTTCATCATCAAATATTGACTCATTGTCTGATTCTAGTTGTGATTCATTATTTGAATCCATATATTTGAATTATATTTTATAGAATAATTGCAAACTCATTACATACTATTATCACTATTGTATCCATAAAGGATATTATTATATTTTGACATTTCGGCTTCCAATTCATCTTCATACTTTTCATCTAACTTGTCAAAATACTCATAATCATAATTTGGAAATTTAAAAATTCGTTCGTAATTTTCTTCCCCTAATATTTCCATTTTTTCTAACTTTTGATGCTCATATAAGTTCACCATGCAATCAATAAAATATAAATATTCATTCAAACCTTCTTCTTTTGTTTGTATTTTAAATTTAGGTTCAAATTTAAGATCAGACCCAGATTCAGATTCAGATTCATAATTAACTTCATTTTTTACACCTAATTGTACCCATCCTTTTTTTAATTTTTTCACCTTTGTTTGTTTCTTTTTACCTTTTTCTTCATTTTTTAATATTGACCCATAACTTACTTCAATTTGATTTGAGTTGTTTACTTTATTGTCATCTACTAATGAGGGAAAATTAACTTCATTATTTTCAATTTTCTGCTGCTGTTTTTCTTCTTCTATCTCTTTCGCCTTGAAATTATTCACAGGAACAGAACGTCTTTCTCTTTCTTTATCTCTATATTGTTCTCTTTTTATCCTTCTAGGTCGTTCTCTTTCTGGTGGTTCTTCATCTAATAAACACTTAAAACGATTGCTCATTTTGGTCTCTGTAATATGCTATTACTGATTTTTATTTATAATATATTTATGAATTTTACTTTTAAGTGTTATTGTTTTCATTTTATATAAAAATATATACATTCTTTAGAAAATAACTTAAAGAGATTCTATCATATATAATTATCTCCTAACAGCAATAAAAATTGTATGATTTGTGTTATTAAAAATAAAATTCAAGTTTAACGTTATAAATTTATACAGGAGATAGCAAATTATAAAAAACTACACCAAAAAATATATTAATTCAAATATAAAAATTAATTAAATAAGTAAGTAAGTAAGTAAGTAATTTTAATTTTAGCATTCAATATCCTCATTTCTTTATAAAAAAATAATATTATTCATATTATGTTTAATATTATTTTACTCTTTTCTTTTTTAATACTTTTTTCTTTTTAATACTTTTTCTTTTTAATACTCTTTTCTTTTTTAATACTTTTTCTTTTTAATACTTTTTCTTTTTTAATACTTTTTTCTTTTTAATACTTTTTTATTTAAATGTCATCAATATTTACTTCTTCTTCCTCTTCAAACGCAATATTTTGCACTGTTTCATTGCTTTTCACCTTTTGTTTCATCATCTCATAATACTCATCTTCACCATTATCTATAAATTGTATATCTTCCTTTTCATCCGCTTTCTCATTTGTCATTAAATTCGCCGACAATAATCGCCAATTTACATCTGTTACTGACTGCTTCAGTTTTTCTTTATCCTGGTCATTATAGACCTCCAATAAATCACAATTTTGTAATTTCTTTGCGTCTCCACCTGACTCATACTCTCTAATTCCTACCAACAAAAGAGAACCAATTTTTACAAAATTATCGCGCTTCCCTCTGCCTCTAAATTTGCCTCTTATATGACATAATCTCGTTACATTATCATCGCATAATACATGACACATTCCATTCCCCAATAACTTCAATACTTGAGAATATTTTTCAAATTCATTTATTGAAACTCTTAATACATTATTCGGTTTGGCTGTCAAATTCTTTCTCGCCATTCCCTTTGTCTTTTTGCCACCAAAATTCTTTACCATTGTTAATTGCTTTATTAAATTATTGTCTTGTTTTTAAGACTATTTATTCATTTCATTTTTTTTAATAATATTAATAAATTATTATATAATATAAATTGTTGTGTTATTATATATATGCGACATTTTTCACAAAAAAAATATGTTAAGAAACGAACTAAGAAAAATAATAACCTAAGAAAACGAAACAAAACTAAGAAAAAAAAATATAATAAAAAAGGTGGTATTAATACATCAAGTTCTGCGGGTGGGATAGCTCCTTCGTCTTCTATTGGAAGTATAATTGATACAATTTCATCTGTATTTTCTTCTTCTTCTCCTCTTCTTACTAGAAAAAGAAGAAGAAGAAAAAGAAATTAGAATTATTGCTTTTTATAAAATTTGAATAAATTATTCTTATAAACTAATTAAATCCATATCGGCTATTTCTTCTTCTATTTTTATTAGATTTCGGTCTCCATATTTACCATAAAATTCATTTAAATTACAAACTTTTTCTATTTTTCCTATTGATTTATCTTGTATTTCTTTTGGTAACTCATCTGGAAAATAATCAACCTCTTCATAAAATTCGTTTTCTTCTTCATCGTAAAATAATATTTTTTTATGTATTTCATCTTTATACGCTCTATATAAAGCAAATATATTCATCCAATATGGTGCGTCATACGCATAATATTCCCAATTTTGCAAATAGTTTTCCTTATAATTTTTATTTTCTTCTTTAAATCTTTCCAATTGAAATATTCCTATAAAATCATTCTTATTAGTCGCATATTTAGCATCCTCCTTTAATGTTGTTGGATATTTCGTTTTATACATATATAATTCTTCTGTTTGCTTCTCAATATCGTTTTCCAAATAGATAGAACGATGCATTTTTTTGTTTTCCTTTATTGAATTATAATTTATTATTTTAGCCAATATGATTGTACGCTTCAATATAAATTCATCTTTATAACATTTTCTTAATAACGCATTTGTTTCCTTCGTTTTGACATTTTTGTTTATTTTTACGTGACTTCCCATTGTCTCTATAACTTCTGAATGCAATGCTTCTAATTCTTTTACATCTGTAAATTTGTCACATTGCATCAAAAGTGTTGACATATATCCATAATTATCTTGATCCATTAATAACGAAATTATCTCATTATTTACATCTTCTATTTCATCAAAATCAACCTCAAATTGCAAACCCATATTGCGTAACATAAAGACATCTAATGTATATGGTCTTAATATTAAATTATCTATTATCAACTTTATGAATAACGCCAACTCTTCATACTCATTTTCTAATGTAATCTTTTTCAATTGAATAAACATATATTTCTCAAATGTTGGGTTTAATACATAATAGAAATCATAATATATTTGAATGATAAAATTTACAGTTTCACAAGGAAATCCTGAATAATAATATTCAAATGTCCAAAATAGGGTTTCTTTATTATCCTTATTTAGTAATGCCATTATCAAATTCCCCTTAACCTCCGATAATTCGTATAAATACCTCGTTAATTGATACATTCGTTTATAATTTTATTTCTTCCGAAATGTTTAGTTATTTATTTTGCTAATTACTTTTTATAAATGAAAATCATTTTTTTCTTTTATTAATATATACAAAAATGCCATCCGCTTGGAATATGTTTGTAAAAAAAATCTTTGAAGAAGGTCGTAAAATAAACGGCAAGACCTACAAATTTAGTCAAGCCCTTAAAGACGCAAGTAAACGTAAGGCTGAAATGGGTGTAAATACCGTTAAAACTGTTGCCAAAAAGGTTGCTTCTAAAGTAAAAAATGTCACTAAAAAGTTAAGAGGCAAAAAGAACTCTAAAAAGGCAAAATGTATCCAAAAATGCGAAGATGATGCCGAGCAAGATGATGCCGAGCAAGAGGAAGGTAAGAAGAAGAAGAAGAAGAAGAGAAAATCTAAAAAGCGCTCTATGAAAGGTGGTAAAAAAAGAAAATCCAGTAAAAATAAATCTAAAAAGAGAAAATCCAAGAAATAAATGTAATACCAAAAAAATAAAGTAATTTAATTCCAATATTGAAATAAATCATTGAACTTATTTATAGTCTCTTCTATTGTCATTCGTTGATTCGGATTTTGCGACAAATTTTGATTTAATATATCTTGAAATTTACTCATAAATCTCATTTGGATTTTATATCCTTGTATTATATTTTCTACCAAATGCAAATATAATATACTCGCACTATAATTATCCCACGTTTTATAATGCATTATTAATTGAATTATTATTTCTTCTCTATTCTTGTTGATAAATTGCTCCATATATTGATGACATTCCTCCTTTATTATTTTTTCAGTTTGTCCTTTTAAGATACTCCCCATATTTTCTACATATTTGTTTATGATTTGTGTTATCTTGTATTTAGACAAATATTGCTCTTCCATTTTATATAAATAAAACAAAACATGCACCTCAAATGGTTTAAATGTGAAATTCTGTGGTTTCGTTATGAAATTATGAAAATATTCTATAATATCATTTTTGTTTGCATTATTTATATTTATTTTCCTTTCCATTAAACTTGATTCAAAATCATATAAAAGACAATGCGGATTATATATATCCTTGAATTTCATTTTTTCACTCGAAAAATTATAATATATTATTCCTTCCTTTTGAAGTTGATAAAACGTTTTTATTATGTAAAAATATGTTTCAATAACTCCATAAATGTATTCCTTTTCTCCTTTATTATATAAAAATCTTGTTATCCCTTCTATATATTCGTCTTCATTTTCTTCATATTTCAATAGTATATATTCATTTCCTTTACTTATTTCGGTTTTATTTATTATGTCATCATTAACCTCATTTATACTTAATTTTGTTGCCTTTGTTATTGCTATATATCTATTTGTTTTATGTTCCAATAAATGTAATGTATTATTTATATTTATCTCATTTTTTGTAAAAAAATTATGTGGCTTTATTTTTGTAACTATATTTGTATCTTTTTTTATTTTATTCTTACTACTTTCGTTATATTTTGATTTTACTTCTATATGTCTTAATATTCCTTCTACATTCATATTATTTCGCATTTACTCTCTTATTTATGTTATAACATCTATTTTTATATGTTTTTTTTAACAAACTCTTATAATTTTCTTCTTCTTCTCTTGAATTATGTCTTGTTCTGTTTATATTATAATACATATCAAACCCAATTGATGGTTTCATTGTTTCATTTTCTTTTATAAATTCATCCATATTTTGTGAAATATCTTTGCCTATATGATTATATTCCCTTCTTTTTACAGGTTCCTTCTTAATTATGCTTTTGTTTCTATAATAATACCTGACACTATTATATATTTTTTTCATAATATCTCCATTGTATCCCTTCTCTTCATGCTCGTTTCTCTCTTTCTCGATTAATTCATTATTATTTTCACACCACTTCTTCCATTCTTCTTTAAAATCTTTACGCTCATCATATTGATGTATCTTGGCAAAATTGTTTAATAACTCCGAAAATTCTACCGAAAATTTAAATCTGTATGTTTCACTCATTTTATTTTGATTGGGTAGGAGGTTTGTTTGACTTTGTTGAACTATCCTTTGATATTTTGTTCCCATTAAAAAATAGTAAAAGCATTTCATTTTTTTCTTTTATTATACACATTTTTACTTTTGCTTTTATTATTTTTATTGTTTTATAAATTATTTTTTTATAAAATGATGTTTGGTTGGTAAATATTTATTTTTTATAATCTTATTTTTAATTTTCTTCACCTAATGGAACCGCCACTGGTATTGCCTTTGGCATTAAACTTTGAACACAATCTTCATATAAATCTAATGCTTCATAATACGCTTTCACCTTTTTATTTATTTTTATCTTATTTACATCAAATGATTTCAAATATAAACCATCTAATGACCTTAATCGTGACAATGCTACATAACTTTGTCCACATTCAAATATATTTGAACCTATATCTATTTCCGCATTATCCAATGTAACTCCTTGCGATTTATGTATCGTCAACGCCCAAGATAATATTAACGGTATCTGCGAAACCCCCAACCCAGGTATTTTCTCACTTTTCCATATATGCGGTCTCATTAACTTCTTATACCCATTATTGAATTTTACAACAGGAAATTGGGTTTCCTCATCAAACGCTATTATTTTCCCTTGACTTCCATTACATACTAATAAATTATCTTCATCATCCTTTATATTTAATGTTGACATCACTTGTGCTCCTCTTTTTAGCGTAAGCTCTTTTTCACACATTACATTATTCGCCATATATTCCAGTTCAAATACTAAATCCGACTTATTCATACTTAATCGCCTCGCCTTATCTGAATTACTCATTTCCAATTCTGTTTCAAATTTTAACTTAAACAAATTCGGTTGGGTTTCTAATTTTTCCATTTCCGTCTTATTTATTTGATCCACTTTACTCCTAATCGGATACAATTTGACTACTAATGTATCTTCCGATTTTTCGCGATTTATATACTGATTTATTACTTCTATTGTGCTTCGCTTTATTTTTCCTTCCCTGATTTGATTCAATATCTTCGTATATCTATCGTCCGTCTGACGATATATTGTCCTCAATTGAATCTGACATTCCCTTGCAAATATGGTATTCCAATCACTACTCTCAAAACAAAATCGCATCGTATCTGGATCCTCACGCGAACCCACCGGCGGCAATTGATAAAAATCTCCCGAAAAGATTACTTGTATCCCTCCAAATGGTCTGAAATTTTGACGAATTTTTTTTCCTACAGCATTTAACAACTCAAATATTTTTAAGGAAAGCATACTCACTTCATCCACCACTAATATATCCGTGTTTTTCCACATCGCCTTCGCTTTCTTATTTTTGTTGATTTTATATGTAATCTCCTCAAATAATTTGTTCCCTAATCCTATATGAGCCCACGAATGTAAGGTTTTGGCTTTACAATTTAATAAAACCGCAGCACAACCTGTCATCGCTGTGACGTGTATGTTTCTTTCATATTGCGTCGCATGCTCATATATGTGCTTAATTAATGCCGATTTTCCTGAACCTCCAGGTCCTGTAATAAATATATTATTGCCTTGAATATATTTATTAAACGCTAATTCTTGTTCAAATGATAATTCCATCTTGATTTATTTAATGTAAATTATATTATTTTGCTACTTTGTTTCTATATCCTTTTATTTTTCATTTTTTTAATAATTCATTGTCTTATCTATTGCTACATTTTGCACGATTCGTCTTATTACCTTCTTCTGTAAATCATCTATATTTCCACCTTTCCCTCCCATCGCATTGTAAAATATCCGCCAATATTCTTCATGCTCCCTTGAATTCCGATCCGTTTCACATTTTGGAAACTCTAACTTATATTTCGCCTCCAATGCTTGCGTTTCTTTCCTTGCAACATCCCATAAGGTGCTCATTAGTTTTTCCTTTTCATCCTTCTCCCATTCATCATCATCCTT
>ERZ1046148.1800-NODE-1800-length-10310-cov-14.150853_pt1 | contig 10310 bp, 2 predicted proteins | sample MGYA00383090_ERZ1046148 | MGnify/ENA primary metagenome ERZ1046148 (study PRJEB29581, sample SAMEA5548360) | metagenome | biome: marine; feature: coastal; material: water | depth 25 m | study: Short-term variability in the microbial, nano- and picoplankton...
ACTCAAATATTTAAACTCTCTACATATATACTCAAAGTGTGTCTATTGGATTTTAGATCCAATTAACAGCATTTGCAGTATACGTGTTGGTCGTTTCTCGGTAAGAATTGGACTGTTTATTCGAAGAGGCTGCACTGCGTTTGCAATTTTGTGTGTAAAGCGTAGTGCATGCATTTTGCATTGTTGCTAAGAAGAAAGTATGGTAGGTAGCAGAAGAGTGCTTGCTCCACGTAACTAATTGTTTTATGCATTTTTACGTGTGTGACCCAAATCTGCCTCGTCGCCTTTTGTAGGTGCGACTAATTGTAAGGTGACTGAACGATGGGTTGGTAATAGGTTCGTAGTTATTGTATAACAAGTCTTGCAACGTAGCTTGTAAGTCCTGGGTAGTCATCTGTGCAGATTGTTGGTGTCTTGGCCAATCAGTCGTTTCCGCGTATGGTTTCTCTTTGATTTGTGCTTGAATTTCCTTATTTTTATTTCCTTATTTTTAACTTGTTTCTATGAGCTGATGCAGTGTTTGTTTATGCTCGATAAGGATTAGATTGTTTCTAGAATGGTTTTAAAATGTCTGCAGATAGTAGGATTCTTGCACTTCCATTATCTTTCAAATATTCAGAAATCACCAAAGAATTCCGAAGACAAAGAAGTCACATAACTTGTGTGGATAATATTTGAATGTATCTTATTCGCCGCCCCTCATTTTCTTTGATTTTGTGTATGTTCTTTGTGATTGCTTCATGTTATAGTTAAGATAATGGTCTCTTTTTAGTCTTTATGGAATTCTAATGTTGTTGTACGATCATAATATTGTTCAGGTATGGGAGATGTTACTGTTAGATTTTCCTTTTGTTGCTAATTCGAGCGTGAGTGGAACTGAGCGCCCTCTCTGATCAGCGGGAGTGACTATAGTTGTGTGTGGCCTGCATATGCTTTTCTTCTTGCAATGGTTCGTTTGAATTTCTTCGATAAATGTGTTTTCAGCAATAGTAGAGTAAGTTAATGGATGTGGTAAGAGTTATCCCGTTATTATAAATAATTATCCTTCATATTGAATGTTGATGAGTCATGGTATGTTTGCGATTTTTGGGACGATTTTAACCATTATACTGGTTTGATGTTCCTTCCATATGTACTTCTCGACGTTAATACCAATTTAATAAGAGTCACCGTCTTATATGGGTGGTCTTATGTGTTCTAGGTAAATTTTATTAGTGTCGTATTTGGAGTCAAATAGTATTTGGTTGATGTTGATTGATGTCGTCTATAATGTCCCCTTCCATAATTCTTCTTTTTGAATTGGAATGAGTCTTGTGTACCCTAATTATGTACTTTAGTTAGGTTTTATGAGATGTTTTAATGCTGGGATGGTATTGTGATTAGCAGATACGCGGTGGCTCCATCTTTGATTTTTATAGGACTTATTATGTAATGTCCTGTGATATGTGTCAAAAGTCATTTCAAACATTTAAACATTCTATGCAAATCTAGTATCGGTTTGGTGTATAGATTTCTTCATCCTTGTTGTGTCTCGCCATTGAGTTGCGATGTCTTTGAATATTGTGTTTCTCTAGATTGTTTTTTGTGTTTTTTACTTATTGTGTTAATTTTGTTTCTCTATGTTATGAATTGCTTAAATTTTGTTTAGAGGTTTATTTTGAGGTTCTCAATTATGTGAATATTTTCAGTCGGTTGATATTGGTTATTGTGCTGCCATCTGTGGAGTTTTCTTGTTAGTTGGACTTCATGATATTCAGTTAAGTCCTTGCATATGTTCAAGAAAAAACGGGAAAAACGGATCAAACTTCATGATTATTTGAAGTGGCTTTAAAGGTTTTGATTAGTCATTGCGTTCTAACCTCCTTTGGATAATGTTTTGATGTGGTTTGATGTTGTTGTTTTCGAATAATTCCGATATGGATTATGTATTAAGATAATATTTTTGATTTTTGTTTTTGTAAATTTCGACTAAGTTTTTGCCCTTTGTGGGTAAATTAAATGTTCTTCATGATATATGATTATTAGTTCAATGATGGCTCCATCTATGTTGTCTGAAGTGGTTAATATTTTTTGGACTTCTATAATTTTATTAAAGTCCTCACATATGTTCAAAAAACACTGGTTAAAATGTCCGAGATGTGTAATTGTTCGTGTCTCTATAATTGATTTTATTATGAGTGGTTTTTACTTCTCTTTTGATTTTGAATGTTCATCATTGTGATGTTCTTTTTTGGCTGATTTCTAATTTTGTATAATCCACTCCTCTTTGTTAATTTGTTAGGTTTGATTTGGGTATTATTTCTTTGGTTTGATTTAATTTTATGTATTGATTCATTTGATGTGGTTGTTGGGAAGATTCTATGTTAACGCCATCTGTTGTTTACGATTTTGTTTGCATGTGTTTGATTTTATTTTGAAAATGAGATTTTGGACATTCTTTTGTCCAGTTATAAGTCATATAATGCGATGAATGTGAAGAGCCTTTGATAAGGTTTCCCGTAATGTCAATTAATGATTGATTCATTATCCTGTCTTCGTTGTTAAATTTTTCCTTGCTCTAACTAGATGTCTTTGCTTTGTGTTTGTGTAAATTCCTCCTTTGATTTTCTTTGACTGTTTGGGAATTTATTTTGGAGGTTAAATGGTTAGGTTGTGGTCGCTTTGTCAATCATTTACTAGGCTTTCTTTCATGTAAAATGTTTGACCGCTTGAAGCGTCCTCTAGTTTTGGCTTTTCAAAACACTATTTGAAGTATACCGTTCGTGTTGTCTGAAACTGTCTTTGTGAGTTTCGAGATATGTTACTTGAGAAGTGATCGAGACAATGCTTATAAACAGTTATTTTCTAAGTTGCTATGTATTTTAGACGGTTCCTTCTTTGTCAATGATTTTGAGTTAGGTGTGTTTTTATTTTTCTTTTCTGATTTGTTCGTTTGTGGTTTGTTGTTGTTGGTCTTGAATTTTGTTTACATGATTTTCAGGATTTGAAATGTGAGATTTGTAGTTTTCTTATTATAATTTCTTTTGATTTTGGATATAATCGTTTTGATTGTACGGGTGGCGCCATCTCTCATTAGTCTTAGTGACTAATGTTTTGAATCGTGGAGATTTTATTCTTTGTTTCCATTGCCTTTGCAGTTATTGGACATTCATTTGTCCAGTTATAATACTTTAATTATGATTCTTGCGATGAAAGTCTAGTTAAAGATTTTTAGTGATTGTAATTAGTTGAATATTTTTGATTTTTACTTCGGTATTGAATTGTTCTTGTTCTAATTAGATTTTTCTTGATTTTGCTTTTTGTAGAGTTATTATCCTCTTTCTTTTGATGCTCAGGGAATAACTTTTTTTTTTTTTTTTTTTTTGAATGAGATGTAGTATTTTGTTGGTGACGTATTAGTTTAGTTTTCATTGTAATGTGTTGGATTGCTTGATACGCCCTCTAGTTTTAGCTTTACGAAACATAAGTCAAAGTATGTTTTCATCTATTATTTCTTCGTTTTTTGAGATTTTTCTAATGTGTGTCGACTTTATGATGATTATGGTGGGATAACAATTCGCAAAGGCAAATTCGTCGTGGGATTTTGAATCAAGATTCAAGTCCGTGTCCCTTTCAGATGTTCGGTATAAAGTGTTAACTTGATACCTCAATCTTAAGGAGAGATGCTTTGATCACGAAGATCTACTCGCCTAAGGGCGGGTGGGATTGCCGGAAAGCATAAGTAGTTGGGATTTGGTCTATCTGTCGTCGGGCTTTCTTTGGACAATATCTTTGACTGTATTTGGGTTTGACCTTTTTCCGATGGTGATTATCATTTATCTATTTTTTCCAGGTTGATAATGTTAGTTGTTGTTTCAATTTATAAAATCATTGTTTCTTTAGAGTTGGTATTACTAAAGATTTGAAGTGAACTTGTGGCTTCCACGTGAAGAGTCATGGGTGGCGCCATCTTACAGCTTTTTGTGTTGTCTGTATTTCTGATTGCATTGTGCTGTAGAACTATCGCTTGGTATCTGTTGATGCTACAGTTTGATCCCGCCTTTTTGAATTTTATATAATAAGGTGATTTATCTGTGTTATGTGGCTGAAGATGTTTGGTACTACAGATTGATCCTCCTGAAAATTTTTAAATAGGACATAATTGCATTGTCCTTGGATATGTATCAAGTATTTATGTTTCATGCGGATATACATCGGTGGATGGTTAAGTTTTAGAGCGATGTTAATTCTCATTAGGATTTTAGACATCATCTTAAGATTATGTTTCTAAAATCTTTTCTCTCAATTTGTAATTTCCAAGTGTGTTGATGGAATTTATATTACTTTGTTTATCATTTTTGATTTTTTGGTTATGAGAGGTTTCATCATAATATCTTTTTATTTTTCCGTCTTTTGGTTTGTCAATTAGTGTCAAATGTCGATATGAACGCCATCTATATGTTTGCTTATGAATTATTTCTGGCTTTTATTTTGAGACATTCTGGAAGTAACATATTGTGTTAATGGATGCGATCTTATTTTGATGTTTATTGGAGTTACTTCATTTAGAGTGTTCCTCCTTTTAATATGATTTTAAGGGTTAGCTTCAATGGTTAATGGTGAGATTTGATTGTTCGGGAGATTTAATTTCATCTATATTTTTTAGCGCTTGAATATTCTCTTGAATGGATTGTTGGTATAGAATGTGCTGCTGTTGTTAGTGCTTTCTAAATCAACTTTTCTCTTTAATGGAATATTTCTGTATTGGGGTGCCAATTGTTGTTTGTTTTGCCTGGAAGTTATAAATTAAATTTAGTATTTATATTGTTTGCATTTCTTGGTGATGATTGCTCCCTCTATTATCAGTTTAATTGTTATTTTTATTTGTTGATAACCGGTCTATGTAGACCGAGTGAGACTGCTATCATGATGTGTATCTCATAGTGCTTGAACAAAAAGGGTAGGTCCTTTATGTTAAACTGGGTTCAAGCAATTCTCTAATGTTATGAGCTTAGATCTTGTATCTTTTTTCTTTTTCATTTGATTCGAAGGTTCATTCTTTGACTCATTTGATTTCATGAAGTGGATAATGGTATTTATTCATTTATTTGTTATTGTGATAATAGAGTGTGCGTGCTGCCATTTGTACCGTCGGGGTAGTGACCATACTATTTTTATACACTGCCATTGGAAAATTTACGACGAATCATTTTGTTATGGTCTAGCGGGATTATCGTTGTTTCTATGGTCGATCTGTTTTTTCCCGCGTTTTGATATGTTATGCCCAAAATATCGTCTTTTTATGGTTTTTTATTCTACATTGCGATGTATCTTTTGTACGTTTTACGGTCATAGTATTAGCAGTGTCTTTATGGTGTTGCATCGCTCCTGTCTATTATCCATAATGCTCTTGTTTTGGGATTATCATTCCATGCTGAAAAGATGGTTGATCTTTAGTGTTAATTAGTTATTCTCCGTCGCTGATTTTTTGGAAGTATAGTTTTTATACGAATTCCTATATGTCAAAGCATATTTTGCTCTTTATGTGCTAATCATTTGTTGGAGTTATTTGATCATAAATATTATTGTTATGTATAAAATATGATCCTTTCAAGCAACTTTCCATTCTGTTTTTTCCAGTTGGTGCTTTGCTCAATATTATGTGAAATGTGGTCATGAATATGACTTTTGTCTTTGATTTAATCTATATTCCCTGCCCATTTCACATATATTAGAGGTTGCAATATTTCTGTTGGAAGTATTTCCTTGGTCATTGGAATTATGCATCAGATTAGTTCTATTTGTAACTAAATTCCAAAGTTTAATTCCAAGGCAAAGGGAACCTTGTTTAGTCTTGGTAGGTTCCCATGCTGTAGTGGGGATGATCACTATGGATTTGTTAAGTTGTCTTTGGTGGATTAGTATCAAATTTCTTTGATAGTGCCTATCCAGGAGTCCATGGTTGTATGAGTCCTTTGTTTTAGGGACATTGTGAAGATGTGACTCGGATCTCCTGGATTTGCTTTATCGTTAGAGTTTGATAATTGTTTCTTCCAATGTTATTCTCTTATTTTTGATGGAGGAGTTGTAAAGCTTGAGTTCTGGATTATGAGAAGGTTTTGTCTGGATACCCGCTGATGAATTCAGTTGGCCATCCTGTTTCGGCTTCTTTTTCTCCATTGCATTGGTTCTTTGATCCCACAGTAGAACAACCTGAATAAACTCTTTTCTAAGTCCAATGCATTTAGATTTTATTGTGGTTTCATGATGCTAAGGACTTAATGAGGAGTCTAGTCACTGTGTATGTGGGACCAAGCACTGTTGGTGGTTGCTCCTTAGGTAAATTTGGACAGCAATAAAGAGTAGTTGTGGGTTCATTGTAGAGGATTGACTTACCCTATAAATCAATAATTCTTTCAATGAAGACTGTTGTATGATTGAGGAAGGGCTTTTGATTTTTCATCTCTATGAGCATTCCTCTTTATTTTAACCTATGTTGGGTTGATGAATTGAATCCCTTGTTGTCATTGAATGTGGTTCCTTCTTGGGATATGGTCATTTGTTCGCCAAAGATTGAATTCTTGAATATGTCTGATTCATGAGACTTTTATTTGCTTTGGCAATTTAATCATTTGGGGATTCAATTTCTTGATGTCTGATTGATATTTGATGAGTGTAATTTATTGTATTTTTGAAGTGATGCGGTTCTCCTTGGTTTTATATTTTATTTTTGAAGTGATGCGGTTCTTTTTTGGTTTTTATTTCATAAATTTATTGGGTGTCGACGTCCATCATCCATGGATTCATATCTTCTAATAAATAGTGTGCTCCATTCCATTCATATGAAGTTTTCCTGATGTGATTCATGTAATGGAAGGTTTTGCTTTGGAGGTGGAAAGCAGACCATCCTCCTTGACTATTGTGCAATTTATTAGTGATATATTCGTCAAGGTGGCAACATGTGCCCTGAATAACTCTACCTTTGGGGATACAGATGGTATATGAGGAATTATTTCTTGCAGATGGGGTGAGTAGTGATTCTGTTACTGGATATATACCATCCATTATTTGTAAGCATGGGGCAGGGCCACAGGTCAAAGATACTATTCCTTTCTTGATTTCAAAATTTCTATTGTCATGTCTTATAATTCTTGCTTCAAATGATGTTGTGGTATATGGGGGGAGTAGTATGTCCTGCATGGGGACAATTTGAAGAGATTGGCTATTGAAGTGGTTTAATTCCAACATAACTGTATCATCATTAGTAGGAGGTTGTTCTGTGATATTCTCTTCCTCGAAACTGTCACTATAAGATGAAGAGGATGAGGAACTAAGGTATTGTTGGATGAGTTCCTGTTCCTTTTGATCTGTAATTATTGATTTGTTCTTGTCTAGAGGTTCTCTTCCAGTGGAATGAGCTCTGGAAACACTCAGGGGTAGTCCGCAGAATATTGAATTATGTAGTGTAGCTACTGCCTTGTCTGCGGCTTCATGATGGTCAAATTTTATTAATGCATTCGTGGATTCAAAGTTATCTTTTGTAATTTCTCTAACGTCTCCTCCACAATTTGCAAATAATTTGATTAGTTCTTCTTTAGTGATTCCTTGTTTTAAATTAGTGACATATATAGTGTTGGTTGTTCTTCTTTTGATTTCCTGACTTTGATCATCGGTTCCTTGTTCCATGCTTGTTTTATTCTCTTCGGGGTGAACAATTAAGGCTGGAATGGAACAAGAACTGGAAGAGTTAGACAATGTTATCTTGTCTATAGGGTGGATTATAAGACTTGGAATTGAGGAAGAACTGGATGAGTAGGATGAGGTTGAATTGTTCTTAGGGATTATCAGGCTAGGGATTGAATAAGAGCTGGAAGAGCTTGATGAAGCTGTGCTTTGTGATGCCTGGTCTAGTGTCCATTCATTGTAGTCTGGATTTGGTATGTGATCATAGGCATCATATTTGATTTGTTCCTGTATGTCTTGCATGATAGGTTCCTGTATGAATAGGTTCTGGAATTCTTCATCGTTTTCTGGATAGAATTCTCCGAACATCATTTCCTCTGGATTCTCATTGATGGCTAGTCTTTGTATATCAGGGTTTTCTTTGGATTCATTTTCCTTTGGATATTCTATGATGGATCCTGGGTTGATAAACAAGTCAATGTAAAATCCATTAGACAGGGTTGTGGCAGAGTCTGGATAATTGAGACGATTTCTCCGATTCATTATGATTGCAAGAATCATCAAATATTTGATGGGGATGAATTCATAATTTATTAAAGTTGCAAATAGGGCTCTTGCCAAATCCGCTATCGGCTCTATTTCTTCTTTTTGTTCTGCTGTCCTTCTTATTATGACTGCTCCTGTTTTCCATTTAGTTTTCATGTATTCCCTTGGATCCTCTTTTTGTCCTAAGGCCTCAAATTTTTTATTTATCCAATGTCTTTGGTCTTGGTTTAATATTGTAGGGTCTTTGGCTTCTTTGAAATTCTGGATGAGATCAATTCTATTTTCTTTGGCTAGATATTTGTTGAAGAATATGGAAGTCATTGCTGTTGCTTCTTTGCGGTACTTCAATGGAATCATGGTTTCAATTGATATTATTGCTTGTTCCAAATCTACCAAAGAAGGATTGTATACTCGATGTTTGATGTCAATTTCTTCTTTTTGTATGATGGGGATTTGTTTTACTCTCCCTGACCATATTTTCAGGTTTTCTGAGTGTTTGTCACTTCTGTGGTGTGTCTTGAAATTGCTCTTTCTAAAAGCCATTGCGTCACAAGGCTTACATACCCACATTTTTGCTTGATTTGGTTTTTGTATTTCAAATGCTCCCACGTAAAGGGGGGTTGGTGCATCTTCCTCTGTGTTGGTAAAGGGAGTGATTATTGCTCCTTGGCACCTGAGCTGATGATCATTTAGTATGTGAATGTTGTCTATGTTCTGATCCACCATGTTGCTCACTTCTTGTAGGGATTTAGTTGATGTTTTATTGATTATCTGTCTTTCTGCTTGAATAGCTTCTTGATTCATTCTCTTAATTGCATTTGGGATTGAATTCTCTTCTTCCCCTTGTGTTGTTGTGGGGATGATTGGATGTCTCAGTCCCAATGGTAAGGATGTTGTAGCTAAAAACAGGGCCGAATAGATTGGTGCCTTCGGTGAATAATATCTTCCACTTACTCCCTTGTAATGTGTATCAGATTCAGTGTTGAAGACTATCTTTGAGGGTCGTTTTTCTTCCTCTTTTTTTCTTGTACTGATAGATATGTCCGGGAAATGATTAGAGTTAGGGTCTGTGAAAGGATTATCTTTCAAGTTAAACCTGTTTGGTTTGTGAACATGTATTTCTGAGATAATTCCTTTCATGCCATCATCTTTTTGGAAAGTAGAAATGTTCTGCTTGATGTAGTTATGCAAGGAGGCTGCATTTGTTTGTTTTTCTGGGTCAATTGATATAGCTGGTGACGTGCTTTGGTCAATCCAATTATTTTGAATTGCTTGATTTTGAGAAAGTTGTTTGGAATTTGTCTCTTCATTGTTGCTAGGTGAATTGTTGCTGTGTTGCATAATTGGGTGGAAGTAATTGTTCCCCTGCTGGAAATTTCGTTGTTGGATATTGTTTTCCTGTATTCCACTGAAGTTGTTGCCAAGGTAGCTGTCCTGATTTATTTTCTCTGTGATCAGTGGATATTCGTGTGACTCTATGTCATTGTGACAAATTTCTATTTCTTCCTCCTGAAAGTGAACAGTTTTTATTTTTCCTGTTCTTGGTGATTTGGGGATGCTCCATTCTCGTTTGGTAGGAGGAACATTTCTTTGTTCTGCCATCAGGTTGTTTTTATCCAAGTAAGGTCTATGTGAAATTTCCATGTCCCTTAAGTCTTGACTTGACAATGTTTGCCTGGTTTGGAATGATTGCTGGTTTTGTTCACTACTCGCAATATTGTGATCATTTGTCTCGCAACCTTGCTGAAATTCTCTCAGAAAATGAATTGGGGTGATACTTATCGTTTGTTTATCCCTTGTTCCTAATCTTGGCATAGGGTGCGCATTTTCTGCCAGTGTGGTTCTGGGATTTCCTGGTGTAAGATGAACGTGGTCTGGTAGCTCCATTTTTCCAAAAGGAGCCGAATCGTGTTTTAAGTAGTAAATAGTAAAGACAGCGTCTAGGGTTTTGCGTACTTGTTGCTTTTTGATTAGCGTGGCTGAGCGGTGTTTCTTCGAAGTACTGTCTTTGCCTCCATTGTAGCGTTCTATCCCTTCTGTCTATTGTATTTTAACCATTTCGTGTCCACCAGATTGTTCATAAAATACCTGATTCAGACGAT
>ERZ1046148.1806-NODE-1806-length-10292-cov-8.401973_pt1 | contig 10292 bp, 9 predicted proteins | sample MGYA00383090_ERZ1046148 | MGnify/ENA primary metagenome ERZ1046148 (study PRJEB29581, sample SAMEA5548360) | metagenome | biome: marine; feature: coastal; material: water | depth 25 m | study: Short-term variability in the microbial, nano- and picoplankton...
CCTGCTCCTGGAACTGGTCCAAGTGGCCCAGGGCCATCCAGTCCTCCGCCAGAAACTGAAGAGAAAGAAGATACGAGTTGGATGGTTGAGCATCGCGTTGATGACGATGGAACTGAATGGGCTCAAAATGAAGATGAGACATGGTATTACCGAGAATCCGGTCAAACCGATTGGGTTGTTTGGGAAGATTAGGTGATTCTATGAGTTCGAAACAGTCTGCATTGCTTTTGTGCATTCTGTTGATGTTCGTTCCATTTACGAGCCTTCCTGTAGCAGCAGCAGGTCCTGCTGCACAAGTTGTTATCACGACACCTTCAACTTCGATCTCTTCGGATGGTGTTCTACAATTGGATGCCTCCATCTATGATGCATTGAACAACGTTGTTGAAGGCGAGATCATGTGGTTTTCAACAAATGGTACCGTCGAAGCAGGCGGTCTTTTCTTCCCATGGTCTGCAGGTCAAGTGACCCTTCGGGCCGAACATGCAGGATTCAACGATACTGTTGTTGTGACCGTTGAGGCAGGTTGGGGACAGTCAATTGAAATTAATACGACGAATTCTCCACAAGCTAAACAGCCATATCAACTCCAAGCAAACCTTCTGGATTCCCATGGTAATCCTCGAACAGGACAAGGTGTTGTATGGAGCGTGAATGGAGAATATGTTGGTCAAGGACAGCCCCTTTGGACGCCTCCAACACTCGGCCTCTACGAAGTAGTTGCTCGTTTTGATCAAATGGAACAGCAGGTGACAATGGAAGCGATTGCAGGAGATCCATACGAATTTATCTTCGAAGAAAATCTTGTGATTCGAAGTGGATTCGGAGTTCAACTCAGTCCATCATTGGTTGACTCATTTAGTCAAGAAATGAATGATACTCTTGCAGGAATGAAAGCATGGACTGCAGAGAATGGCAGCATAACAACCCAAGGTTTCTTCTTTGCATCTGCACCAGGAATTTGGAACATTAGCGTCCGTGCAGGATCTGTATTTGGTAATGGAACCATTCGTGTCATTCCAGCAGATGCTGCAATTGTATCCATTCAAATTGTACCAGAACAGGCGTCATACCAATCTGGAGAAGTGTATCGTTTAGAGGCTGTTCGAACCGACTCATCTGGTTATACCTCTCCAGTTCCTGTTCCAATTGGAAACTGGAGCGTTGGTAATGGTGCAGTAGCTCAAGTAGGCGAGGAAGTGCATTGGACTCCTGGAAAGGTTGGCTCATTTACAATGGAAGTTGTCGATTCAGATGTCGCTGCTTCAAAGGAAGTATCGGTCAATCATGGTGCTGCAGTTTCTACTCAACTTATAGCAAGTTTACCTCGATTATCAGCTGGCTCTCAAGTGGCTTTGGTCCATGAAGCAACAGATGCATTTGGAAATGTGTGGCAAGTAAACGGGACGCTCAACAAGACGAGTAACGATCAATCGACTGTAGAAATCTTCTCTTCTTACGCTACATTTACTCCTAAATTAACTGAGAATATTCGGTTCTCAGCAACATATTTCGATAACTCAACAGGTGTTTTACATCAATGCGAGTATCAAGAAATGGTTGAACCAGGTAGGTTGGCATTTATCCTTCTACCAGACTCAGGAACTGAGATCCCTGCTGATTCCTATCTGCAATTAGATCCCCAATTCACTGATTCTTATGGCAACACAATCTCATTTGTTGCGGTTAACTGGACCATAGATGGCGTTGATTCGACACTCGATTTACTCATGTCGAATGGCAAATGGTATCCCACTCAGGTTGGCGAACACGAAATTCGAGCAAATGCTGATGGCGTATTTGCTGCAGTTCGAATCAATGTTGTGACAGGTTCTGAGAATACACTGTCAACAGATGCTGGAGAATCTCTGACAATTAAAGCGGGGGTTCCTAGTGATCTTTACGTAGAGATTGTTGACGTACACGGAAACGTAGCTCCAGCAGAATCTGTTCTGCTGATGGAATCTGGATTTGTTTCCATCGAACCTTCTGCCACAGGACGTGGCTATTGGCAACTCGATGGAGTGACTTCTGGAATGTATGAGATTGAACTCCAACAAGGAAATGCTTCAATCGTCTTGCCCTTGACAATTCTTCCTGGCGACCCCGTCCGTGTTCTTACATCCGTAAGTAACGAATCTTTCAGCCAAGGGGAAGTCACGTTGCTTATGGTTTGGGCAGAGGACAGCCAAGGAAATCGAGTTGAGGTCGTTCCTGACCAAACCAGTATCACATGTTCATCTGGAAAATCCAGTCACGTGAAATCAGATACATGGGAAATTGAACTCGAAGAAGCAGGTACTGATCGTTCCTGCACTGTCGCATGGAGCGGTCTAATTTCTCAGCAATTTTACGATGTAGAGTCAGTGCTTTTGGGTGGCGCTCTTGGTTCAACAAATACGGCGATGTCCATTGGTCTTGTCTTTTTGGTGATGATTTTTGCAGTACTCATCGTTTTGATTCGTCGAGGCCATTCCAAAGAAGAAGAGTGGGATGAATACGATGATGAATATGAATCTGAAGATGAGGACATCGAAGATGATGACACCTCTCCTGAATCGATTGCTTCACCAGAAACTGAATCAAAGACGCCTCAACCTATGGTCTCCACAGATGCAGGCCCAGAAATTGAAGATTCTCTAAGAGAAGAACTTGCAGTCAAGGCTACACAAATTGGCGTTATGCAAGCAGCACCTGGAACCAATCAAGGAGAAACAGGATGGTATGTTGATGCGAGCACTGAATTGCAACAATGGGACGTTGGTTCGGATGGTTCTTGGTCTCGCCTCCAGTGAATTTTTATCGCTTTTGTGCTGCAAATGCAAAAGAGAGTCCTCCTGCGTAATCAGTATGTTCGCCGATGATGTTGATACGTGCAGGAATTGAAGCAATTCGATGCATTCTATTCCCATCTTAATCGATGCGGTCTAAATCGAACCAAACGGGGTAATGATCTGAAACGTTCGAACCTGACATGTCTCTATCAACACCCCAGCGACCAAAGAATCGGCCATCGATATCGCCGGTCATCACAACTCGATCATATGCACAGTGGCTGCTTGAGGAATACGCTGTGTCTGCAGAATCTGGTACGACCCACAGATATTGTGGCTGGCGAAGGGAAAGTTGATTCAATTCATATGTTGATGCATAACTGCAGTCTGCATTGAAATCTCCAAGCAAAATGATGTGCTCTTGCGTACGATTCTCCAAATATGTTTCAACAACATCATGCAATGCTGAGGTTTCATTCACAGCCTCAGTAGGCTTAGTATGAACTGTAATGAAGGTCATATTTTCAGTGATGGAGTTGTTTAGATTCATCATTCCGAAGTTCGCAATGAAGGGTTCACGCTGGAAGGAATCATCTGCTGAATCATTGTGTAGCCATGATTCATTTGGGACAAAGACAGACTCTCGGTAATAAAATGCATATTGTTCTTGACTTCCACTATCGTCTTCTTGAAGTCCAGATCGTTCACTCAGAACCATTGCGTAGGTCTCGTTTCCATATTGATTAATTGCGTCGAGGAAGTCATAGGGGACTGTTGAATCAATGTCTTTGATTTCTTGTACGACTACCATGTCGAAACGATGAACAATTTCGACTAATTCTGCCACAACCTCTGCCTTCCCCATCTTTGTTTCTCCGAATACTTTGATGTTGAAGGTTGCAATACGAGCGACATCTTCTCGAGACAATGATTCAGCACGTGCATCCGTTCCATTGTCTTCTTGTTCGGATTCGATTTCGACGATGACAGTTCGCCATAATGGACTCTCATCTTGTTGAACCAAGAGTTGAATCGTGATTGGAAACAGAAGCAATAGGGTGACTAACATGACCCCTTGAAGTGCTCCGTCGAAACGACCCATATTGACAGGAAACAATTCTACATTATCAATATACAGCCCTTCCTCAGCAGAATCCATAGGTTCTTGACGCGGTTGATTATGGCGACATCATGGCAGAAGAGATTACTCAAGAACAAGCACAAGAAATTGTATCAATGCTGACCCAAGGAGGTGCCATGGAAACCATCAACACCTCCCTTGCACTTGGAATTCTTCCCCTTGTTGAATCCATCGGGGATTACGATCTTCTCGAGAGATTAGTCGAACATGCAGGTGTTGTTGCGAAAGATGATGTCGAGAAAGGATGGGCGCGTTTTGAAATGTTGAAGCGAAATCAAGGTTCAATCGATGATGTAGCTGAACTTGCGTTCACATCAGAGTCGATTGAAAACGGTGATGCCCTTGCTGCCGCAGTCCTTCATCATCACGCGCTCATGCTTCTGTCCAGTGATGATATCGATGGAGCACAGACTTCTGTTCGCCGCTCACTTACATTGAGAGAGAAGTTAGATGATAAGGAAGGGATCATCTTCGGATTGGCCGTACTCTCTCGTTGCTCACGAGCAAATGAGGATTGGGAGACAGCCATTATTCATGATACTCGACGACTAGAACTTGCTGTAAACAACCAAAATGATGTTCTCCAGATGGAAGCAATGGCAGATGTAGCACATGCCCAGGCCAGCCTCGGCGAACTTGCAACCGCTTCTGAAATGTATCAAGAGAGTCTTGATATCGCTAAATCGATGGAACATCCTGCAGGCCATCTTGTTGCAAGTTGGGGGTTAGCTGACCTTGCAGAAATAGAGACTCGCTTTGATGATGCGCTTCTTCTTCTTTCAGATACAATGCATTTGTTTATGCAACTTGGAATCGAAACACCTGCTCTCTTGAAAAAGCGGTTACACGCTTTGACGAACATTGAGAAATAGGTCAGATGAGCGTCGAACGGGTTATGTCCTTTCATTTAGTGGCAAGAACAGGTGAGACGTATGGAACACGATATTTTCTTCTCCATAAGTCAGACACCTGACCATGAAGGGCACATTCCTTCCGAGCAGACGATGCTGAAAAACTACTTCCAACAACTCAAACTCGCCGATGAACTTGGCTTTGGTGTGGGCTGGATTGCACAAGCCCACCTCTCGACGGAGACCCAGAAATCAAACAGCAAACCTGTTGTTCCTCACTGGAAAGGTGAGGTTGGGCTGTGTACGGACTTCCCACAATTAGCATTGGAATCCTTTGGACAGACCAATTCAATCGAGATCGGCAGTGCAGTTGTTTCTCTTCTTGCCTCGGGTGGACCGATTGCCCAAGCCGAACGTATTGCCAATACATTGACACTTCTCGGTGCTAAAGGCGACAAGAGAAAGCTGCATGTGGGATTTTCAGCAGGACGATTTGAGTTCATGGCTCGGCCATATGGAATTGTTCCACGAACTCCAACCGAAGAAGCGGCTTGGCCAGCCCTGCGTGGTCAGATCTTCCTCGAAGCAAGTGAAATCTTTCTCAGGCTACTCAGAGGCGATGTGATTCATTCCAACGATATTCGCTCAACGGTTCTTACTCGTGATAATTTCCGTAGTGATGAGGACTGGGAAAAGGTACAACACGCACATGGAGCATCAGATGATTCGATTACCATCGATCGAAGATATGTATTCGAAGATATTCGAATCGTTCCTAACGAATTCGATCGTAATCAATTGGTATTAGTGGCGGGAACACATGACCCTAAAGCACAAGTTTTTGTCAATAAATATCTCCCAGTACGTGTGTTTAACCTCTCCATTACCCAATCTGCAGTCATTGATGCAACGCATGATCGCATGCGTCAATGCTTCCATACAGATGGTGGTGAATGGAAGCGTTCTGATATGCCTCGGACCAGTTTTGTTTTCCTTAATGACGAGAATGGATTGACTCCTGATGAGCAACGATTGGCTGCACAAAATGAAGCAGAGATGTCTCTCAGCGCTTATTGGAATGCCCTCGAAGGAACAATTGATCCCACGAAGGTCGAAAATGCTGCACAAAACGCCCTCATAGGAAATGTCGAAGATGTTGCTCAGCAGTTGGTCGAACGATTCCATCCACAAGATCGAGTCATGGCTTGGTTTGACTTCTTTAATCACAACAGTGATCGTGTGTGTCGTAATATGCGTGCATACATGGAAAAGGTGGCGCCCCGAGTTGAAGAACTTCTCAAGGACGGATGAAAATGGGGATTCAACATCATTCACATTCCGCAGTAAAACCAGGGCAACCTGGTAGCGGATTGTTTCCCAATTCACCCCTAGGTGAGCAGGTTGAAGGAATCCCAACCGGAAGAGATGTCGATTGGGAGCCATTGGTTGACTATCGACGAAATGGAGTTTCAGAAACAACGATTCATGGCGCAGTAGCCTGGGCTCACGGAGATGAAGTCATCCATTCTTTCGGTGGAAATGTCCTTTGTTATGGACGTTCGATGATGAAACCATTCATGCTCAAAGCATTTGTAGAGGAACTCAAACCTTTCTCTTGGGAACAAAAAGCGATTGCTGTAGCAAGTCACAATGGGGATACAGAGCACGTAGCCGCTGCTCAATCTCTCCTTTCAGAATCTGAATGGCCACTCATGCTAACACCGTTGGATGTTCCTCTGATTCAATTTGGCCGTCAAGTGCGCCGACCTCGCCGTTGGTATCACACCTGCTCTGGTGAGCATGCTGCTATTCTTCGAGGTTGTCGAGAAAAAGGATGGAACCGAGCAGGATATACGCTTCCAAACCATCCTGTGTTTGAAGCATATATGGAACAAATCCGTCGATTCCTCGGAAGTGATTGGACACCATTGCGTATTGCAAAAGATGGTTGCGGATTGCCAACCGTATCCAACACAGTTGCTGAATTAGCCCAGATTTACGCAGGTCTTGTGCGAGATAAAGATTCAGATTGGATTTGGGAAGCGATGGTACGGCATCCTGATCTTGTCGGTGGATTCAACCGTCTTGATTCAACCATTCTCAAAGCTGGTGAAGGTAGCGTGATTGCTAAGGAAGGGGCAGATGGATTACTCGGTCTTGCTATTGAGCATCCTGATTATCCCAAAGGACTTGGAATTGTTGTCAAGATTGCACATGGATGGAATGCTCAAGCCACATGGTATGTGGCTCGTGCTGTTCTTGGAGTTCTCGGAATCGATCTGCGTAATCCATACCCATTGCACCGTCAAAAAGCATTCATCGTTCCAGGCATTGTTCCTGAACAATACCACTCAGTTCTCGAAACAATCCCTACTTGGGATGAATGGGACCCTGACCAAGATCGCTGGATCTACGACCCAGAGGTGAAAGGATGAATGTTCAGAATTTCATAGGCGGGGTATTTGTTGGTGCTGATGACAATTCCACACTTGAGAATCTTGCTCCAGCAACGGGTCATCTGATTGGAACAATTCCACGTTCCAAACAATCCGATGTCTATCGGGCAGTCGCAGCAGCACGTGTCGCCCAACATGAATGGGCTGGGCTTACCCTTGAAGACAGAGCAGATTGGCTTGAAGCCATCGCAGATGCTCTCGAAAACCGAAGTGATGAACTTGCAAAAAGAGAGTCTCTCGATACTGGCAAACCCCTTTCACTTGCACAACGTGTTGATGCGAAACGTTCTGTAGAGAACTTCCGATTCTTTGCAGATTTTGCTCGGGAACAAGAGGATATGGTTTTTGAAATGGATGATGCAACAAATATTGTTCATCGACGACCTGTCGGTATTGTTGGTTTGATTACACCATGGAATCTTCCTCTCTATCTGTTGAGTTGGAAAGTAGCGCCTGCTCTTCTCATGGGAAATGTCATCATAGCAAAGCCAAGTGAACTGACACCGTTAACAGCACATCTCCTTGCAGAAGTTTGTCAAGACATCGGCCTTCCTGAAGGTGTTGTCAATATTGTCAATGGTTACGGTCCTGAAGTGGGGCAACAAATTCTTGAACATGAAGGAATCAAAGCGATATCATTCACTGGCGGTACTGCTACGGGACGCCATGTTGCATCAACTGCAGCACCGATGTTCAAGAAATTATCACTTGAATTAGGTGGGAAAAACGCAACGATTGTTCTCGATGATGCTGAAATGAATCAAGCAGTCCAAGGAGCAATCCGTGCAGGCTTCACTAATTCAGGGCAGGTCTGCCTTTGTGGTTCAAGAATTCTCGTCCATGAATCAATTGCAGATGAATTTACACAACACCTTGTGACCCAAGTCTCAGCAATGCGATGTGGTGATCCGAATCACCCTGAAACACAGGTTGGTGCATTGATCAGCATCCCTCATGTGGAGAAGGTCGAATCTTACATCAACTTGGCAATTCAAGAGGGCGGTACTATCCTTACTGGAGGGACAAGGGCAATGACTGGCTCTCCGGGTCCTACTCCTGAAGGAGCCTTTCTCCGGCCGACACTGATTTCAGGTCTGTCACATCTATCAAGAACTGCTCGAGAAGAAATATTCGGTCCAGTTGTGACCATCCATCGTTTCTCATCAGATGAAGAAGCGATTGAAATGGCGAATGCAACCGACTATGGTTTAGCAGGTTCAATTTGGACAGGCGATACAGAACGTGGTCATTCAATTGCTCAAAAAATCGATACTGGCATCATTTGGATCAATACGTGGCTGCACCGAGATTTACGAACACCATTCGGTGGCGTGAAACATTCAGGTGTCGGTCGTGAAGGTGGCCGATGGAGCCTTGGATTCTTCTCAGAACCCCTCAATGTTTGCATCAAGCATGATTAATTTCGTGGCGAGACTTTGAAACGTAGAAGGCAATCGGAAACATGAGGGAGACCTATGTCAATTCATGGAAAAGCAACCAAGGTAACAACGCATACCTTGCAAGAAATGAAGCGAGTCAAAGAACCAATCACAATGCTTACAGCATACGATTATTCACTTGCTCGTCTTGTTGATGGAGCAGGTGTAGACGTCATCCTTGTCGGTGATTCTGCATCAAATGTGATGGCTGGACAAGTCACAACAGTACCGATGACTCTCGACCATATGATCTACCACGCTCAATGCGTTCAACGAGCAGTCGATCGAGCCCTTATCGTCGTCGATATGCCATTTGGCTCCTATCAAGGAAACTCCCGGCTTGCTCTTGATTCCGCAGTTCGAATCATGAAAGAAGCTGAAGGACATGCAGTCAAACTCGAAGGTGGCTCTGAAATTGTCGAATCGATTGAACGTATTCTCACAGCAGGAATTCCAGTCATGGGTCATCTCGGCTTAACGCCTCAAAGCATCTACAAGTTTGGAACGTATTCAGTTCGAGCTAAGGAAGATGAAGAGGCTGAGAAACTCATCGAAGATGCGAAATTATTGGAAAAGGCAGGATGCTTCGCCATTGTTTTAGAAAAAATACCGAAAGACTTGGCTCAACGTGTTCAACAAGAATTAACAATCCCAGTGATTGGAATTGGGGCAGGTCCTCATTGCGATGGACAAGTTCTTGTTCTTCACGATCTGCTTGGGATTACGATGGATTTCTCTCCAAGATTCCTTCGTCGTTATCTCAATCTTGCAGAAGATATCGATACAGCAATTCGCTCGTATTGCGATGATGTTCGTTCTGGTGAATTCCCTAACGAATCTGAATCTTACACATCTTGATCAGATGTAGATGTAGGTGAGGACACTTCCTCCAAACGCTCCTATATTGACTGCCATGGCATGCCATAATCCATATCGAAACGGTGGAAACTCAAATTGCAACCAAAAGGAACTCAGCCATAACCAAGAAATCCCAGTTAGAAATACTCCACAATATAACGAGGACTGCTGGGGTAGAATCCAAAACGTAGAAAGTACGATTGAAACTGATAGAAAACCCAATGCGTATTCCTTAGCACGATTCATCTCTTGGCCCACAAGGAATTTGTATATCAGGGGAGATAAAGCAAGGTAGATTATGAATGAACCTTGGATTGGATTTGGAAAAATCTCAATCTTTGGCATCACTGTGATTTGCCAAATAGAGCCGAAGAGCATTCCAAGTAAGAGCGGAGCCATCATGTGGCGGAGCATATCTTTGAAAATCTCACTTTCTAATACTGGAATCGAAGTGTGTTCTAAATCAAGAACTGCTTCAGTCTCTTCGGAGTCAGACTCGTAATCGCCTGAAGCCTCTTCCCCCATGTGTGTTGCTCACACTTTCCTCGTTTGAGTCTTGGCATACAGCAGCGATGCATCCATATGACGGAACTCATACCGAGCCTCATGGCGAAAGGTTCGATTGTAGCAGGCTGTATTGCCCCTCACCCACCTCACCTTGTGTATGCTGAAAACCCTCCACAAAACGAACCTACATCTGAAGGTGGCTGGGAACAATTTCGCTGGGGCTATGAGCGCCTAAGAGAATCTCTCTCAAAAATAGACCATGATGT
>ERZ1046148.1807-NODE-1807-length-10291-cov-3.961118_pt1 | contig 10291 bp, 10 predicted proteins | sample MGYA00383090_ERZ1046148 | MGnify/ENA primary metagenome ERZ1046148 (study PRJEB29581, sample SAMEA5548360) | metagenome | biome: marine; feature: coastal; material: water | depth 25 m | study: Short-term variability in the microbial, nano- and picoplankton...
TTTCTGTCATATATGTGAACATTGGTATCCATTGCTCCAAATGCCATGGTGTCACCATGTGCGAAGTTGGAGAACCTCAAAATGCCATAAATAAGAGTTACTCCCAAAGCGCCAAGCGCTAATTGGCTGCCGTATGCTAAGGCTGGGATCAGCACAAAATTTGAAAGTACTATAATGGCGTTGAGGACATCCATCAGTTAAGGTCTCCTCGATAGAAATTTGAAATAACCGCTAGCCGCAAGTTGTAAGGAAAGGGAAACGCTACAAAGTCAGTGGCCCATGAAATCGGAATTAACACTTCAGCCTCCCAAAAAAGATTTTCGAACTTCGGGGTCGGCAAGTAAATCTTTTCCCGTGCCAGAATAGGCATTACGTCCTTGTACAAGAACGTAGCCTTTATCCGCGATCTCAAGTGCCTGTTTGGCGTTTTGTTCGACCATCATTATGGGAAGCCCGGTGCGTGCCACCTCAATAATTCGGTCAAACAGTTCATCCATCACGATGGGCGATACGCCGGCCGTTGGTTCGTCCAGCATCAATACTTTTGGCTTGGTCATCAAAGCCCTCCCCACAGCTACCTGCTGACGCTGGCCACCCGAGAGTTCTCCTGCCGGTTGGCTGCGTTTTTCTTTTAGGATTGGAAATAATTCAAAAACTTGTTCGATCGTCTCTGTAAAATCATCCGTCCGAATGAAAGCACCCATTTCCAAGTTTTCCTCTACGGACATCGACGTAAAGATGTTGTGGGTTTGAGGTACAAAGCCCATACCCTTAACTACTCGATCCTGAGGCGATAGTTGAGTAATGTCGTCGCCATCCAAACGTACACAACCTTGGCGCAGATCAAGCATTCCAAAAACCGCCTTCATTGCGGTTGATTTACCTGCTCCATTTGGACCAACGATGACTGCAATCTGTCCAGGCTCAACTGCTACTGTACAATCGTGCAAAATGTCAGGACCATTTTTACCATATCCACCTATCATGCCTTCACCGATTAGAAATGCATCAGATGTTGTTTTGCCTTTTTCTGCGTTCAAAGGAGTAACTTCTTTCGTGGTTCCGTTTGGTTTGGTTCCCGACGCGTTTGTAATTCCGCTGTCACTTTGCTCGCCGTTACTCATGTTGTTCTCAGATCAGTTATCATGATGTTTTCTTATTTTGGCAATCCGAGCGCGCTAGGCTCAGCGTTTAAAAATACATTAAAGTATATTTTGATTTGATGATTTCGACATGTTAACATTTGACAATTACGCACTAACTTTTTCTTTATTTTTCAGTCCTGTACCCAGATATGCCTCAACAACTTGTTCATTGGCTTTGATCTCATCAAGAGTGCCTTCCGCAAGAACTTTACCCTCGGCCATGCATATGACTGGATCACAAAGGCGGCCAATAAAATCCATATCATGCTCGATTACTACGAAAGTGTATTGGCGTTCTGTGTTTAACCGGATTATCGCATCACCAATTGTATTCAGCAAAGTTCTATTAACACCTGCGCCCACCTCGTCGAGAAAAACGATCTTTGCATCTACCATCATAGTACGACCTAGCTCCAAAAGTTTTTTTTGCCCCCCCGAAACTTGACCTGCTTTGTGATCTGCTAGGTGCTCAACCGTTAAGAATTCAAGTACTTCATCTGCTTTGGCTCGCAGTGCGCGTTCTTCATTAGCGATGCGTTTACGTCCAAACCAAGTGTTCCAGAGCTTTTCGCCAGACTGCCCACCCGGTACCATCATTAGGTTTTCCCGACAGGTCATGGAACCAAATTCATGGGCGATCTGAAAGGTTCGTAACAGTCCTTTTTGAAACAACTTATGTGGCGAAAGGCCAGTGATGTCCTCGCCGTCCATGATTACTTTGCCAGATGTGGGATCAAGAAGGCCGGCTATAACGTTGAAAAGGGTAGTTTTTCCCGCGCCGTTTGGTCCAATCAAACCTGTTATTGTGCCAGGCTTAATTATGAATGAGGCACCATCAACTGCACGAAATCCGCCAAAATGCCTATGAAGATTTTCGACGACAATCATGATCTCACTCCTGTAGGGCCGTATCTGGTGGAGTCTGAAATGTAAAAAAAGCAGCCCGACCAAGTCGGACCGCTACTTTTTTAAGCTGGATAAAAATCAACGATATTGCGCGGTCGTGATCTTGCCACCTTCTATGACAATCTCACGGTATCCTCCGGCAGCTTCACCACCACCAATTAGCTCAACCGCGGTTGCTCCAACGTAATCGATCTCACCACCATTTGCGAGAATCTCTAGGCCCTTAGCAAGTTCACCAGTGTTGATTTTCTCGCCCGGAGCGTTGGCTACATCCATGATTTTACCGGCATAATCCGCAGAATTACTTGAACCTGCTGCTTGCATGGCAAGCATAATCAGCGCCGCCGCATCGTAGCTCTCGCCAATGTAGGGTCCAGTAGAGTCGTAATCATCGGACGTGATGCCTGCAACAATCATATCAGTATTTGACGACTCGCCACCGGGAACAGTTCCAACCGAACCTTCAATTTCGTCACCAAAATTGTTTTCCAACGAAGCACCTATCATGCCGTCACCTAAAGCGAACATATCGAACGCGCCTGTGTCCAGCGCTGCTCGGATAATGCCGGCTCCACCTTGGTCGACATAACCAGCAACGATTAGAATGTCTCCACCTGCCGACGCAAGAGCAGCTACTTCCGCCGAGTAATCGGCTTTACCGTCCTCGTGAGCCGTTGTCGCCGTGACTTCGCCACCACCAGCGTTGAAAGCGGCTGCGATAGCATCCGCTAGTCCTTTGCCGTAGTCATTGTTGGTGTAGGTAATAGCTGCTGAACTTATACCCTTTTCTTTCAAAACGTCCGCCAGAACTTGGCCTTGACGCGCGTCAGAGGGTGAGGTGCGAAAGAACATGCCGTTGTCTTCGGCATTAGAGAGCGCCGGCGAAGTCGCGGACGGAGAAATCATAACCACGCCATTTGGCATCGCTACATTGGCTAGTATAGCGCCGGTTACGCCTGAACAATCCGCGCCAACAATGCCTTTTACGCCGTCAGAAGTAATTAGACGTTCCGCAGCAGCAGTTGCAGCGCCCGCATCGACACAAGTCGAGTCACCACGTACGGGTGTAACCGTGGACCCATCAAGTAGCTTGCCCGAGTCGCTAACTTCTTTCATTGCGAATTCACCACCCGCTGCCATAGCAGGTGTCAGAGATTCAATTGGGCCCGTGAAACCCAAAATTACCCCGAGCTTGATATCCTCCGCAGAAGCTGCGCCGGCTACAAGAGCGCTAGCAGCGGTGGCCATTAATAGTTTTTTCATTGTGACACTCCCAATTGTCTTTTTTTTCTATGTGAAACTCTATGCGGGGACACTTAAAAAGAAAAGGGGCATTTGATCTCAATTTGATCGCATATTGGAAGGCAAACGTAAGTTTTAAATGTATTATTATTAAATTGTTGCCACTTCTGGAGGGGTCATGGTTTTCAAATGGATCATACTGTTAATGTTGTTGGTCACTGGGGTCTCAGTGAATGGTCAAACAGCAACATCTTCCGAGGGCAACATCACTCTGGAGCTCATCACCAAGGGTCTGCGCTCACCGTGGGGCTTTGCATTCCTGCCCAGCGGCGAAATTTTGATTACAGAGCGTGGTGGAAAACTACGTAGGGTTGACAGTAACGGCGCTCTTCATACTGTCCGTGGCATCCCAAGAGTATATGTTAAGGGGCAGGGTGGGTTGATGGACATCTTGGTTCCGCGTGACTTTAGTAAAACGCGACACATTTTCCTTTCTCTTGTCGTGAGACAAAAAGGAGGTGCCGGAACAGCAATCGCGCGAGGTACTTTGTCAACAGATGGTTCCAGGTTGACAAACGTAAATGTGATTTTTGAGATGACACCTGGCAGTTCAGGCGGTCGTCACTTTGGCAGTCGCATTGTTGAGGCGCAAGATGGTACTTTATTTGTTACTGTTGGTGAGCGTGGAGATAGTTATTCTGCTCAAGATTTAACACGGCATAACGGTTCGATCGTACGGATTACAAAAGATGGTCATGTGCCGCAAGATAACCCGTTTGTCGGAGCTATAAATGCGCAAAATGAAATATGGTCATACGGCCATCGAAACCCGCAGGGAGCAGCGCTCGACTTGAAGGGTCAACTGTGGGCTGTTGAGCACGGCGCAAAAGGTGGAGATGAAATAAATCAGATCAAAAAAGGTGCGAACTTTGGGTGGCCGGTGATAGCATATGGTCGTCACTATTCGGGTCAAAAAATTGGAGAGGGCACATCCAAACCTGGCCTACAGCAGCCCGAGTACTACTGGGATCCATCGATTGCTCCATCTGGCATGATCGTCTACTCTGGTGGGCTTTGGCCTAAGTGGGCAGGCAATATTTTTGTTGGCAGCCTCAAATTTGACTATATCTCGCGGCTATCAGGATCTCCATTAAGAGAAGACGAACGACTTAAAAGTATCGAAACTAAACGTGTGCGTGACATTCGTGAGGCGCCAGATGGGAGCATCTGGTTCCTTTCGGAAGATCGGGGTGCTCTTTACCGAATGACCCCTGAAAATTGATATTAATCCATTCCACGTACTATGAATAAGTTTCCCGTCAGCCCTTTTCGCGTTTCAAAAGAGTTATTCTATATTTCATGATTTTTGTCGGTATTTATCGTGCAGGAGATAGAGAATCTTTGGTTAACATTTTGAATGTAACGTTACATCACTTGTTTTGCCTACCTTAAACCACTGTACTAGCAACTGCCCTGGCACAAGCAAGAGCAACCTTTCGTATAGAAGTTTTGGACAGTGCTTCGAGTAAAGCCGATTGAAAAAATGATTAATAACAGCACTGATCTTTAACTTGGCGTACGGGTGGCGTGACTCCCTCGCTCTCGATATGGCGTTGTTTGGTAGTGTGCACGATAACATTTTGAAAAGTGGCTGGGCGACGCAAAACCACAAGCCAGAGCGACGTTGATCACACTCATGTCGGTTTGCATGAGCAAGTTCCGGGCTTTTTGCAAGCGTAACTCCATATAATAGCGTTTTGGTGAACGGTTCAAATATCTGCGGAACAACCTTTCAAGCTGACGAGTTGAAAGTCCGACTTCCTGAGCGAGCAAAGACGGGCTAATGGGTTCCTCGATATTTGCCTCCATTTTCTGAATTACCATGGAGAGTTTGGGATGTCTGACTCCAATCCGGGTAGGTACGCTTAATCGTTGAGCGTCTTGATCAGTACGGATTGAATTGTAGATTTGTTGATCAGCAACCCAATTTGCGACTTCTTCACCCAAATCATCCGCGATTAATTGCAAAAAAAGGTCTATCGAGGACGTGCCTCCAGCTGTTGTCATCCGGTTTCCGTCGATAGAAAACACTGATTTAGAAAGATTTACATCTTCAAATTCTTCCGTAAAGCTATCCTGATTTTCCCAATGAATCGTGGCCTTTTTCCCATCGAGCAAACCTGCTTTGGCCATCACGTATGCAGCGGTGCACAAACCACCTATCCGTAAACCTTTGCGAGCTTCGCGCCGCAGCCAATTCAACAGCTTCTTTGACGTGGCTTTTTGAACGTTAATTCCACCACATAGTATGACTGTGTCGTCGCGGTGCAAGTCTTCTAGCGTGGTGTCCAGTTTAAAGGTTGTGTGGGTAGAGCTATCAATCGTCCCCCCTTCTTCTCCGGCGAGTGTCCAAACATAATATTCTCGCCCCAATCGTCTATTGGCTAGCCGAAGGCAGTCTAGCGCAGACGCGAAGGACAAGAGCGTAAAGTTGTCTAACAATACAAAGACAAACCGACGCGCTTTCGCATTCGGTGTCACGGCTGGCCGGGTTGCCTTGAGCGACATGGCTAACTTTCCTCTGTCTCCGTACGGAACGGTTTTGGCCATTGTTACGGGTGATTTAGCACGTAAATACTTGTATCCGTCAAGTCGCTTATTTCAACTATGGCTCTTACTCAAGGGCTTATGTATAAGATCGTTTCTATTGAATGAAGCGGAGTAAAGACAATGGCAAATTGGCAAAAATCTGACTGGCGGATCAAGCCGCGAGTACAGATGCCTGACTACACGGATATTGATGCACTGCACCAAGTTGAAGCACAGCTCGCAAGCTATCCGCCACTGGTCTTTGCTGGTGAGGCCCGGTCACTGAAGCAGAAACTGGGAGCAGCCTCTCGTGGTGAAGCATTCCTTCTACAAGGCGGTGACTGCGCAGAAAGTTTTGAACAATTCAGTGCAGACGGCATACGCGACACGTTCAAAGTGATGCTGCAAATGGCGATGGTTTTAACTTATGGGGCAAAGGTCCCTGTGGTGAAAGTGGGCCGCATGGCGGGTCAGTTCGCAAAGCCGCGTTCCGCGGCAACTGAAACCATAGATGGAGTTGAGTTGCCAAGTTACCGCGGTGATATCGTAAACGAACTTGATTTCACTTCTATTGCGAGGACCCCGGATCCCAATAAAATGCTGAAAGCTTACACCCAAGCCGCGGCAACACTCAATCTCCTTCGGGCTTTCTCGACTGGGGGTTATGCGGACGTGCATCAGGTGCATGCATGGACGCTCGGCTTCACAGAAAGTACCAAAGCAGCTAAATACCGTGATATGGCTAATCGCATAAGTGACACGCTTGATTTCATGATGGCGGCAGGTCTGGACGGCGGCAGCACCCATTCTTTGCGTACTGTTGATTTTTTCACGAGCCACGAGTCTTTGTTGTTGGAGTATGAAGAGGCTTTAACACGCCTGGACTCAACGTCTGGAAAATGGTTGGCTGGATCTGGTCACATGATTTGGATAGGCGACCGCACACGTCAGCCCGATGGTGCTCATGTTGAATACGCAAGTGGCGTTTTGAACCCAATCGGTTTGAAATGTGGCCCTACCACGACAGCAGAAGATCTCAAAATTCTTATGTCAAAACTCAATCCTGAGAACGAAGATGGTCGTCTAACTCTAATCGCCCGTTTTGGGGCTGGGTCTGTTAGCGAACATCTGCCACGCCTGATCAAGGCTGTTAAAGACGAAGGTGCGAACGTTCTTTGGAGTTGTGACCCGATGCACGGCAATACCATAAAATCAGCAACCGGTTTTAAAACGCGACCGTTCGAAAGTGTATTACGTGAAGTCCGCGAGTTTTTTGCTGTACACAAAGCTGAAGGCACGGTCCCTGGAGGTGTGCATTTTGAGATGACCGGTCAAGATGTTACCGAATGCACTGGTGGGGTTCGCGCCGTCACGGAAGAAAACCTATCAGACCGTTATCATACTGCGTGTGATCCCCGTTTGAACGCCTCGCAATCCCTCGAATTGGCATTCCTTGTGGCCGAGGAACTATCTAGCCTTAGGGAAACACGCACGGCAGCTGCAGTTTGAAAATAATAAGACGGGGGTCAGTTGTGAGCCCCGTCTTTTGCCGCGATTTATTCAGTTTTTTTATGAAATATTCCGTTGGTCGCAATAGTCCACAGAAGTTTGTTAAGCAGTCACATTAAAATAACAGTCGGCTGTTTAAGTGGGAAGTTTACTTTGAAGCCCCTCAAGTTCACCAATGCACAGGCTTCTCCGCTAGGCTCAACATTCACCGTCGTACGTTAGCTCCCCAAATATTTTTGTAAAACGCGCAACTGTCCTCGCAGATGGAAACCAGTGCGTAAAAATTGCATTAGAAGTTTTTCAACTGTTCTTTGAAGATATCAATGCGATTGAAAAGTAACCTCAGATCAAACAGAAAACAGGCGATTGATAGCTTTAGAGGCAATCAAATCCAGATACTGATTAAATATTAATTCAAATCACAGACGTGTCGGACCCAACAGCCTATGTAGAACGGCTCCTGCTATTAACAATTGGTTCCTTGGCTTGCCCTAGGCTCACTGATACTTGTAGGTACTAAGACAAGACACATCAGGAGAATAAATTTGCTTCACTCGATGACAGGATTTGCTACTCTTAACGGAGAGAACGGTGTCTTCAACTGGACTTGGGATTTGCGGAGTGTCAATGCAAAAGGGCTTGATATCCGCCAGCGCGTTCCGGACTGGATTGAGGGACTGGAAGCTGCTGTCCGAGTCGAATTAAACAAAGTATTAAGTCGAGGCTCGGTCAGTCTTGCACTGAAGATTCAAAAGAAAGAAGAGCAGGGGGCTTTAGCCCTAAATCGGACACAGTTGAGCAATGTATTGCAAGCCCTGCATGAGGCAGAAACAGTCGCAGCAGAGCAGGGTGTCAATCTTGCTGCGTCACGGAGTGTCGATATCTTAAATGTGCGCGGCGTTCTTGAAACCGCGTCTGACGGTGGTGACCAAAAAGCGTTACTTGCAGTCCTGCTTAAGCAACTGCCAGTTTTGCTTAACAGGTTTCAAGAAATGCGCCAAACTGAGGGCAAGGCCCTACACACTGTCCTTAGCGAGCAGCTCACCCAGGTTGAAACTCTTACTGCGAATGCTACCATAGTTGCAGAGCGGCGACAGGTTGAGACAGCGAAGAAACTGCACACTAACCTTAAACGAGTGATGGAAAACGCTGATGGAGTAGACAGCGAGCGTGTTGCGCAGGAACTAGCAATAATTGCGGTCAAAGCTGATGTTACAGAAGAACTAGACCGGTTGCGGGCTCATGTCGAGGCAGCGCGTGATTTTCTAAAAAAAGGAAGTCCTGTTGGCCGAAAACTGGACTTTTTGATGCAGGAGTTTAATAGAGAGGCCAATACGTTATGTTCTAAAGCTCAGTTAATTGATCTGACGCGTATTGGGTTAGACCTCAAGTCTGTGATTGACCAAATGCGCGAACAAATCCAAAACGTGGAATGAAAAGTATGATCAACCGACGCGGGTTATTAATTATTTTGTCATCGCCGTCTGGCGCAGGTAAGTCTACCTTGGCCCGCCAATTAATGGCATGGGACCCAGCGCTAAGCTTCTCAGTTTCGGCCACCACGCGCGCGCCACGAGATGGTGAAGTGGACGGGCGTGAATACTTCTTTCTCAGTGAGGACGACTTCAAAACCGAGGTTGCTGATGGGCGTATGCTTGAGCACGCACATGTGTTTGGAAATTTTTATGGGTCTCCAGCAGGCCCGGTAAAAAAGACCATTGAAGCCGGCAAAGACGTGCTTTTTGATGTAGACTGGCAAGGTGAGATACAAATACGGAATTCTGACCTAGGCAAGCACGCTTTATCAATTTTTATTCTACCACCTTCGATTTCTGAACTGCACCGCCGTCTCGTCAAGCGCGGTCAGGACAGTGATGACGTGATTTCGAAACGAATGTTAAAAAGTTGGGATGAGATCAGCCACTGGGGAGCTTATGATTACGTTTTGGTCAACGATAATTTGGAAGTTACTGAAAAGCAGTTGAAAACGATCATAAATGCTGAGCGCATGCGCCGCGAGCAACAACCGTCTTTGCAAAGCCATGTTCACAAGCTGCAAGCCGAGTTTGAGGAGATGCCCTGATATGCCCATCTACACACTTGATGGTTTTGCTCCGACCCTCGCTGAGACTAGTTGGATTGCACCAGACGCAAATATAGTTGGAAATGTGACAATCGCCGAAATGGCGTCGGTTTGGTTTGGTTGTACTCTACGAGGCGACAACGAGCTAATTTTAATCGGTGCAGGGTCTAATATACAGGAAAATACTGTAATGCATACGGACCCAGGCCACCCAATTATTATTGGGGATAATTGCACAATAGGCCATAAGGCGATGCTGCACGGATGTAGCATTGGAGAGAACAGCCTGATTGGTATGGGCGCTACAGTGCTAAACGGTGCAAAAATCGGAAGAAACTGTCTTATCGGGGCAGGGACGCTCATTACCGAAAACAAGAATATTCCGGACGGCAACCTAGTAATGGGCGTACCGGGTAAGGTGGTGCGCGCGTTGGATGTTGCGACAATCGAGAGTTTGTTGAACAGCGCAATCCACTATCAAGAAAATGCTCGACGATTTAGAGAGGGTTTGAAGCTCGTAACAAGAACACAACGAAAAATGAGTTGAATGAAAAATACACTTTCTCCACGTTAAAAAAGCGTATTTTTATGAATAGATCTTTGATTAAGTATAGATTTTAGTGTATTGTATTATCTATATTTTTTTATTTTAGGTTTCTCATTCCATTTACGCTCTACGTTGTGCGATGCTGCCATTATTGAAGAAAACATCTGCGCCTCAGCCATATGAAATTTGCCTCTACGTTAATCCTATTCAATAATTTTCTAGAATACTGATATTTATGGCGTAGGTTGATAAACGATAAAACCGTGGTGA
>ERZ1046148.1810-NODE-1810-length-10281-cov-13.061217_pt1 | contig 10281 bp, 18 predicted proteins | sample MGYA00383090_ERZ1046148 | MGnify/ENA primary metagenome ERZ1046148 (study PRJEB29581, sample SAMEA5548360) | metagenome | biome: marine; feature: coastal; material: water | depth 25 m | study: Short-term variability in the microbial, nano- and picoplankton...
GCAACAACTGGTATGATTGGTCGTGCCGTTATTGGGGAACTAAATGGAATGGAGTCTCTGATGAACCATACTCCTATGTCATTGGAAGCGGAGACACTCTATTCACATATGGTGAAGGAGTTATCCAATTCAGAACAGCATGGAGTTATCCAGAGGGTTTCATAGAAGCGTTAAGTAAAAAGTTCCCAAACGAATTGATTGAATTTGAATGGGAAGAAGAGCAAGGTTTCGGGGAAGTTTTTACTATTCAAAACGGAGAAAAAATAATACTAGAAGAATGGGATTTGCCAAAGTGGGGAGAAGAAGTGGAGGTTGGAAGATATAGCATCTCAGAATGTATTGAGGATGGTGGCAGATATGAGCCTAATTTGCCAAAGTTTAAAGCAGGCAAATGGTATATTGATATAGACGAGTGTGAGGAGCATGATTCTTTAGATGAAGCCAAAGCTCGATGCAAAGTATTAGAAGAGGAATGGGAGAAAAGAAGAATAGTTCATTCTAAAATAGATTATAAACCTGTTGGCAGCTAAAGCAACCGTTTATTAAACAGAACAATTTATTATGAAAAAAGAACGAGTAGCGATCCCAGAGCAGCATTTTTTAAATGAAGCAAAAAGTGAATATTGGGATTACCAATCACGACTGGTAGCTGAAGTCATACAGAATAGTTATGACGCAGGAGCATCTGAAATCCATCTAAATTTTGAGGATGATTATATGGAGTTCATTGATAATGGTAAAGGCATGGATTACCATACAATGAGAGAGGGGATGTTAACATTAGGTGGATCAATAAAAGATAAAGGTAACACAGGAGGATTTGGAGCAGCAAAAAAGATACTTTTATTTTCTCATAAGTCGTATGAGATTCATTCTTTAAACAATCATATACAAGGTAATCAACTTGATTACAACATTATAAAAGGAGAGGATATATTAGGAACTTCTATAAAAATTAAACCTTTTGAAGGTTTTGCGTATGGAAAGGATGGAATGATTTATAAAGCTAAGGAGTTTTTAAGAAAATGTGATTTGAATTCTGATGTTTATATTAATAATAATAAATTTGATAATTACTTATCTTTGCCAGAAGTCCGAGAAACGGAACTGATGACCACTTACAGTCGAGATGAAAGGGGTAAAAATGAGATATTGGTAAGGGCAAACGGGTTATTTATGTTTTCTCGTTATTTAACATCCTTAAATATGAAGGTTGTCTGCGAGGTTAAAAAACCTTCAAAAGAAAGCTTTAGCCAAAGTAGGGATAGTTTAAAAGGGGTTTTTCAGAAAGAGTTTGACGCACTTGTAGACGAGTTAAATGTGGATAAAATGTCTTTTAAAACTAAAGGGATAAGAAAAAGAATCTTTAGGGGTGCGAAATCGTTTTTAACATTTTTACGCAGCATAACGACTCCAAAAGATCAAATACTGAGTGCGTATGAGAAAAAGGAGATGGAATCTTTGATTGAGCAGGTATCAAATAAAACTGCTGAGAAGAACGAAAGCGAAGAGTCTTTGTCTGCTGAATTAGTTTTTGAAGAAGTCAAGAAGAATAACATTGTCCCAGAAGAAAAGCTTGAAAAGATTAAGTCTCTTTATCATAAAGAGGAGAAGTTGAATATTGATTACGATTTCTTGGTAGACCTAAAAAACTCAGATCATGACGAGACTCCAGAGGAATATCATCCCAAATCTATTTCATTTGAAAATGAGCAAATTGCGCTCTTATGGAGAGAGTGTATTAAAGAAGTTTCAAAAATTTGTAATTTTAAATTTGACTTTTCTATTGGCTTTACCTTGTCAAAGTTCAACGAAGCAATGGTAACGAAAGAGGGTTCTGGGTTCTTTTTCCTAATAAACCCTGAGATTTTAAAAGGTAAATATGACTCCTTGGATGAAAGATACTTGAAAACTCTATTAGTAGCTTGTCATGAGAGCGTTCATGTCGGATATGGAAAAAGACTCCATGATGAAGAGTTTAGTAGCTTATTTGAAGATACTACTACTAAAGTATTATTAAGTATTGACAAACGTGAAATTTGGAGTAGGGTAGAGTCTAGTAAATTATAAACCTACAACATCCACTCAAAACTTTTAATATGTCAGATTACGAAACAAAGAAGATAGGATCAGTAGATCTGTGGAGAGAAGCGTATAAGTATTTTTGTAATCAAAAAATCAATACTAAAGGGTATAAAGTTGATAGGAGAAATTTAAGAGAAAATAGCTTTAAGCCTAGTGGAAAGGTTCTTAATGGAGACTAAAAAGGGATGGAAGCGTTCTGAAAAAGGCAAAGGTCATCGAAGCCTAGATGAGGATAGCATATCATACAAGAATATTGCGATGAATCGTATGTTAAGTAAAGCAGAAAACGAGCTATTACGATTAAAGGCTAAAGTTGCTCCAGTTAAGAAAAGCTTAGGTAGCGTTAATAAATACAATCAAGAAAAGAAAAAAGATATAGATTATAGCTTATATGGGGGATATAATGCAACTCAAGGTAGCGTAGAAGAATGGTCGCAAGCGTATGATAAATTTTGTCAAAAAAGTTGTAATATTTACGGCTTAAAGGTTGACAGAAAGCATTTAATACCTTTTAATAAAGACTTCAAGCCAGCCTCAAGTAAGCAAAAATAAACAAAAAATAATTGTTGACATTCTCGAAAGAGAGCTTTAAACTACAAGAGAATAGCAAAAACGACTGAATAATATGAAAAACAAGCCTGTGTATAAAATGACTGGAGCAGAAATTGATACTTTTGTTAGCAAAAATTTCTTAGGTCTTGCAACGTCAAACTCCCTTGGAAGAGTTAATAGTAAAACTGGAGCAAAATACGCAACTGTTCATAGGAAAAACATTAAGATTCCTAAGAATCAAAGACCTAAAGATCACGGACATATTAGAACCATCGCTAAAAATTACTCTCATGCACTTTCTAGCGTTGCTCTTTTTGTAGAGAAAAAGGTTTACAATAAGAAAACTAAAAAGCATGAGTTTACATTAGATATTCAAGATGGTCAACATCATGCAGTCGCTAGTCCCTCAGACTACATTTTTGGTAAAATTGTATCTTCTGAAGAGCATGAAGGTTATAAACTTTTCTGCCTAGCCAACGATACCAGCAGGAGAAAACCTGTAACATCTGAAGATAAATTTTATAGTTATTACGATGGAGAAGATCAGGTAGCAAAAATTCTTTACAGAAGATTAACTAAAAACTACGGTTTAAAAATTGCAAGATCTTGGGAAACAAAGAGCAAAAAAAGTCTTTATACTAATATCGGAGAGATTTGGAAGCATTTTGAGTCGAAATCTTTTACATATACCAAAGACGGAATTGAAGCGTCTGACGAGTTGAAGATTAACAAGTTGAAGAATATAGTTGACATTGGTTTTTGTTGGTTTCATAGTAAAGACTTCTTAGGAGGAGAGAAAAGAGGTTTAGTATGGAATGAGATTAAAAAGACGCAGGATGCTATTTCCGTTCGTTTGAAATTAGAAGACAGATACCTTTCAGCAGATAAATTTATAGATTATGTAGTTGAATATGCTCAAGAAAATAATTATCCACAGCATATTATAACCAGTTGTCAATCTTTAATAAGTTATCTTACAGAAAAAGCGGAAGTTAAAGCGAAAGAGAGAGGAAACTTAGACCATAAGTTCTTAAATAAAGATTCTTTCGTTAAGTTCTTTTCTTGTTTAAAAGATTACATTATAGCAAGAGAGAAAGCTAAATCCGCAAAGATCATCAGAATTGACAAAAGATTAAATAAAATAGTGATCGGAATCAAATCACCAATTAAAACTAAAAAGCGATACGCATAAGATGAACAAAATTATTAATAAATTAATTCACGTAGCTCGAAAAGCACGATTCGCATCTTTCGTTTATACAAATAGTGCAGGAGAAAAGTCTCGATACAAGATTAAACTCGGCTTTAGTTATATTAATATGGTTAATAGATCTATTGATGAGCTTAATTCCAGTATGGAAAATATGCAAGGCGAGAGTAAGGACGCAGCAGAATCCCTGCTAGAAAGCTTACAGAAAACAGCATCAGGAAACAGCAAAAGCACTAAGAAGAAATTATATAAACCTTTCTTGGATACTGAAGGTAGAGAGGTTCAGGGTATAAAAGTTAATACAAGAAATGATAATATTCATGTATGCGGGCTACTTGGATCTAAGACAGTGTTAGGTGGAAGAGTTAGCGGATCAAAACGTGTTTCATTAAAACAAGCTATACGAAACAGTTTGCCTGTTGGTAACTTTAGAGAGTTTGTGCTAGAGAACATCTCTGAGGCAAAATTAAATGGAGAGATATTAACATTGACAAAAAACTAATGAATAATAAAGAAAAGACAAAGGCAGATCGAAGTTTGTGCATCAGTTGCAAGTTGCCAAAGTCTCTTAAGACTAAGCTGGATTCGATTACATGTGGAGACGAAGCTGTATTTAAAAAGACCGCATTGATTAGATATCTTTTATCAGAGTTCTTTGATGCGAAAGAAAATGGTAGAAAAACCATTGACTTAGAGAAAATAATATAAATCATGAAAGAAATAATTGATATCAAAATAGAGACAGTAATGATCGAGAATAATACAGGAGGGTTTGCTAATTGTTATATTGGATTACCCAAAGGTCATCCTTGGCACAAAATGCACTATGAAGATATTGAAGAGAGATGCTCAGAAACGAGAGAGGTTCACGGAGGGCTGACTTACAGTGAAGATAGAGTTAGAGTCCCTACTTCCAAAGATGAGCCAAAAGGTCTTTGGTGGGTTGGTTTCGACACAAAGCACGACGAAGATAATAAAGAGAATTGTGACAGAGAGTTCTGCGAGCAAGAGATAGTAAAGCTAGTGAAGATTGCAATGGAAGACTTAGCACGGTTTCAACGGGAACTTCGTTTCATACCACGTTTCATACCATAACTTAAAAGGAGGTATAAACAAGAAAGAGTGTCCTTTTTTTATACCTCTTTTGATATACTTTAACTAAATAATATACCCTAGTAATAGTAAAGGATAATAAACTAATAAGTATAAGAGTAAAGAATAAAGAAATTAACGTAAAGCATTAATAAATAAAAGGATATAGTCTAATAAACAGATCAAGAAGAGTTGAATATGGTTGTCTTCAATTTATTTCTATAATTTAAGATTAAAAAATCTTCTGTCATTTTCAGCCATTTTCAGCCATTTTCAATAAATATCAATAAAATAAGGGTATTTTAAGTTATTTTCGGCTAATAATGAAACTAAATGTCATGCAATTTTATTGGATTATATCGTAATAATAATAAGAAGTAAATTTTGAGCAATATTTTCTAAATAATTAAGTTTAAACGATTTGCATTTAATAAGGGTTTATATAAACCCCTATGGAAAACTAAAGAAAACTACATATCAACGTCTGAGAAATAATAACATGGATTAGGTGAGAGATTTTACGTGGAATAATTAAATTAAAAAAAGTGATTGACATTATCATTCGGGCAGGTATATTAAGGGTATAACATTTAATTAGATACCTTATGAAAGCAAAGAAAACCATACGCATAGAGAAAGTAGTAGATGATATAAATGAAAAACTTGCATCGGCTTGCTGGAATGAAGACCAGAGAGAGGTGCTGGTTGCTATACTAGATAAATGGTTGATAGATAATAAAGCATACAAAGGGTTTCGTTACTTAGGGACGAATGAAGTTTTTAGCGGATGCAAAGCAGGTATGAATGCTAAATCTACAGATGATCTATCCAAAACAGATCCTACAGAATTGTATAAGAATACAGATCATACAAGAGTAAGATTTTTCTGAAAATAACCGTTGACACTATCATTAATCTGATTTAAGTTATCATCATGTTAGCGATTGATAAGTTAATTAAAATATTAAGACTGCACGAATACAGAGAGTATGGTGAGTCTGACTGGAAGCGTTACGTTGTGAACTTACAGAAAACGCAACTTCTTGTGGAGGATTGTTGGCATGACACAGATAATACTACTACTGGTTCTGACTGGTTAGATGCTTCAGAGTGGGGTAAGCAAAGACTATTAGAATGGTTAGGCTATTAGCATGAAGGTCAAGGTTTATTTTAATTTACATAAGAAAGTTTTCTCTGTAGTAGATAACAAGACCAGAAGGGTCGTGAGGTATTCTAGGGGTTTAAGCTTAAATGATGCAGTTTTTAAAGTATCAAAAGCAGGAAGAGAAAGAGTGCTAAAAGAACGCAGGAAAAACGTCCATGCTTATGTTATAGGAGAAGACGACTTAAATTATTGTATACCTTCAGACGCAACAGAAGTAACTTATAATCCTTATCTATACAATTCATTTGTAGAAAAAGATACAGAAAAGCCTATATCTAAAGCATACAAAGTATTTCTTAGAGTAGACAATAAAAAAGCTAAACTATATGCATTAAAACCAAAGGAGAGTTATGCCAGCTAATATAGATAAAACTAAATCAATAGAATACGCAGCTAAAGAATTTAATACAATAGAAGAAGCAGAAAAGTATTTAAATAGTATAGGAATAATTAGTCACGGTATAGAGAGTATTAGTTTTAAAGGTAAGTTCTTAAGATACTTAAACTTTGGTGATACATACGATTTGACAGTCTGCACAGATGGAGGTAAATTGTTTGCAGGATCTTGGGGAGATTGGTTAGAAGAAGAAGAAAGACAATATGAAAAAGACAACGATCAGTATAAGTGTTGCTATTGCGGGGAGTTTCATGATAGCGACAATACTCCAGACGGCTGGGACTCAGACGGCAGCTACTGCGTCTATAAGCGATAGTTTATTGTATGCAATACATCAAGTAGAATCAAGTGGCAGCACAAAAGATAATATAGTAGGGGATAAAGGCAAAGCCATAGGCCCGTTACAAATACATTATAGTTGTTGGTTTGATGCTACTGAATATGATAAATCTATAGGGGGAGAATACAAAGATTGTTTTAAATTATCATACAGCAAGAAAATATTCCTTGCATATATGCAGAGATATGGTAAAGGTAAGACAATAGAGCAGCAAGCACGGATCTGGAACGGAGGTCCAAAAGGATACAAGAAAAGCTCTACAATAAAATACTGGGGGAAAACAAAGGGGTATTTAGAATGGAAACGGTGACTGTGATACTTTTTGTAATATTCCTTATCTTTTGCGGATTAATGGAACTTGAGAGATAAATAAATGAGCACTAAAATGAAATATACTTGCTGGGGAACCTATACCATGACCATCACCAAGGAACAAACAATCGAGGCCAGCAGTGAAGAAGAGGCCGAAGAAAAGTTCGTCCGAATACTTGATGATACTGGTATAAAGAACCGCCGAAAAGATTACCACGGTTGGGAGTATGAAATATTCCCCAACGGAGGGGATCAAAATCAAACTAGAAATAATAAATAAATGAAACATTGAAGAATGCCAAGTTTAGACTAAATAAGATTAATAATTTTAAAACCAAGATTCCTTAATACAGATTAAATAAGATAAATTTACCTGCGTGTTGTTAGTGGGTGTTCATAATGATAAGCGAGGCATCCTTCGGGGTGCTTCGTTTTTTTTTACATAAGAAAGGTCTGGATTATAAATTATATAAGATAAAAAAAGTTGTTTTTGTGGTTGACTATTTTGCTGAAATGATTAAATTAATGATGATTATTATGAAATTACTTAGCATTGAATCCGACAGCAAGACCGTCAAAGGAAACCAATTTGGTTTTTTAACTGGTATACAATACTTTAAACCAAGCTTTAAGATATGTCCTCATGCAACTAAAGGATGCATGGCTGGATGCTTGAATACAGCAGGGCGAGGGATAATGTCTAATGTCCAGCAGGCAAGACACAATCGGACGGTCTTTGCGTTGACTCGGCCAAAAGAGTATGCTCAACAATTAGAAGAGGAGATAGTTAGTCTTATAAAGAAGGCTAAAAAACAAGATAAGAAAGCTTGTCTTAGGTTAAACGGGACAAGTGATATCGATTGGGAAAGCAACCCGTTAGTTTATAGTGTATTAAGTAAGCATAAGAAGAGCCTGATCATTTACGATTACACAAAGGACATTGACAGAGCGAAGAAACAGCACAAGAAACTAATCCATTATACAGTATCGTATCATGAGAATATGAAGAAAGAAACCGTCAAAGAGTTGGTTACTATGGGCATTAATGTTGCAGTCGTGTTTCGTAATGCTGAATTGCCTGATAAATGGCTAGGTATCAAAGTTATCAACGGAGACAAGCACGATTTACGTTTCAAGGATACTAAGGGGTGTATCGTTGGATTGAAAGCGAAAGGAAAAGCGAAGAAAGATAAAAGTGGTTTTGTTGTAGATGCTTAATAGTAAATAAATAATAACCTTAATAGTAATAATATGGAAAAGAAAATTCAAACAATAGAAATCACGCCTACATGGGAAGAAGCAGCGCCATTAATAATAGATATTATTAGAAATGCAACTAACCCTAGATCTATTCAAATTGCGAAAGAAAAGGAAGAAGAGGTGACAGCATGAAGTATCGAGTTAAAGCACAGTATCCCATCTACTGGACTAAGTGGTTCACGATTGATGCGGACGATGTAGATGCAGCGATAGCGAAGTGCAAGCAAGAGGCTGAGAGCATTGAAGCACAGAGCGCATCACCTATTCATATGGGATGGGAAGTTGTGGAGGCGAACGAAGTGAAGAGCTAATGAAAATGGCAATAGCAGCAGACAAAAATAACCAAAGTAATTATGAGTAAGACATAAATAATACAATCTAAGAAGAGATGGGAGAAAAATAATAATCACTCTTTTTCCTATCTTTGCGTCTGCAATGCGAGAAATATAATTTGACAAACTCTTTTAATCTGGTAAATTAAAACCATACTTTTCAGTTCAGCCCAGTCTAAAAAACAAACCAGTAGGTAAGTGCGCTGGAGACCGTGTCGAGGATCGCATCACCACGAAGTGGGAGTTACCGACTCGAAGGAATCAACCTCTAAAACTAGGCGGTGCTGCTCTTGCCAGACTGGGTTGAATTGAGAAGTAAAACCCCTAATAACTTGACAATCGACTTTAATCTGTTATCTTATACGTATGAAAACTGAAGATCTAAACACAATCACCGCTATGTCACGCTACGGCGGAAGTTTCGCTTCTGCGTTGGCCAACGCCTTCTCAAGAGCTGACCATGTTAATTTCAAAAAACTCAGGGAGGCTTTCCCTGAAATGTGGGAAGAGTATACCGATTTAGGCGAAAAAGCAAGAGATCAAGATTTTACTTGATTGTCCTACCCCATATGTTAGAAGATAAGATATGCTCTTCCAAATGCCATAACCTGAAGAACATCGAGGGTTGCCTCGTTAGACGAATATTGCTTGGATAGTCTGTTGGCATCTGAAAGGGTATATCAAATAAATGCAAATAAGGTGTTGCCTGAACCCATTTAAGCAGCCATAATATTTAAAGAAGATAAGATATGAAAGCTAACAAGGATACTAAAACCGGAATCGTCACTTACACCATGCCAAACGGCAAAACCTTTTCAGCGGCATATAAAAATGCATCTTATTGTGTCGCATGTGATGGCGACGAAGTGCCTTCAACTTGGGGTGGTAAAACCTACATCTATATGTATAACTGGCAAGACAGGCAGCATGATTACTACTGTTTTGAGGATGATATCTCAACTCATATCGCACCTTGGGAAGTTCGATCCGTTGCCGATCCGATATATGCAACATCAATGCGTGAAATATAATTTGACAATCGACTTTTAAATAATATAAAATAAGTTAAAGATAATCTTTAAACCTACCTTAACCGGTAGGTTTTTTTTTATTGCCTAAAAAGAATTTTTTCATTGACTTTCCTTAAATAATATAAATCTAGATAATACAATTTTAAGCTTGACTTTTAAATAATATAAAATAAGCAATTCTCGCCTAGCATAAATAATAAGATAATACAAGATAAAAGATTTCCAATTTTAAGCTTGACTTAAATAATACAATTTTAAACTTGACTCACCTAATATAATATACTAGTTCGTAACATCTGTAAGTGTCTAAGAATGAGGGATTTACGCTTAATAATATGTGCTGGGGGGGTAGGGGGGGTGGACCACTCCAGGCGGACCTGTTATAGGTAGTAGTAGTATCTTGGTGGGGGTGTCAGATTCCTGGGTCTGGTGTCCGAATCGTTTCTTCAATTTGAATGTTGCCCAGGCGAATGTGTTTTTGAATGTTGCCCAGGCGAATGTGTTT
>ERZ1046148.1825-NODE-1825-length-10227-cov-6.659064_pt1 | contig 10227 bp, 10 predicted proteins | sample MGYA00383090_ERZ1046148 | MGnify/ENA primary metagenome ERZ1046148 (study PRJEB29581, sample SAMEA5548360) | metagenome | biome: marine; feature: coastal; material: water | depth 25 m | study: Short-term variability in the microbial, nano- and picoplankton...
GGCCCAAAGGGGCACATGCTGGCACATATCACTCCAAGGGAAGGGAAAATTCTACAGTATTTTGGAGGCTCAGGGACTAAGGATAAAAAGACCGGACTAAAGAGTTATTTCCTCTCTGGTTTATTAGGTGGCAGTAAACCACCCTCACCTTCAACGTCAAAGACAGAACTTGACCCAGAAGTAAAGAAGATGAGGCAGAAGGTTTTTGATAAGGCCGAGGGTGTTATGGATCAGGATTTTCAAAAATTTGAAGGTGACAGGTTTGCTGGTGCTTCAGGTGACACATTAGCTGCACAACAAGGCATCAGGAACATGCAGGGTACAGGACAAGATGCTTATGGGGCTGCTGGCAAGGTTGGTCAAGCTGCAACAGGATATAATGCACAGCAAGTTGGTGGAGGTGATTTTCTGGCAGGAAAGGGAGTTGGTGATTACATGAATCCTCACACTGCTAATGTGATTGGAGGACTACAGGATCAAGCTATGAAGTCTATGCAGATGGGCCGTAACCAGATAGGGGCATCATCTCAAATGGCTGGTGCTGGCATGGGTTCACGATCAGCACTAGAGAAAGGTGCTATGGCAGGTGAGGTAATGTCTAATCTTAACCAACAGACAGGCCAACTTCTTAATCAGAGTTTTGCAGATGCTTCGGCCCAGAAACGTGAGGACATGAAAATGAATCAGGCTGCTCAGAGATATAACCAACAGGCAGGGATGGACGAGCAGAAGCTAAGGATGGCAGGTGCAGATCAAATGGCTGGTATGGCAGATAGTTCAAGAGGTGCATCAGCAGCAGATGCTCAGATGCTTTCACGAGTAGGGGCAGATATAGAAGGTCGTCAACAGAACCAGTTAGATTTTGACCATTCACAGTGGGAAGGTGAGAGAGACCACGATAAGAATATGGCAATGTTCGGTTCCAACATTGTATCAGGTGCCCCAACTGGTCAGAATGTTACACAAAATAACCCAATGCAAAAAGGTAACAAGTTAGGTAGTGCACTAGGTGCTGGCTTGTCAGGTTGGGCTTCAACTGGGAACCCTTATGTCGGCCTAGCAATGGGCGGTGCATCACTATTAGGATAGGAGAATACAATGGCTAGTATCATAAGGGGTTATGCTGCACAAAATAAAAGACTTGGCATATTGAACCCAGATGAAGGTGGATTTTTAACTGACCGTGAGCAAGAAGAAGCCAAACGTGCTTCCTTGTTATCAAGACAAGATAGAGGGGCACATGGTGAATTTGACCCTGCATCAAATAAAGTCCGATATAACACAACTGGTCAGGAGGGAAGAAACTTCCTCAAGTCAGTAGACAGGTTTCACGGTGGGGATAGTTGGAACAAGAACTTAGGTGGGGGGTCTTCTTTTCTACAAGGCCCGTCTTCAACTGGTAAGGATCGAATTTTGGGGATGCTCCCAGACTCCGAGGCACTAGATGATTTTGCTACGGATAAAGCATCAGAACAAGGTGGTGGTGTTGATTGGGAGAAATTAGGTTCTAAACAGCATGATCCTTTTAAAACAAATTATTCCCATCCTGATGAACTAGGCCCAGACTCTGAAGCATTGGAAGAAGCAGCAATGGATCGGGCTTCTGAAATGCAAGCAATGTCTGATGCCTACCCTCAAGGTGAAGGTGATGAAAGGAAGCAACAACGGATGGAAGCATTAGGGCAGGAGAAAAGAGACAGGTTCCAAGACTCAGTGCCACAAGAAGAAGGTATGTGGGATAAGGTTAAAGGATTATTTTCTTCAGATGATGACGAGGATGAGGAATACAAACCACTCTCAGAAGGAAAGCAAGCAGCCGTGAAGATGGCAACGAGCCTACTGACAGCAAAAGATGACCCAATTCAGAGTGCCCCAGTAGCAGGTGTTAAGATGGGGAGAGTTGCATTCCCGAACTTGCTGGCATCATCACAAAGACCCGTGAACCCAAGATACACAAATAAAGGATTAGGATAATATGGGAACAGTTGCAGGAATACCAGTAGACCCAATCACAGGGGAACCAAGAACTGCTGAAGGGTTACTGGCACTGAGAAAACAGCAGGAGGAAGAAAGAGAAGCAAAGAAGGAGAGAGAAACAGGCTTCGACCCTCTCCGAGCAGCAGGTTTAGCTGCTGGTGCTTCACTGCTCAGAAACTCAGGTTGGAGACGTACACCCATGACTCTGGGGGAACAGATTGGTCATGCCATCCCTGCTGGCATGGAAGCATATTATAATCAAGATGCCCTGAACCAAAATGAGCAACAAGCACTTTACGATAGACAACAGGCAGAACAAGCAGCACTTGATGCTAAGCAAAAGATAGAGGATGATGCAAAATTAGAGGCAGAGAAAAGAAGTGAGTTCATGCTGGCACTTAGAAGTGCTAAATTAAAAATAGGTGTCCAACAAGAATTGATGGGGTTGTATGGGCAAAATCCCGGAAAAGCCTATGAGGTATTAAATGCCTATACTAAGAAACCAACCCCCGAAGTAAAGGAGATCGTAGATAAACAATTGGAAAATGGCAGAGTAATTAAAGTTGCTATTTTTAAAGATGGTTCAAAAAAAGAATTTGACGACCTTACAGCAAATGAAACATCGGCAGTAGAAAAATTTGAGTTAAAGAAAAAAGAAGTAGAAACAAAATTATTACAAGGCCAGCAAGTTATAGACAATGCCAAAAATAAATCTGAAGAAGACCGTCAGTTTGAGTATATGAAACATGAGAACCTACTTATACAAAGAGGTATTGAAAATGGATTGTCTTATACAAAAATCCTTCAGTCTGGGCAACAATTCCGTGACACCTTAAAACAAAATAATGAGCAATTTACTCAGAGGATAGGATTAGACAAACTCATCCAACAAGCACAAGCTAGCCAATGGGAGAAAGAGTTTAACAATCAGGTATTGAATGAGGGTGAGACACGGAAGTTAGCTGCTGAGAGACTGCAAGCTAAAATTATTCAGGACGGGATAACTAATGGGTTTAAGTCAAATGAAATAGAAAATCAGGTAACACAGTTCTATGACAAACTAGGTTTAGAGAAGGAAGGATTAAATTTAAAAGAAAACATATTTAAGCATCAGGTAACAGAGGACAATAGGAATTATGTTAAAGATATAACACAATATAATTCAACTTTAGGCCAGCAACAACTTGAACACGAAGATAAGGTTGCTTTCCAAAATCGTGCCCAAGATCAGGCTGTCGTTGAACACCTTGCATTGATAAAACAAAGAGGTATTGAAAATGGATTGGATGCAGAGAAGATAGCATTAGCACAAGAACAGTTTATTGCAAGTACAGGCCAGTTTAGAGAGAAACAAGACTTAGACGTTTTAAAATATCGAGCAAATGTTGAGAACCAAGCTGCAAATCTCGCACAGGACATCACAGAATTTATATACAAAAAAGGTCGTGATGCTAAAGGAGATATACGTAAAGATGCAGAGTGGAAACAACAGTTAAAAGAATATGAAGATAAACTGACCCAACAAACTTTTAACAACTTTCAGAAGATTCAAGGCCACGATCTAAAGGTAGATATTTTTAAGGCCGATGTTGAACTTAAAAAACTGAAACTTGCAACCGAAGGAGACCAGCCACCCCGTACTTTAGTAGGTCAGGCAGCTATTGATTGGGCAGGGAAAGAAGGTGAAAACTCACCATACACACCTAAAGAGGGACATACCCCTGTTATCAAATTAAATAAACATGGTCAGTTTGAAAGTATCGAATATCTTTCTCAGGCCAAATACGAACCTTCACAGCAAACCTTCCTAACAAGATCACGGGAAAAGTGGAGTACCGATACTGAAGTTAAGGCAGCCAATAAAATTACCAGACTTGTTACTTCACTGGATGCACTTGCAAAAGACGGGACAGGTGTTAGTGAATTTGCAATGATCTACAAGTTTATGAAGTCTCTTGATGAAACTTCAACCGTGCTGGCCTCGGAATTTAGAAACGCAGCAGGGGCAGGACTTGGTGCATTGGATCGGTTGTATTTGCTTGGTCAGAAGCAATGGTCAGGTAAACAATTAACTGAGGATCAACAAACAGACATTATACAAGCAGTTAAGAGTGTAGCATATTCAAGACTAACTCAAATGAATACAAAACAGGCAACGTATTTAGCTGATGCTAAAGAAAATGGGATTTCTAATGAAGATGCTGTAAAAATGTTCCCGAATGAATTAGCAACTTATTTTGAAAATAACAAATATACACCAGCTATAAAACCAGAGGACAAACTGGTAGAGAAAATTTCTGCTGCTACCCCTACTGGTGCAGCAATGATGGCGGGTGGAAAATACGAAGATTTTGTAAAACAGAACCCTGAATATAATACTAAACCACAAGTCACAGACTAACTATGGCTAAAAAAGAAGAAGGACTTGATACACTGGCACTAACTTTAAAGGCAGCAAGGGAAGCACAAGATAACGGGTGGCCCGCTGAAATTATTAATAGAGACCTTATCCTTCCTGCTGGTTACAAATCAATGAAGGACTTTGAGAGGGCAGTCATAAACCGTGCTAGTATTGGTCTTTACAAAAATAATCCTATATCTCAAAAAGGCATGATACAAGGACATATAAGGGAGATTGCTAATGGATTAACTATGGGACTTTGGGGACAAGGTGAGACTTTAGTAAGTAGTATAATTAATGGCACCCCGTGGGATTATGAAAAAGATTTAATGAGAACTGAACGGGCAGAGTTCAAAGAAGCAAACCCTATTACGTCAATGACGAGTAATCTCGGTGGGGCAATGCTTACTGGGGCAGGGTTATCAAAATTAGCATTTTCCAAGTTACCTGCACTTGCTCCCCAAGCAGGGGCACCAATCTCATCTTTTGCAAAAGAGGCTGGTGTAGAGGCAGGACTAGGGGCAGTAGAAGGTGGAGTAACTGCTTTAGCAGAAGGTGGAGATGTTGGGAGTTCAACTGGGCTTGGAGGTCTAGGAGGAATTGGTGGTACAGGGGCCAGTAGACTTATTGATCCTATTTCCCGTGGAATAAAACATGGCACACAACGTCTTAGTGATTTCTTTGATCCAACAGTTTCAAAAAGTCCGAAGGCAATGGCACAACCAGAACCAACCCTTCCAGAGAAAAGGGCATTGGATAAATTAGAAGAGAGTTTTACTGACGATGGGATGACCCCTGAAATTCGTGAGGCAAAAATAAAAGAGTTTGAAGGAGCAGATTTAGCAGACGAAGTTAGTCCTAGATTTTTAGGTGGTGAGAATACGAACCAACTTGCTAAAGATGCGGTTATAGAAAAGGGGCCACAGAAGCAACAAGTAAAGGAATCACTTTTAGATACTATGGAAAGTGATAGGGGTAAAGTAGAAAAATTTATGGAAGATGGGTTGGGTTATAATAAAGAAGGTTCCCCCCAAGTAGTTGATGAGTTGATGGAGAAAAGGACTCGTGATGCTGGCAAATATTATGATAAAGCATTTACATCTAGCAATATAGAAAGTGATGTCATTGATGATGTAATGTTACATAAAAGATTCCGTGATGCTTATAGAGAGGCACAAGAAACAAACCTTCTTGATCCTAATAAACTAATGGACATGCCCGATTTACCCGAAGGAAGAAATTCCCCTATTGGCGGGTGGAGTATCTACGCACTTGACCAAGTAAAAAAGATCATTGATTTACAAAGGAGATTACCACCATCCGCACAAAATGCCCCAAATAAAAAACTAGCAAAACATCTTGGGGAACAGACTGAAATCATGCTCGGTGCTATTGATGATGCAGTCCCATCTTACGGGACGGCTAGAAAGATATGGTCAGGAAGTATGGAAGAAACTGAGGCTTATGAACTAGGCATGAAGGCATACACAGGGAAGAAAGTTGGTGTTGTTCGGTCTGAATTTAAAAAATTAAAGACTGAGGCAGAACGTGAGATGTACCGTTTAGGTGCAAGTACTGAAGCCATTGGTAAGATGGATCAGACTGTATCTCCTACAAAGTCACACAGTAAAGTATTTTCGTCAACAGACAACCTTAAAAAACATGAGGTATTGTTTGGTGATCCAGAAGCAACAGCCAAGTTCACGAACCAGTTAGGGTTGCTTGATAGTATGCACAGGGCATCAAACGATCAGATGCCACGTTCCGATAGTGGAGCAAACATAATAAGGTTCATAAGACAAGGACTTGATGTAGCTACCACAACTTCTGGTGCCTCTGGGTTTTTGCGTAAAGTAGTTGATGTCGCTTCTGACCCTCTTCGTTTAGTACAGCAGAGAGCAACGAATAAAGCAGTAGGTGATAAGATGTCTGTGACGGGAGTAGAAGGAACGAGACAGGTTGAGAAACAACTTGCTAACAGGCAGAAACAGTTAAGTGATAATATTTTACAAAGGGGTGTTGCATCTGGTGGGATAACAGCAGCAGGGGCACACTTACTAGGAAGTTCCGACGGTGAGGTATCTAAGAAAAAAGGTTCCCTGCTTTCTACTTCTTATTAGACAACAATATCCACGAACTTACCGATACCAATAGGCAGGTTAAAAAACAGTTCTCCACTGTTGTTACGTGAGTTCGGGAACTCTCCAATATACGAGTCATCCATATCCTGAGACAGCACACGGAATGCTTGTGTGCAGTCATTATTCAACACCCAAAAAACGATACGTCTGCCATTTTCAAAGAGACGTTTCTTCCGTGCAGGAATCCTAATCTGCCCCCAGTTTTCGGGCCAATCTCCCTCCCATATTTTCTTTATCTCAACTTCGTGAAAGACCTCTTGGAATGCCTTTATGTCGGGGCCGTAGTCTTCGTGTATTACGGTTGGGATTCCTTTTGAGTCTAGGTAGTTCCTGAGTGCTGACTTTGCCCTCGGATCATTTTGCTTATATTCTTCCATGCTGAACTCAGACATTTTTCACACTCATTAGATATTTAGCAATCAAGATGGCATCTGCTATGCCGTGATCTTTTTTCCTGCCAAGAACTAGGTCAGGATATAGTTGACCAACCCTCATAATACTAGCCTCTTTTTCTTTGGGCATATCGTGCATAAGTTCCTTTTTCCATGTCTTTGGATGTATGAGTTGATATTCGACAGATAATCCCACACAAAGACCTCTCAAAAACCCGTAGGATGCCATGTAACGGCCTGAAGATGAGATGCCTTGCCTCGGCATTGTCTGTGACTTTTCTATGCCCACACAGAGAGGTTTGAAGCCATCCAATATCATACGTATCTTTGGCTCATTCAACTCTCGTTTTTTACCAACTGTAATTATCGGCATATCTGTCATCAGTAGAATCTCCCCGTCACCATTTAATACTGCGATGGCACCTGAAAAACCTACGTCAATTCCACAATAGTTCATTTGTTCCTTTTAAATACAAGTTCACCATTTTTATTTAAGGTAGCTGTTGCATTTATTAGATTTTTATTTAAATCCTTAAGGGTTAGACGTTCTTCTACAGCAAGACACTGGAAGGTTTTCTTTCGTTCTTCTGACCAGTTAGACATGTCAGGTTTTATGTTTAATACTTTCATAAATATATGTTTGTGTGTTTATAAAAAGAGTAACTCAGGACAACTTAGGCCCACTAGATAGCCATATCGTTTTACCGGAATATGCTAAAGAGACATTTACCACTAGAGGGATGGAGTCTCTAACCGGCTTACCCCTGAGTTACAGGTAGAAATCGTTACCATTCGTTACCGGGTAACGGTAATTTACTTGAATTTATCATTTAGCTTGACAGCACCCTTCGGTTCCTTTGCTTCTTTATAGTAAGCACTGAGTTCCTCAAACTCTTTCGGAGTAATATACTTGATAGGGTGTTTAATCCTGTCCTCCAAATCCTCTTGAGAAATACCAATGCCAGCAAAAGCATCAACCATTTTTTTGATCCTGTCATCCAACGAATCAGCTAATGCACCTTCACCGTCGTCATCTTCTTCGGGGCCAGCACTTAAACCGAACATGGCTTGTATGACCTGCCTCTTAGCATACGTAAGTGCCGAGCCGACACCTTGTGCATTTTTCTTCTCAAGCAGCAGCTCGTAGTAGCTTGAGATATACTCACCTGATTTTTCGTGGAAGAGTAGAGTCACTAGACCTATCCCTGTAGGGAACTGCATGATCCCCAACCCATTGTTCTGGCATGCTGGATTAACCTTCTTCAGAAGACTGTCCAGTGTTACGTAATCACTTTTAAAGTGTGGGTTACGTCCTTCAGGTTCGATAGAACTTTTTAGTTCCTTCTTAACCTTGAACCATGCGGATAAGATGTTTTTTACTTCACCATCCATTTTAAATGTATGTTCCATTTTCTCTCCTAATTATATATTTCAGTAAACCCCCAACGTGGGAGTGATATTTCGACAGCATCAGGTGAATAACCTGAGAACCTGTCTTCCGGTGGAGTTTCTTTGTACTCCACATATTTACGTAAATCCTTATCTGCCAGCATCCATCCTTCATCTTTCGATTTGCCATCAAGAACGTATATAGCAACGGAAAAAGGTGCCACATTTTCAATAACAATAAACACGAATGTTGGGGATTTACGAGTTGCCATTTGCACACCTTTTGTGTACCAAGCATCTTGGACGTGATACCTGAAGTTGGCACACGATTTAGAAAATTCCTTTGGGCTTGCATCTGAAGAAGTTTTAAGGTCAATGATATATTCACCTCCATTGATCATCCAATCAGGCCGACACTTACACCCGACACCTTGCATCTCCCAGAAGACTGAAGTCTCAGGTTCACCAGATTCAAAGTAACTCTTGAAACGGGGGTGCTGCTCAGTCTTATCCTTCATCCTCATCAGGTTTTCGTAGTCTTGGAATTTCAAGACATCCTGACCAGACTTCAGATTCTCTTCAATCATCTTCTTTTCTTTTTTCCCCTCGGCAGTCCTTCCATCTAATCTTGTTCCCTGAACAAACTGAGCATCGAACAGCTCAGGCTCAAGTATCAAGGTGTGGAACGCAGTACCCATCTTCATTTTATCAGTGGGTGGTTTCCAAGGGGCTTCGTAATGATCTATTGACTTGTGAATCCTATCCAAGCTAGACTTCGATAATTCAGGCCGAGCATGATAGTCCTCATTCGTCAGATCACCTACTTTAATTATTTCCATATCTCTCCTAAAGTGGGGCACAGAACTGGGTTAACCTCTCCTAGATCATAACTTCACTAGCGAACAGTCCTAAGTGCCCCGTTAAATTAAAATGGGATGTCGTCTTTTGGCTCAGACCGTGCCGTGCCAGCATCCGATTTAGTATCAAGGAATTGGATCACATTTGCCTTGATCTCAGTGGTGTATCTCTTCTCACCTTCCTTGGTTTCCCATTGACGTGTCTGAACTTTACCTTCCAGATAAACCTGTGAGCCAGATTTCAGGAACGCTTGTGCCAGCTCAGCCTGTTGATTCCAGACCACAACTTTGTGCCACTCAGTACGTTCCTGCTTCTCACCAGATTTGTCTTTCCAGTATTCATTTGTTGCTACCGAGAAGTTTGCCACAAGACTATCACCTACTTGTTTACACTCAGGGTCTTGCCCCAATCTTCCGATTAACATTACTTTATTTAAACTAGCCATTTTTACTCTCCTTCATTCGTTGAATTTCAGCATAGATGTATTCACCTACACCAGTGTATGTGCCAGCACCATATAGTGCTTGCCAATCCCAACCCCCTTTTTCCCATGACAGATCGACTGATGGAATCTTTTGGGCGGGTTCTTCTTTTAAAACCGTTATTGTCCCTCCTTTCATTTTGTAGTTTTTAATTGCTTCCGTGATCTCAGAATCACGTTCAAAATCTAAGCATTCGTCTCCGACTTCTTTCTCTTCAAGTATCGGTTCTTTTGCCGTAAAAACTATCTTGCTTCTTTCTTTGAACCGTCTTGATGCTTGACCTGAATTAACGTATTTGTGGGAGCATTTACTTGAACAAGTTACTCGTGTAACTGGCCCGACAAATTCTTCTTCACAAACTAAGCATGTGTGAGTCAGCCAAGATTCACGTAACTTTGCTGAACGTCTTGCGTTACGTGCATCTTCTTCTTTTTTGTACCACTGTCTACGACAGAGTTCTGAACACTTATTATTACGAGTGCTTGACGGTGTAAAGAACTTGTTACAGTTCTGGCACCGTATATCCTTACGGTTAGTCATCTCTTTCCTCCCGTCTCATTTTCATATATGCCAGATAGCACTGATAA
>ERZ1046148.1827-NODE-1827-length-10222-cov-4.430510_pt1 | contig 10222 bp, 8 predicted proteins | sample MGYA00383090_ERZ1046148 | MGnify/ENA primary metagenome ERZ1046148 (study PRJEB29581, sample SAMEA5548360) | metagenome | biome: marine; feature: coastal; material: water | depth 25 m | study: Short-term variability in the microbial, nano- and picoplankton...
GGTTGTTCGGGGTCTGGTGCCGAAGGAGGTGCAGAACCGACAACCTGTCCCACCTGCTCTGGTATGGGCAAGGTGCGAGCGCAGCAAGGGTTTTTCACGGTTGAACGAACATGTCCAACCTGTTCAGGAAGGGGTCAGATTATCAAGAATCCCTGCAAAGGCTGTGGTGGACAAGGACGTGTTGAGAAGGATCGCGCCCTCTCAGTCAACATACCTCCGGGCGTTGAGACTGGCACCAGAATACGACTAGCTGGTGAAGGCGAAGCTGGAATGCGCGGTGGGCCGACCGGGGACCTGTATATCTTTATCGAAGTGTCTCCTCACAAAATTTTCGAACGTGAAGGGCCCAGCTTATTTTGCCGTGTTCCCGTATCGATGATCAACGCCGCTCTAGGCGGCGATATTGAGGTACCCACCATAGACGGTGGTCGCAGCCGAGTTAAAATTCCAACTGGATCTCAGTCGGGTAGACAGATGCGTCTTAGAGGCAAAGGCATGCCAGCTCTGCGTGGGTCGGGAACTGGAGATATGATGATTGAATTGGCAGTGGAAACGCCAGTTAAACTGACCAATCAACAGAAAGAATTATTGCGCGAATTTGAGAAGCTCTCAGAAGAAAATAATCCTGAAAGCAGTAGCTTCTTCAAGTCTGTCAGAAACTTTTGGGACTCAATGAAAGGTTAGCATAGTCTCTCAGAAAGTCTTGATGTACCTATAAAAGCGTGCCCAAAAGGGCGCGCTTTTTTAATCTGTAATGGGTGCCAACATATACATTGCCTGCAAGGCCACTCCTGGCTGCAAGTTAGGAATAGCTTCGCCTCTGATTTTCTGAATTTCACCAGAAGCATAAAGTTTTGATAAAGCTTGATCGACGACCATTCTAAATTCTGTGTCGCCACGTGCAATCGCTAAACCTTGCTTTTCAACGGTTAAGATATCTGTCGACATCTTAAATTCCGATGCCATCGGACTGTTTGCATACAGTCCAACTAAAATAGATTGATCAGCAAAATACGCGTCAATCTCGCCGCTTTCCATCGCTTTCATACCAGCTGCGTGCTCGGAAAACCGTACCACTTTGGCAACGACATCACTGGAGTTCAAAGAGTTCAAAAGGGCAGTCTCTGTTGTAGTATTACTCCGCACACCCAACATTTTTCCGGCAAGGTCTTCGAACTGTTCGGGAGCATCTTTCTGCAACAACAGCGAAGCACCATCAACAAACGTTGGAATGGAAAAATCAACAAGAGCACGCCGTTCCATCGTGATCGTAGAAGCGCCACAGTGAATATCAACATCACCATTGACTACCTTCTCGAAGCGGTCTGAGGCATCCACAGGCACAAATTGAACTTGCAGATTTTCGAGTTTGAGGTGGTTGGTAATAGCTTGCGCAACCCGAACGCAGATCAAAGGTGTATAGCCAGCTGGCTCTCCAGTGTCTAAAACGTAAGACATTGGGGCAGCATCAATCCGGTATCCAAGATTTAACTGATTATTTTCCTGAATTCGCTGGAGAGTTTGCGTCGTGCCTGATGTGGGGATAACCAATGTGGCTAAAGCCAAAATTAAAAAAGAGCGTATCAAAATTTTTCACCTAGAATATTAAATCTTATAATTGGACCCATAAAAAATCTTTCATAAATGTTAATAGCATACAAGCAAAATCAATAACGAACGCGCTGTCTTTGGGATCTATTTCGGAAAAGGCAAAAAGAAAAATAGTACCTTGTGCGAAACGTGCGCCAAGGCAGTTGCGACGACGGCGTTAAAAGACTGTCAAGCAAAGGACGCACGCGTATGTCAACGTTCATGTAGACGCAATACAGCTTGCTGGCTCCGGTCAAACACCCGTCTTTTGGCTTCCGTACAAAGAAAACTTCAAGATAATGCGCAAGCTTCAAATCGGACAGCGCAACAAAGGCATGCACAAAAACGAACGGTGATTTAATTTTTGCGCTGCGCCCTGAAAATACGCTTATTAATACAAGACTGTATGCGCAGGCTAGCGCACCCAAATCTCTACGCGGCGATTTACTAAGCGGCCCCATTCGCTTTCATCGCAAGCCATTGGCATGGCTTCACCAAAGGCAAGCACCTCTAGGTTCAGGCGGTCAACATTTGCAGTTTCTGCTGCCTTGAGAACGGCGTCCCTGACGGCTGTAGCACGCCGCCTTCCTATCTCTTGATTAGTCGCCGCCGGTCCTTCACCATCCGAGAAGCCCACAAATGCAAGATAGCGTGCATCGTAGCGTCCAGCCTCCAGTGCTCGTGCCAATTGCTGAACGTTCGATCTAGACTGTGCGTCTAAACGTGCGGATCCAGTCTGGAAACGAAACGATGTTGTGAGCCTCTTCATGGGCTTCAAAAGTTGGGTCATGCGCTGCAGTTCCTCAAGTGGAACTTCAGAGCCTCCACGGGAAATAGCATTTGCAAACCTGTCACCTTGCAAATTGATTGGAATTTCTTCGGCTGTCTGATCCACAAAGCCTGCCCTCCTGATCACAATTTGAGCAGATGGACTTCTTGTATAGGAGAGAAAATTCCGGGCAAGTTTTGGAAGACGTCGAGCGGGAAAATAGAGAAACAAAGGCGCATTCAGCGGATAATCCTCAGTCTTAATTGTCCGTCTAGAAGCTGATAAAGAAAATCCACACTTGCCAGTTAGCGTCAGCTTTTGGGCTTCTCCAGCGCTGGCATAACTTGCGATACCCAGTGCAAACGGATCACGTTGAACGGCTGACACCAAGGACAAACTTCGGTCATGGCGAAATATATCACTACTGAACTTTAGTCGCACCTTTGCCATTAGCTGATCCTCGACTGCCTGCGCCAGCCCAGAATTTGAAGCCATAAGATGCAGCGAAATTGGCGCGTCCGGCCCTTCAAAGTGCTTCCAATTGGTGATTTTTCCCGCAAACACCTGCGCTAACTCACTGGGCGAAATTGAAGTCACGGGATTTCCTGAAGCAACTATTGGCACCATGCCATCCAACGCTAAAACGCGGCTACGGTTAGCCTCTTTCATATCCCCCAAACCAGCCTCATATCCTAGCTGCGCTTCTCGCGGACGTATCTCTCTGGAGGACATAGCAATGTCAGCTTCATCAGCTAATAAGTCTGCAAAGCCTTCATCCGAATTACTAGCATGAAACCGAAATTTTGCGACTTTCTCTTTGGTCTCATTACTGGCTAGGTGATACTCAAATCGGCTGACACCCTCGTTAAACCGTTCAACGCTGTATCCCTCCCGAAGCGCAAAGGCTTCCAGAAGCGCTGGCATAAGAATATCGGCCATAGTCGAAGAGCCTGTAATAGAGACGTCGGCAACAAAATTTATAAGATTAGGGCAGCCGGGACCTTCACACTGTACGCCCGTGCCATCCACAGTGAGTTCGCCATAGATTGTTTCAACTCGATATAGCTCGCCATCAAATCCCAATAATGTACCCATAATCTCAACAGCACCGTCGTGGGACCTGAGCGTAACATCTTGAGCGCTCAAGGACATGCTATTGATCGATACCAGAAGAATGGCAATGATCGCTGCACGAAATTGCAACATGATTAATCCTGACTAGCTAAACTTCAATTTTGAGCAATTGTCAGGTCTTGCGACACGTTTTTCAACACCAGAAATTTCCCATCGAAATCGCAACCGAGCTGGTTAGGGTCAAAATAACTGGACAACCTTTAGCCATGAACCTTCATTAACAACGAGTGCGTACCAGTTCGTCAACCCCAGACATAGATGATTATGCCTTATTAATAGCTGTTTACCGCCGCACACGACGCCGTGAAATTAAGAGAAGCTGACTTCGGCGAAGCGGACAGTGGACAATAATAGTCCAACGAAGGAGATATTTCTTCTTCAGGCAAAATTCCAACAGGCTTGTCTCTGGAGACTAAAAAAAACACAGGCTGGGCCGGGAGTGTTGTGCGAATAACTTGATCAACGGGCATAGAAGGTAATGTTGTGCCTGATTTGGGCGCTAACATGATGACACCTGAACTCAATTTTAACTTTTTGCCAACAACCGTACCAGGCTCGTTTGCTTGATTTGAAGTGATTGATGCCTTAGCCGGCTCACTACCGTGCATAAAAAAGCCAATGGACAGCACTACCAAGAGAAACCGCCCTGCTGATTTACTTATATGGCTAAAATTCATCTTTTTCGATACTCCGCTCTCAGAACCACTCGCCTTCCCTGAGATTGAAATTAATATCGAAAAAGGGCGCCCGTAAGGCGCCCTTTTGATCAAAATCTGTCCCTTTATTTCAAACCATGCGACCGTGGCAATGTTTGAACTTTTTTCCAGATCCACATGGACACGGTTCATTTCGCCCGGGATTTCCCCATGTCGACGGATCGTTTTCATCAAAGCCATCAATTGCATTTGCTGATGAAGACTCTCGAGTTGCACTACCCGTTGGCCCTGAAACCGCACCCTGCAATGCCTTTTGCTGCTGCGCCATTTCCATCGCCAACTTCTGTTGCTCTTCTTCAGTCATTGGACGGACACGTGAAAGCGTTTGGGTTACATCCTCCCGCAAACTATCAAGCATGTACTCAAATAACTGAAAAGACTCATTTTTATATTCGTTAAGCGGATCTCGCTGAGCATAACCTCGGAAGCCAACAACAGATCTCAGGTGCTCAAGTGTCAATAAATGTTCTTGCCATTTGCTATCAATAGTCTGAAGCAAGATCTGTTTCTCAACCATACGCATGGCATCCGGCCCAAAACTGACAGCCTTCTTGGCCATCATTTCATCGCCTTCCTTTTCAAGTCGCTCTCTGATCTCTTCGTCGTCAACACCCTCTTCATCAGCCCAAGCAATGACCGGGACGTCCAAACTCAACTTTTCTACACATGAGGCATAAAGCCCCTCCGTATCCCATTGATCAGCATATGTTTTGGGCGGCATGTATTGCTCGATCAAATCAGAAATCACATCATGACGCATGTCTTGAACTATTTCAGAAAGGTCCGCTGCTTCCATAATTTCGCGCCGCTGAGAGAAAATAACCTTACGCTGATCATTCATCACATCGTCAAATTTTAGCAGTTGTTTGCGAATGTCAAAGTTTCTTCCCTCGACCTTCGCTTGCGCGCGCTCTAGTGATTTATTCACCCACGGGTGCACAATCGCCTCACCTTCCTTCATACCAAGCGTCGATAGGACTTTATCCAGACGCTCAGATCCAAAAATCCGCATCAGGTCATCCTCAAGGCTAAGGAAAAACGACGAGCGGCCCGGGTCACCCTGACGGCCAGAACGTCCACGAAGCTGGTTGTCAATCCGGCGGCTCTCATGCCGCTCTGTCGCAAGTACAAACAACCCACCCGCAGCCTTTACCGCCTCTTCATCTGCGACGTGGGCCTCTTCGATTTTAGACCGGATGGCCTCATGGTCTCCATCTGGTTCAGCGGCGATTGCCTCTAAAACTTTGAATTCAACATTCCCACCCAGCTTAATATCTGTCCCGCGGCCAGCCATGTTTGTAGCGATTGTCACCGCGCCGAGCTTGCCAGCATCTGCAATGATTTGCGCCTCTTGCTCATGCTGACGGGCATTCAAGACATTATGTTTGATATCAGCTTTAGTCAGTAAGTCAGCGAGAAATTCAGACTTTTCGATAGATGTTGTGCCCACCAGCATTGGCTGGCCCTTGGAGTTGGCCTCACGGATTGAGTCAACAACCGCATCAAATTTTTCACGTGCTGTCCGATAGACAGCATCATCCTCATCTTTTCGCGCGATTGGGCGGTTAGTAGGAACTTCGACCACGCCCAAGCCGTAGATCTCTGCAAATTCTTCCGCTTCTGTCGCCGCAGTACCGGTCATTCCAGCAAGCTTATTATAAAGACGGAAGTAATTCTGGAACGTTACCTGCGCCAAAGTCACGTTTTCAGGCTGAATGCTACAGCCTTCCTTTGCTTCAATCGCTTGGTGCAGACCCTCCGATAAGCGACGGCCAGCCATCATTCGTCCTGTGAATTCATCGATCAGAACGATTTGTCCGTCACGGACAATGTAATCTTTGTCGCGCGAGAACAGTTTGTGTGCACGTAGGCCCTGATTAATATGGTGAACTACAGTAGTGCTTTCCGGATCGTAAAGAGACTGACCCTCGGGCAACAGGCCACGGGCCTGTAAATTCTCTTCTAGGAATTCATTTCCTTCATCCGTAAACGTCACGCTACGGGTTTTTTCGTCGAGAGAATAATGTAATTCCTGAAGATCTGGGATCAACTGATCAATTTTTACGTAAAGGTCGGAACGATCCTGAGCTGGACCAGAGATGATCAGAGGTGTACGCGCCTCATCAATCAGGATGCTGTCGACTTCGTCTACAATAGCAAAGAAATGGTCGCGCTGTGCCATCTCACGCAAGTCACTTTTCATATTGTCACGCAAATAATCAAAGCCGAGTTCATTGTTCGTTGCGTATGTCACATCACAAGCATACGCGGTCCGCTTTTCTTCATTTGGCTGCTGTGGGTATACGACCCCCGTAGTCATATCCAGAGCAGAGAAAACACTGCTCATCCACTCAGCGTCTCTGCGCGCAAGATAGTCATTCACAGTGACGATGTGAACGCCCTTGCCCATCAGCGCATTCAGATATGCCGGGAACGTTGCAACCAGAGTTTTACCTTCGCCGGTCTTCATCTCAGAAATATTACCCTGATGGAGAAATATGCCGCCCATCAATTGAACATCAAACGCACGCAATCCCAATGCCCGACGCGCAGCTTCACGACAATTGGCAAATGCCTCTGGTAGCAGGTCATTCAGATCTTCACCATCCTGAGCACGTTTGGAAAACTCCGCAGTCTTCAACCGAATCTCACTGTCAGAGAGTTTTTCAAACTCTGGCTCCAGATCATTAATCTTCGCTACGATAGGGCGCGTTGCCTTGATCGTGCGGTCATTAGGCGAACCAAACACCTTTTTGGCAATTTTTCCCAATCCGAGCATGTATCATTGTCCTTCGTTGACACTTATGTGCGAGGCAGTTGCTTGCCGACCTGACGCACTGCTCATACAAACAAGATAACAGCAGTATGCTTCGGCCTCCCAGCGATGTAAGGGGCGTCAGTATAAGTGTCAACGCCGCCGGATCGCGCGGCCAAAGCCAAGGACAAAACGATGTCAAAACAACTCAAACTTCTGCGGAACGTTTCTTTAGCGCTGATGCTTGCAACGCCCTCCCTAGCACAAGATACTCCAGACATCCGCGCGGTAGTCGCTTTTGTGAATGGTCAAGAGATCACATTGGGCGAGATGATTGCTACGCGCGATGCTCTGCCTAAAGAATATCAGTCGCTGCCCCCAGACGTTCTTTATAATGGCATTCTCGACCAGTTGATCCAGCAATCTGCTTTATCGCAAGAATTGCAAAGTATACCGCAAAGGGTCGAAATTTTACTGAAAAACGAGCGCCGTTCGTTATTGGCCGTGCAAGCCTTGCAAAATTTGGCGAGAGAATTCAGCCCCTCTGAGGCTGACGTGCAGACAGCGTACAATGCTCGTTTGGAGGCTTTTAAAGACACGCCAGAATTTAATGCCTCGCACATCCTCGTAGAAACAGAAGGGGAAGCGTCGACTATTCTGGAAGATATTAAAGCGGGAGCAGATTTTGGAGAAACAGCTGAAGTCAGGTCAACCGGGCCTTCCGGACCCTCAGGAGGGCAATTAGGCTGGTTTGGCCTGGGCGATATGGTCCAGCCTTTCGAAGAGGCTCTGGTTTCAATGTCGACAGGAGACGTTTCTAATCCAGTTCAAACCCAATTTGGCTGGCATCTGATCAAGCTAAATGACAAACGGACTAAACCCGCACCGACACTTGAAGACTTAAGTGCTGAATTGATCGCCGAGCTTCAAGCAGGCGCTGTCGACCTCTATGTTAATCAATTGACTGAAGCGGCAGATATTGATCGTAGCGGTGCTGAAAAGTTCGATCCTACTGTCATTCAACGCAGTGAATTGCTTGATGCTGAGAACTCCAATTTGCCTCCTGTAAACACGAAGAAGTAATTATGGCAAAGATATCGCATATTTCTCCTCTTGCGCCATTCGAGTTTCCAAAACTCCCGGTCGTGGGGGGGGTAGAGTTTTCAACTGTTGCTGCTGGGATTAAATATCAAGACCGAGAAGATGTAACTTTGGTTCGTCTGACAGCTGGGACAACAATAGCTGGAGTTTTTACAAAATCCTCTACTAGGTCTGCACCAGTTCTTGATTGCCAGGCCAAGATCTCGCAAAACGACGAGACGGGTGCCGCAATTTTGGTGAATGCCGGCAATGCGAACGCGTTTACTGGAAAAAAAGGTTTGGAAGCCACAGACGCCGTTACCTCTGCGGTGGCTGCGTGTTTGAAGCTACCCCAGAACAGAGTGTTCTCTTCGTCGACCGGAGTTATCGGAGAACTACTTCCACATGAGCGGATCACAAGTAAGCTAAATGATCTGAGAGAGTTATTGTCGGAGGCATCAATCAGGGATGCAGCGGAGGGCATCCGAACAACAGATACGTTTGCTAAAGGTTCTGGAAAAACTTTAGACATAGCAGGTAAGACTGTCAGTATCGCGGGAATCGCCAAAGGTTCGGGCATGATCGCTCCGGACATGGCAACTATGCTCGTCTACATTTTTACCGACGCGCGCGTCGAACAATCCGTATTGCAATCCATGCTTTCCGAACTGACGGCACTGACTTTTAACTGTATCACTGTCGACAGCGACACTTCCACGTCTGACACCTTACTCTTGGCAGCAACTGGCACTTCAGATGTGCATATATCTGACGGATCCGGACCATTCCGAGACGCCTTACATGAAGTAATGCTAGATTTGGCGCATCAGGTCGTTCGGGATGGTGAAGGTGCAACCAAATTTCTGGAAATCAAAGTATGCGGTGCGCGGTCCCAAAAGGACGCAAAAACTCACGCTATGGCGATTGCAAATTCTCCTTTGGTAAAGACGGCCGCAGCAGGTGAGGATCCCAACTGGGGCCGCGTTGTTATGGCGATTGGCAAAAGTGGTGCAGAGGCTGACCGCGACTTACTTTCAATACGGTTTGGAGATATCCTTGTCGCTGAAAACGGTTGGGTATCGGCGGATTATCAGGAAGATGACGGGGTTAACTACATGAAAAAACAAAACCTCAAGATCTCCGTAGATCTTGGGATTGGTGAGGCATCCGCCACTGTTTGGACTTGTGATTTAACCCATGGCTACATTTCAATAAACGCGGATTACCGCTCATGAAGACGATTCATGTCTCGGCAGTTGTTTTGTTAGATCTAGATGGACGCGTCCTACTCGCACAGAGGCCAAAGGGAAAATCAATGGCCGGACTTTGGGAGTTTCCCGGCGGGAAAATTGAACCTGAAGAAACTCCTGAAGACGCACTAATACGCGAACTTCAAGAAGAACTGGGCATAAATACCTGGGAAAGCTGTTTGGCTCCCTTGACGTTTGCGTCCCACAGCTACAGCGATTTTCATCTACTGATGCCATTGTTTGTCTGCCGCAAATGGGACGGGAGTCCGATGCCACGGGAAGGTCAAGCTCTACGGTGGGTCAGGCCGGAGAATCTCCGGGACTACAAAATGCCACCAGCAGATATTCCGCTTATTCCTATTATTCGGGACTGGATTTAGATCATTATAACATTATTAAATTTCACTCACGACAGGCCCTAGGCTGAGTATGCCATTAAATAAACGACGGCTGCGTGGATGGCGGTTACACCAAGCCATTGTGTCAGAGCAGATGGGTACAACACCCAAAGAGCAGGCCCTTAAATACGGAAGCTAAGAACTCGCTTTTCCAATCCATTTGAACTGGTGTTGAAATATGGATCTAGTCAAAAAGTGAGTATCTTTTTGATTGAGAAAACGTCTACCAAAAGAAAAGCTGCGAAATTCGAGGCTGCCTATCGGCAGCCCCTCTCTTTTTTAGTCAAGCGTACGAGTAACCTCTTCTCGCTCAAATATTTCGATGACATCACCGGCACGGACATCCTCATAATTCTCGAACGCCATACCACATTCCTGGCCTGACTGTACTTCCGGAACCTCGTCCTTAAATCGCTTAAGCGTTTTCAGAGTACCTTCATGGATGACCACGTTATCACGCAATAGACGCACACCTGCAGAGCGACGCGCAACACCTTCTGTCACCAAACATCCTGCGACCTTGCCAATGC
>ERZ1046148.1836-NODE-1836-length-10163-cov-4.589929_pt1 | contig 10163 bp, 6 predicted proteins | sample MGYA00383090_ERZ1046148 | MGnify/ENA primary metagenome ERZ1046148 (study PRJEB29581, sample SAMEA5548360) | metagenome | biome: marine; feature: coastal; material: water | depth 25 m | study: Short-term variability in the microbial, nano- and picoplankton...
ACCATTTCATCTTGCAGCCGTTGACCTCCTCTTCTATGAGCATCACCAGCTATTTTTTCAGCCTCATCAGCACTTAATCCTGGGAATTTAGCTAAAACATCTTGAATGTAGGTATTATCTAGTCCCTTGCTAAGCAAGCTCTTAACATTTTCTGGTATTAAACCGCCAGTTTTAGGGTCTATCATCGTATAGTCGTTAGACGTTGCCTGCCCTAACATATATTTAGCAGCTTCTTTCTTTAGCTCCTCATCAGCAACACCCTTCTTTGTCTGGTCGAAAGTAAATTGAGCTCTTTCATCTCCGACATTAAATTGCCGTTGATTCTCAGCCATCTGCTCATCAAACTGCCTAGCCTTCTCAATGTCTCGCTCTTTTTGCTGACGAGCTTTTGCATGCTCAAGCTTCTGAGCTTTATCAAACTCATAACGTTTAGCAGCACGCTCCATGGTACGGTTCATACCGTCAGTTAATATACGATGTCCTTCATATGTTCCAAAATTAGGCATAATTTATCCTTCTACATAATCTTTATAAGGCCCCATCATCTTGCCACCAACGCCAAACATCCTATCTAAAAGTCCGCCTTCAGACTCCTTTTTAGGCATATTCCTATTCATTATAATAGATTCTGGATTATCTGGGTCTGAATAACCAGTAGGCCCTTCAGGCCCGCTAAGGGTTGCATTAGGAGCTAATGGGAACTCATTAGGGTCTGGATTGTTCATTGAAACAGACTCTTCATAGCTTTCTGGAAGCGGGTTCCCTTGCATTCTACGTAAAGCAGAAAGCGTCTTTCGTCCCATCATACCGTCAGGAACTAATTCATTGCCATCGTTATCAGCATAACCCGCCTCATTAAGCCATTGTTGCATCTTTTTAACGCTTTTCGGATCTCTAGGATCAAGGTTTTTCGCCATAGCCCTAGCATTATCTTGCTTCCATCCATTACTACCAGAACTAGATGTAGGCCCGATACCTTCATTTTCAGGGTCAGACTCTAAAAAGTCTCTGGTGCGACCACCTAAGCGACCTTCAGCTCCACCTTGGAATAGACCTTTGTCATCTGTAAATTTTTCTTTTATTTTTCCTAATAAACCACCAAACATATTTACTCCTTTAGTATTTTGCTCCGTATTCTACACCTTTTAGTGCGCTACCAAGCATTCCTGCCCCTGCGCTTAAGCCTCCAATAGCACCACCAATAGCGCCAACGGCTCCTTTTCCTGCTTGTCCAAGACCTTGCAATCCACCCTTCATATTTCCTTTTAAGAAGGATGAGCCTGCTGACCCTAAACCTTGCCCAGTATTACCTATACCAGACATCATTCCTCCTGCTGAATTTTGTAACCTTTGAACATTATTTAATCCCTGATAACCAGCATCTCCTTGGTTTAAGATACTGCCATCGCTAAGAGTATTTTGTTGAGCAAGTTGATTCTGAACATTCCCTTGCATAGCATCTCCAGCACCAGTTAATGCGCCTAATCCTGAACCCAACATACCACCTACTCCACTTGCCACTCCACCTATAGCACCCTTTAGTTGGCCTATCCTATGCTTATTCCAGGCAGCCTTACTTTTGTCACCCCAGATACCATCTACTCCAGCTCCACCAACACCAGTATTGCCAATATTATATCCACCGTCTACAAGCTGTTGCTGTCTTGATAATATTTCAGCCTCATTCATTATAATTTTCCATAATCAACATATAATAATCCATTCTTACCTTTACTTACAGCCTTTGGATTAACCTTCTGTACCTCTTGGGCCATAACACCATGATGCTGCTTGTCTCTTCCTTTATACTTAAAGCTATAGACTCCAACCTTTTTGCCTTGTGTCATGGTATGTCCAATACGCTTAACATCTTTTTTCATTCTGCCATCACACATAGCCGTAAGAGCCGTACCACCTAATTGCAGGGCCATATTCCCCATGGCAGCATTATGATTATTCATATTATTAATATTTTGCCCGTATGCTGAAGCCATAGCATCACCTTTTTGCAAATCTGCTGCTTGAACGCTACCGAGGAGGTTATTGCTTTGCTGTAGGTTGCCTTGAACCATTTGCTGATACCTGTCAGCTGCCTGACCTGATGCCGTATTAGCTGCATTAGATAAGGCTTGATTTAGAATACCGCTTTGACCCCCACCCATACGGGCATTTTGCTGTCGGGCAAGTCTTTGCTGTGCATATATATTATTGGAGGCTTGTCCTTGCATGGCACGAGCTTGTGCCTGCATCATAGCGGAGTCTGGATTTATCATATCTTTAGAGCGCTGAGACATCTCACCAGTGGCATCTGATGTCATATACTCCCCAACCTTTTTAGGGTTTATAGGGTCTGGCGCCCCAAACAAATCACTTAAAAAATTACCCATATATCAACCTCTATAAATTATATACTATATACCATCCGAAATATACCTATTTCTTCTTGCCTTTTCCAACAGGTTTTTCATTTTCTTCAGCAAGCAGGCCTTCTAATACTTCTATCGCACCTTGACACTTTAAAAATAATGTCTTTGCTTGCTCTGATTGCTCTTTTAATTGCTCTATTCTTTCATTGTAGTCCATTGCTTCTCCTAGTTAATGTTCCCTATAAATGTACTTTGATTAGAAATCCCTGCATTTACAGAGGCTGTTTCGTTTGTGCTATCCCCAATAGAACCATAATACCTTGAAGCAGTATAGTTAATTAGGCTCGATTTAGCAGCGTTAAAATACTGATTTGCCTGACTAGTTTCAAAACGGTAAATATTACCATTTGTTACTACGAAAAATTTATTGCTTGATGTCTCATTTGGTATATACCCATAATACGCAAATAAAGATGTATCTGTCTTAACAAGATCCCTCAACGAAGTGTTTAGGTGATCAAGTCCCCAATATGCATCATCCCCACTGCTTAATACACCAAGTGATGTAATAGAGCCTTTTGTAATCTTGCTAGAATGATTATCATTTATATACTCACATGAATCATACCATGCAGTATGAGACCAATCATGAAGAGCTCTTGCCACCTGGAATTGAGCCAATGACGTCCCTATATTCGTTTCTAAATCTGTTATAAAATTATCCATTACGCCAACTTAATAATAGATATACTACTTCCATCTTCGCTCGGACTGCCTTCATGAGACTCTCCATTAGCATCAGTACAGCTTCCATACATAAGAAAATAATCGGCACTGTTATTGTAATGCTGTAATCTTAACATATCCCCTTTAAATAGCGGTATAGTAATCGAAAATGGCATTGAGCCCTCAGGATTTTCTTCATCTCCCATAGTTACATCAAACTTATGTAATAAATAATGTTTATTACCCTGATTAGTACTATAATGTTGAGAGCCAGTATTCCAAGAATTAGTAACAAGCATTCTTAACATATGTGTTACTCCAGGCATCCCATTAGTCATTGCAGCTACTACCCCGTTGATTAAATATATTCCGTCTTTATTTACCTGGACATTATATCCTGTCCAAGCAGTATCATTATGTGTGCCATTTACATAATCCTTAGCTATCGCAACTAGCCCGTCGCCTTGACTTTGATATGCGTTAAACCATATCTCCTTAGAAGCACCATCTACATTACTTTCATATCCAGTTGTTGCCACAGCCCTAAACTTTTTCGCTGTGTGCCACATTCTCATAAAACTTTGGGACTCACTATGTATATCGCCCTCTTTAATAAAAATAGCGTGATTCATGGAAGTGTAGCTATTTAAAGTATTCTTAGCTGATATGGTTAAAGCTGCTATCTCATTAGTTGATGGATAGCTAACATCAATATCTAGACCAAAAAGAGTATTTACTGTAGAATTATAATCGTATATACCATTTCGGGTAACAGGTCCTGCAGAAACACTAGCTCCGCCTGAGTCAGCATGTGTTAATTTAGCTATTGATGACTGAAGTCTAAAACTACTAGACATGGTGCCATCATTCCATTCTGCATGCAATATACCTGGATTAGCACCAGAGCCAACCTTAAGCCCTGGATAAGTAGTTACTTGATCTAACCCAGATAGGTCATCATCCATCTTAATTGTGACGTTTCCAGAAGCATTGTAAAAAAGTAAGTCATTATCTGAGCCACTCATAACAATTCTTTTGCCTGAATTAGAGGTTTGCACAGTCCTACCAGTTAATGTACCAGCCGCTATGTTATCTGCCGTAATGAATCCAGAAGCAATAACGCCACCAGATATAAATGTATTGCCACCAGAGTATGCATTCGAGATATCCATATTCATAGAAGCATCAAATAAGTCTCCTATTATCGTACCATTGCCAGTATATCCTAATAAAGTTTCTATTTCATCAGTTGTCAGCGAGGCTGCAATATAGTTGTCGGGGTCGCTAAACCCTGTTACTGTAATGCTTCCCTTAATTTGCAAGCCTCCAGTTGCAGTATAACTTAAATAAGATGAATCTGTATTAGCCCCAAGAAATAGTTCGCCGTCACCGCTATTATTAGCAATACGAACAGGCCAATTACTCTGGTCGGTAGGAGTGCCCCAGCCTTTATAAAAGCCTATCCAAGTATTCCCAAAGGCAACTTTAGGATTAGCGTTTCCTTCAGTGATACCATCTACAACATCTGTAGCCCAATCTGGAACATTAGCTGTAATTTGAGACCAGTCTAAATTAGAGGTCCCAGTAAGAAGTCCTAGGCCTGAAAGGTCATTAGCATCAATTGAGGCATTATCTATATTGCTTGGAGGGGTACCACTTATAATTAAATTAGACCCATTTAAAGTTAATACGTATTTACTCCCGTCCCAACTCCAGTCAAACTGAGGTGTAGTGGGGACATCTCCCATCTTAAGGAAAACCCTCTCCTGTCCTGCTATAGTCTCTATACCAGAATGAAGCTTTAAAGCCCCCCCAGCATATAAACTTAAATCAGTATTGAATAATCTTACTCCATTAGTTCCATCAGTAGTTAGACCCTTAAACCCAGTTGTTGATGTTTTCGTTAAGTCATTACCTATAGCCATCCCAAAGTAGTTTCTACTATCAGTATTATAATCTACATAATTATTAAGATTTCCTACTGCTACTGTTGGAGCATCACCATTCCATTGAGGATTAACATATACAGATACGTTATCAATATATATATCGCCTTCTAAGTTATAATCTGCACTTGAGGTGCCGACACCATGATAGAATGATACCACTAAGTTCGTGTTGCTTGCTACACTTGTACATTCTACAATCCAGCTAACTCTTTGCCAATTATCCCCATCAATTTCAACCTTAGTATTTGCAGTATGCATATCAGTAGTAGTGTCAGCTATATACCAACTAGAACCAGTATTATCGCTTAGTGATATCCATGCATTGTTAGTTGCATGAGTTTTCTTAACCCAGGCCTCTATAACTACTTCATCCCCAACAGCCCAAACAGTAGTGCCTGTGGAGTAAGGTATAGTTTGGCGTATATACTCAGCATCATTTCCACTAGACCTGCTTAGTTTAACAGATCCGCTACCAGTATATATATGATCTGTGGTAGTATTATGGATTCCATTACCTGTCCAATCATCTAGATTGACATCAAAGCCAGTATTGCTAATAAGATTAGTACCAGTCCTTGAAAAGATAGCCATCTGTGGGCCTAATGCATTGTGGAGAGTCTCCGTAGATGTTAATTCAAGATATCCATCACCTTCTTTATAACCGATATTAACTAACGCATCACCAATATTCCATTGATTTGCAAGTGTATTATCCTGATTTCTCCTTACAGTATAAGTAAATGGACCTGCTTTAACATTTCCTCCTGCAGTATTCCCACTTACAAATGGAGCAGATATATAAAATTGTTGATCACTACAAGGACCACTGCCAACAGGGGGAGTAGACGCTCCAGTTAGAAAAGCAACCTTATAGGCTCCATCATATCCTTCACCGTCAATTGAGTTCCCACCAGTGCCTTCAATAATAACAAAGTCACCATCGTCTAACCCATGCGCAGAAGCCATTGTAATCAGGACACCTAAATTTCTTTCAGGATATTGAGTTCTTGCAGTAAAGTTTGGATCATTATCTACAAGGCCTGTTGCATCAGTAACATTAAAAATCCCTGCACCACCTATTGCTGTATATGATGGGCCGCTCGTGATCTGTATAACCTCAAAACAAGGCAGTCCCGCAGGAGCTGCTTTAAGGAGCCCGTAATCTCCAGGGAAGAAGTTATTATGTTTTAATTTTAATGTAGTAGACGATAAAGTTAAAGTTTCTTCGATAGTACTAGTTGGAGCCACCATAATACGACCACCGATCGTAGCCATAACATCCTGAGCTACCAGTGTTTCAGCATATATCTCTGCGAAATAACCTGTTCTCCATAAGCGATTAAAAGCTCCCATATCAGTGATACGAGTACCCTTAGGAAGTACAGCTCCCTCAGTATCGGCACCATTAGTTTGATAATCATTGGGATATAATTGTATATTCCCTTGAGCACCTATAATCATATTGCCACCAGTGTCAGCATTAAGAGTAGCTGCCTTAGTTGCGTCTGAGATATAGAACTTAATATGTTCCTTATCTGTAGCTAACGATTTTTTAATCTCAAGCGCATGGCCATTATGTGCAGTAGTGTCAGCAGATAAATCTAAAAATGTATTGCCTTTTAAGTGTGATGATGCATGAACAGTTAAAGCCTTATGGTTTCCATCCTGACCAAGAGTAACATCTCCATACGAAGTTAAGTCCCCTTTAATAGATGTAGTATAGTCTGTTGTGTTAGTTGCTATAGTATTGCTATCATTAAGCGTAACATTTTCATCAATAGTTGCGTCACCAGAAGCAGTAAAATCATTTGAGTTTGCCTCAGCATAAACAATACTAAGTGTACCAGTTAGATCCATATTTCCAGTCACAGATAATGCTGTTGAGCCTGTATTATTTATAGTGAGCTTGGCCGTGTTCCCGCTCTCTCCAATAATAACATCTTCATGAAATTTATGAGCCCCTGTCCAAGTTGGTGCAATTCCTTGATTTAATACATGCCTATGATCAGATCTAGCCCATGTTGTTGCACTTCCTCCAGCTGTAGCAGTAAGACTAACATCTTGATTCGCAGCTCCAGCAAGAGCATGTATCTCACGATTTTCTGCAGTATCCGCAAGACCAATAGACCCATTGCCTAAATCTATATGCGCGTCTATTTCATCATGAGTTGCAGTACCTTTGTCTGTAATAAAATCGCTAGTATGCGAGTGACTATGATTACCAGAGGCTACTTGAGTCGCTGCTGCTCCAACAGAACCATTAGCATTAAGTTGTGAATAGTTTATCAATGCTTTTGCTTCTGTTAATGTAATATATGTTGACATATCTTCAAGAGATTGTGACTCTCCAAAATCAATGTTATCAGGAGATGTACTCTGTAAAGTTAAATTAATATTAGCCCAAGCATCTTTAAATTTACCTTGCAGGTAATAATTTGTACCTCCATCAGCTGATGCATCCTCATAAAGCCTTATATCTCCAGGCTTACCTTCTGATGGACCAAGAGCTGAAATACCAAAAGGCTTTAATGCTCTTTCGTGTATATCATTTATTTCCTTATAAACATCCTGTAGCGCCCTATTAATGCTAGGGTCTGCTAATTGAGGAGCTCTCTTATTTAATTTAGCCACTATTTAACGCCCTTTTTACTGTATATTATGCCAATAGAGTCTACTTCTGTTGTAGAATCATCTATTTCAATCCTTATATTCTTAAACTTCTTGAGGTTAGTCTTAGGAGTTAATATTAATGCAGTATCCTTATTGCCTGTAGAATCAATTACAGTATTATTTGAGGCATAAGAAGTACCATTTACATTTAACTTAATAGGCACCTTAGTAATATCATCAGCCTCAACCTTCACCTTCTTTAAGCTCTTGTCTTGAGTATTTAAACCCATAGTCATAGATTTGGAATGATAAGACCAAGCTTTCGTAGAACCACTAGAATTTAAATGCCATAAGTAATACCCGTCAGATACCAAAACTTCATTCTTAGGTCCGAGCACAGTGGATAAAGGCTTAGGACAGTCAATAAGGTCCCATCTACGTAACCTAACATTATATATCCATGCTCCAAAGTTTGTGTTGTTATGATTAAACATAAAGTAGACACACCCTGACTTAGCGTTATATGTCACAAGAGGGGGAGTCGCATGTGTAATATCCTGCCAAGAAGCGACAAATTGGGTTGCTGGGTCAGGGATCGCATTTTGAAGTATTGGATCTCCAATAGGATTTACAGAAGTACCATTATGCATATACATGTTTGTCTCATCACAAAAGAACATTCCTCTATCTGTAACTATTACGGAGTTCTCGCTTGTACACCCCATGCCTTCATAAGTATCTTCTATTTGCAGATTCATCGTATTTACACGATACATATTAGCCGTATCCCAGACGTATAATTTGCCAGCATATGATTTGATAGCTGTGGGTATTTGCGGCATTATAAGGTAATCCTGGGCCCAATTAAAGACTGATAGGTTACCTATCTGTGATTTAAATATAAAGTGGTCGCCATTCTCAATTTCAGGATGATCACAATTAGCTACGAATAGAGATCCGTCTGCTTGAGTTGATAGTTGATAATTGACAGAAGTATCTCTTAGTGTTTCAGGCATCCCAGTTATAGCTTCATAGGTAGCACCAATAGAACCATCATCAATAATAGTCTTAGAAAATCCTTCGCCATTAGACTTCTCTAGCCAAGCACTTGAAAGCTTTATCTCTTTTACCATCTTATAAAACTCGTCGGGTCCGTTCTTCCTGTATAATATTAAATGAGTTACCCTGGGAGAAGTAGGTCTTTTGGTATTCACTTGCAATAACAAGTTAGATAAGTTATTCCCAGATACAGTATAAGCGTCTGAGGACTGAGTAAGAGGACTCTCTTGGAAATCATCATATAACAATGAAGCTTTATAATAATATGTGACTCCTTGCTTAAATGCTCCATCAGTATTTGTTTCGCCTGCAGTAATATTTATACCGTAATCTTCTACGCTACCGTCATTTGTAGTATACGCTGAAGTGGTTGTCAATGCAGATGCATCTAACGTCATTAATCCATTTTCATATTGTCCAGAAGTTGGGGAAATTAGTAGCTTTGTAGTATTAACTCCCAATATAGATCCCTGCAATTGCCTATCTGAGCCGACAACAGAGGATCCAAATATCTTGGGATAGTTGTTTGGATCAATGTAGCTAAAATCATCTATTAGTTTTGCATCATCTGCGACAGTAGATAAATCAAATATAGTAATATGTGCTTTACTTGTATCATCACCTCTATACGATACTATAGCATGTTCTATAAAATCTTCTCCAGCAGGGATTAATTGTGTTATATCAAATACATCACCTGGATTATCAATAGGTGTCACTATATCTGTACCGCCAATTGAATCGCTGGGCTGAGCAGATATTCCAACCCTTGTGCTCTGATTTAAACATGTTGTTCTCACATTCGTAAGCGCAAAACTACTACTTTCACCAGCGTCAAATCGGGTCATAGTATCATTAACGTTTGCGGCATCTATGGAACCTTCATAATAATGCTTTATTCCATAATGATTTGTAGAAGTTGTTAAAAGGCATAGCCCGTTATAGTTCTTCAGTACAGCCTTCTTACTATTGTAAAACTTATAATAATGAGAAGTATCATAACTACCTCTACTGTATTTATAATATGAGAGCCTTCCTGCATCTTCAACCAGATCTCCCTTAACTATAGCAAAGGCACCAACAACATGACTTTTGTAAGTTACACTATTATACGTAGTATCAAAGTTATGATGACTCATAGATACCAGTCTCAATGGAGCGACAGAAAGTCCTTCCTTCCAACCAGAATAATCCCCTGTTTGAAATCTATCATAGCTAGAATATTGCCTTGTTGCGCTACCTGTAGTGCTTTGATTATAAGGCGTTATGGTTACAGACTCAAGGCCAGTATCATATATATTGTCAACTATTGTATATCCGTGCTCAGGAGTAGTCCAGGCTGCTGGCCTAGTGTTCTCTACGCCGCTTGTGCACCATGCACTTTGATTTGCACTAGATGGCTTCTTATAAGAATACTTCCAGCGTTGACGCTGATGTACACCCTTATTAGATA
>ERZ1046148.1843-NODE-1843-length-10113-cov-5.458640_pt1 | contig 10113 bp, 13 predicted proteins | sample MGYA00383090_ERZ1046148 | MGnify/ENA primary metagenome ERZ1046148 (study PRJEB29581, sample SAMEA5548360) | metagenome | biome: marine; feature: coastal; material: water | depth 25 m | study: Short-term variability in the microbial, nano- and picoplankton...
GCCATTCCGGGAACGCCCGCTTGGTCTGTTACATCGGGGTTCTGAAAGTAATCAGTTGTGTTGATTCTTACTTGCACCGCACCTTGTAGTTGCGGTGAACACGCAATATCTTCAATAACCACGAATTGCGTAGCAGAAGTTTCTGCTGGCTTCGTGATGTTGTTTCCTGTTCCACCGATAAAAACCGATAGGTCTGTGTTCGCTGTGATTGCTGTTCCACCCACTCCAGATGCTCGGCCTCTGCCGGTTCCACCTGCAATACTTGTCCATTCATATACTTGACTTCTCATTGCCATATTTTTCATTCTCCATTTTTTTTAGCCGCTTGTTGCAACTTAATTATATATTTCTTTTTATTACTACTTAAAGGTTTAGGGAGTTATCCTTTTCACCTTCAAACATAATTATACATTATATATACTACTACTTAATGATTTAGCCTCATTCTTCGGGGTTTTCATTTCTCGCCCTCTCCGTTCTTGCTTGAGGGTTGTATCGTTGATACCCTCCCCAATATGGAACGGGTGCGGGTTCTGGTTCTGGTTCTGGAGGGGCAGGTGGTCGTGGTGGGTATTCTGAAGGGTCCCAATCAGTAAATGCTCGCTTGGGCTTGGTCTTGATACCCTTCCCATATCCCGACATACCATACCCGGAATACCCATATTTCTTTTTAGTAACCTTTGGCGGTGGTGGTGGAGGCCATATCCTTTGCTGTAAGGGTGTCCTTAATGGATTTTTATACCAATTCACGAAACCGGGAGGTCGGAAACCATAGATAGTGAATAATAATTGAGTAGGATAGAAGGTATAATCGGGTTTTTGCTTCTCATATTTATCTTCTAAAGTATTTTCCATACCCCTAATCTGCCCTTCTTCATGCTCACCAAGCGACATATTCCATTCACCCTCATCATTGACTTTTGGTTTAATTACATATCCTCCCTTACTTATTTTTAATCTTGTAGCGGCCCTTCTAACAAGACCTCCTTTAGCCTTGAGGTCGTAAGAATGTTCCTTTTCAATATATCCATCGTCAATTAATACTACATTCTCAACCAATTCTGTTCCATTTTTATGTTTTTCTCGGTAATCGGATTTTATAATGTTGGGGCAATACCTAATAATATTATATGAGGCTCTTTTTTGAGTCATAGAGGCTAAGCGATATATAAATCCTTCACTCACACTATCATTCGTTAGCCTGTCTGCGGATATATACATTTCATCTTTAGCCCAATAATATATATCAACCTGCGAGTTTGGATTATCTCTGTTAGGTATTGCAAGGACAGGCCGCATATGATGTTTGACGAAATACAAATGAGCAATCTCAATGTTTTTTCTCAATTCATTAAAATCCTGTGGAGTATGATGCAAATACCCGCCTCTCAATTTCTCGTAACCAAAAATTATCTCATAATTACTATATGCGAAGGGTTCTGAAGGGAAATCTATTGGAGATATTTTCCAAACCTTATCTCCGCCATAGTCATCTAATTCAATTTCATTAGGGTGGGCTTTGAACATTACATTCATTTTCTTAAATTGTTCCGAAAAGGCATCTTCAACCATATATCCTAAATCTGCTATCAAATTTTTACCATTTCCAAAAATAATCAATTCAACCATATGTTGAATTATTCCGATAGCATAAATAATCGTAAATCCTAATGTGCCGATTAATAACTTAACTATAAAGGCAATCAGATTTAGCAACGATGTAAAAGGTTCAATCTTAGGTAAGTCGGCGGGCCAATCAAAAGGACTTCCCTCTTCTTCAGTAAAAGAAGTGAAAACCATTCCGATAATATTTTCTAATACCTCACCCGTATCATCCCATCTAAAACTACCATCTCCCCTAGACCTTTTTTTTAACCATTCATCCATTTCAGATAAAACAATCCCAATAGCGAGATGCATCTTCTCGACTTCTAAACTAACTTCAATAAACTCTTGTAATATATTTTCTCTTTCCCCTGTGAAATCATCTTGATATTCGTTATGGATTGCATAAATTAAATCTTGCTCTTTCCCGACAATTGAGGAACCCATATTGAGGAAAGTGGGGGTTGAGTAGTGTCCCTGTTTGCCATTATATGCAGAGTTAAACGCCCTATGGTATGCACCTATCGCTTTATCGCCTATTGGTCCAAATCTAAACTCAATAAAATTAGTATCATTGGTTTGAGTCCAATCAATACCTTTGTTTCTCGGACCATAATCAACCATAATTTTAATTTAACGGAACGACTATATAAAGATACACACGCATGAGCGAGATGTTCTTATCATCGTTTTGGTTTATCCAAGGGACAGTATTCCCTTAACTTGCCGTAGCGAGTTTATTTTTGGATTCACTCGTAAGTTTCGGAGGCCCATTCTTCTGCGCCACCAGACCAATCTTCCATCCAATCGCCATCGTTAGCATTAAATACTCCACCATATTCTCCTACTTCTCTTTGTAGGTCGAGTAGGTCGAGTTTGCTAGATAGCATTGAAATACCGATTGCAGTTGTAGCGACACCCATTAGAGTTAGAGGGGTTGCTGTCCATCCCATAAATCCGAATAATCTTCGGTTCATCCAACTTTGTCTAACACCTGCGAATCCGGCGGTTAATGCACCGACTACGATTAGTGAGCCACTTACTATTGCCTTTTTATAATCAATCATCATTTCTTTTCATCTCCTTTTTTACTGTCCCAATACATTTCCCATACCTTCAACATTAAAGTTTAGGCCCAAAGGTGTGCTTCGGGAGGAATGTGTAATATCTTCTGAATACCATTCATCAACACCATGACCCTGTGAAGGATTCACATGGCCTAATGTAGCGTATGTATTCCAAGGGTCGCCAACAGGTGTTGTGGCGTTTGCCCAATCTGGTGAAGGTTCACTTGCTGTCGGGTCTGGCATATCCATCATTGGACCGCCGTTTGAAGGTTCTTCTGCATGGCCGATGATATATCCTTCATCTTTTTGCCCAACGAGTCTGCCTTCTGCATTGTGTCCGACAGTATATCCGTCATCTTCATGGCCTACGACTTCTGCGCCGAGTCCGAATGTTGGTGCGCCAAAGGCGGATAATAGCCTTCCAAGACCCATACCTGCAACCACGACACCAGAAATCTGAGTCATACTTCTTAGGACAGGGTTTTCAACTCGGCCTGTTAGACCATAGCCATATAGACCTGCACCAATTAGGAATTCACCAGCCGCACCTACTTTATCAAGTATTGAATTACTGAAAGTTAATTTTGTCGCAACAAATCCGCCAACAATACTTCCTACTACGATACCTGCGATACCACCATAGAAAGTTGGTAGTCTTGCAACATCAACAGCCATCTCGCCTATTTCTCCAACTTCTCCTACTACTCCATACATATTATTCACCTTAAAATCCAAACTCCTTTGGGAAGCAACAGTCATAAAGAATGTATGCGCCCGATGCTGTGGCTAATATACCCAACGCTCTAAGCGGAGTTACATCTCCAAGCATAGGAAGAGTTACAATATTCATATCTCCAAAATTAGTCCTCAACCATTGAAGTTGAGTTGCACCAATTAGTAGGAGAGTCCCACCAACAACCATTTTATTATCTAGCCACATTCTTTTTCACCTTATTTCTTATTCCACCTTACGACTATATAAAGACTTTGCTTCAAAACTTTCTCCTTTGTATTAGAGATACTCCATTCATATTAACGGGGGCGGCATATGATTGCCCGATAGGATTACCAAATGGATAATTTATTTTATTACCTAAATTGTCCCTCTTTGAAGGAGTTAATGGTTTGCTTGGCAAGGTATCAGCATAATGAACACCATTTGCCCAAGGAATAACCCCTGCATTCTTTTGATTGAAATTTGGCATATTATGATTGTTACCTAATTTAACACCCATCAAATCTTCTGCCTTCTTTACATCTTGGTGGTGAGCGTGTAATTCAAAAGTCTGCCCATAATTAGATGAAACGGAATGCATTGCATTAGCCATAGGTCCTCTCCTTAGTGCATTCATAATCGCCAAGTCAAGATTCATATTTTACACTTGCCCATTCTGATATATAAAGATTACTTACCTCTTATGTAGTTTCAAGTTTCCAATTTCTCCCTTTTTACATTTCAATATGTTTTCATATAAGTCCTTAAATTGATTTATTTCTCCAATGAAATATACTTGGTCATCCTCTGCATCACTCAAGAAACCATAAGTTATATCTGTTTTCCAAACTTGTGAAAACTCTAGTATCGTTTTCAGACTAGGGATTAAAGGACCATTAGCCACCGGAATCATTCGTGAGATTATTTGACATTTTCTATAATTATGATACGCCACAGCATAAACCGTAGGCCAATTCCTTTCATTGTCTTTTTCTAGTGTATTATTATAGAATAATATATACATAGTTACCCTATGCGCCCCTTTATCTCCACTATATGCTTCAAAATCTCTAAGGCTCATCCATTCACCACTAAAATAAACTATGGGGGCGTTCTTTGGAAGGATATTTTTACCATACATCATACTTACACCCCTAGAATCCATTAAATCTATCATTTCCCCAATGAGTATATATGTCAAAATCTAAAAGGATTTCTTTTAATTGTGACATTTTATTTACTAATCCAATATAAAATCTTTCATTGTATTGGAATTGATTAAGTAATTTTGTGTGAGCCATTAAAGTATTATATGCCCCATTAGAGGTATCTCCTATATTCAATGCATTTTTGACTTCACCTAATGAATTAATTTCACTTATAATTATATCCTTATCTATTAAATGAATAGTAGCCCCGAACAACCCATACGAGTTATCTGATTTCAAAAGAGTATCGCTAATAAATACAAAAAGGATATGCTCATCGGCTTTATCTGACCGATAACGCATATATTTTTTTTTATGTTCATCGTCTATCGAGGCATAAACATATTCTGAAAACCAAGCATAATCTCCAATGCCATTCTCTATCCAAAACTTACTATAACAATTAGGATAATCATTTGCTAATCCGTATTTAGGTAAGACATTCATAATAATACCCTCATTTTGAAGAAACCTTTGCAAACCATTTCTGTATCAATTCCAAGAATTCACCATAACTATTAACTAATGGGAAAGGGATAATAGGTCCCATTTCTTTTGGATTGGATTTAATTTCATCAATCATTTCATTCTCAATTTCGCTGATGAAATCAGTCCATTCCACTACACCTTCAAGTATATCTTGATATATTTCGGGATTAATAAAACCATGACGATATATTTTGTGGGTTCGGATAGTAATAACATCTCCTTTTACATCAACTAAAAAACTAACTAAATGAGGACCTAATGAATTCTGATAACCCGATACATTAATGGGAACGAATACAACAAATGTTCGCTGTGGATATTGCTGAAATGTTTTTGCAGAGGGGTCGCCCTCTTGTAATAGATGATTCATATATTTTACCCATTCTCTATCAGACAACCATGCGTCTTTGAAATTAGGGTAGTCCCAAACTGAAGGATTATCGTCTGGAAACTTAAGATATTGAGCCATATCCTCACCTTCGATTCTTCAATGTCAAAGGAATCAAAGATGCAAGCAGACTAGCCCCTACAATATATATCAGACCTTTATCAAGATTAGTATTAGTTTTAGCAATAAAAGTTTCTGCTTGTTTGAGGGTTTGCACTACCTCTTGGATACCTTCTATATCATTAGGTATATGTTCCATTATTTTGGAAATAGGCATTCTTTCAATAATATGTCTGCTTTCAATTAGGCTCGTATTATTATAATTATTCTTACTACACGCCGCCGCCGCAATAGAAACTTGCCAAGGTCTGTGATGGTATTCTTCTCGCTTTAATTTAGCAATAATTCTTGCAAGGCTTCGTTGGCCTAATTCATCCCCGAATAACCATTCCTCATAATCAGAAAAATCCATATTAGCGATTTGTGCATATTGTGAAGATAGAACCTCATCCTTAGCAATATTTGTTTTATGCTTTTCACTATTTGTGAAACAACCAAAACATACATTGGTCTTTTTCATACAACCTTTATCCCTCAAATTAGAAATAACTATTTTACAGTTAGAGCAATTTTTTGAAATCTTATCTTCTGCTGATTGAATGAGCCTCTCTTGTGCCGCATTGAATTCCTCAAGAGCATTGACAAAACTTTCTTCTGCTCTCTTTTTTCCATCCACTAACTTTTGTGAGGTTTCAACCATATCCACAGTTTGTCTTTGAATCTTTCTAGTATCTCGTTCCAGATTTTTAACTTCGGGACTCTTTTCAACAGGTGAAGGCATTTCTTCCCTATCCTCTAGAGGGTCTTGAACCTTACCTTCATCATTAACATCCATAGTTTTAATTGTTTCGTGCCGATATATAAACTTTTACTAATCTATTTAGTTTCATAGGACTTCATCTTAAAACTATCATTAGGCAATTTCATTTTATATTTGCCTCTGTATTTAGGTTCTGCCCATGCAGTAATGATTTGTGCTTTTCTTGAAATAACATATAGATAGGATAACCTATCACTTGAAATATCATCCACTAAAATCACATCCCTAATATATTGTGCATCAATAGGTGTGGTAAAGGATATAGGATTAGATTTCTTTTCGGATAAGAGATAGAACATCTCCCTCGTCATCTTCGGTATCTTTATTTCGTGATTAGTGCTAACCTTATCTCGCTTGATACCACTATTTAACAATCTTGATTTGTTTTCATATCCGACTTCATGTGGGTATCCCGCTTGAATCTTGAATGTGTCGGTTGCCCTAAATGGTTTAGCCTTTCTGGACATAGTGAATACTTGAGAATAAAATGATTCATAATTTTCTTCAAACCAATCGGGAAAATATACCTTTCTATGGTATGCCCTATTTATTTTCAATTTGTCTAACGAACCATCTATATTAAAATAGTCCCCAAGAGTAAGACCACCCATAGGAATTAATTTTCATTATTACCTATTTAACAACTTCGCACCGACAATTGCAGACAATCCAACGACTATCGCTGAAGCCGCCCAACCATTAATAGGTATGGGTGAGGTTTTTTGAACCAACTCAACTACATCGTCTGGCCCCATATTATAATGAGGTGTGGCTTGACTTTCAGCCGCAATGTTCATATAATTTGAAATATCTTCGGCAGATAGGGCTTGAATATCCTCTGCGGCGAAATCACCAGATGTGTGTAGGATTGAACCTGTGTTCATGTCGGCTAAGAATGAACCGCCTTGTTCTGATTGAACCTCAACAGCCCATGTGTTTGAATCGCTTTCTGTATCAAAGTGAACATACGCACCCGAAACATGAAGTCCGTCTGCACCAGAGGATTCTGCACCATGCTTTCCTAAAATAGTTTTTCTATGGGGTCCAAACCAAGATTTATTACATTCGGTGCATAACCCTCCCGAATCATGTCCTCTCTTATCACAGTAATAACAAGTTTCTCTTTCAGCACCAAAAGATTCTGCACCCATGCAACTCTCACAATCTTCAGCATTACAGGCACAAACTTCTGCACCCATAATATCTTCGGAACCCTCAACGAAAGTAGGGTTGATTTGATTCATATTATCCGCATTGTATTCTTCTGCGCCCATAATATCTTCTGAACCTTCAACGATGGTAGGATTGATTTGGTCAATATTCTCTGCTTCCATTATATTTTCTGACCCTTCAACAATAGTAGGGTTTATTTGGTTTATGTTTTCTGCTTCAAAATCTTCTGCACCCATTTTATCCATTCCTTCTATAAACTCTTTAATTTCTGCCTTGTCCTTCTTATTACTGACTATAATATTATCAACAGTATGTCGAGGGCCTCCCATGTGCTTATATCTTCGTGCCTCTTCCCCTATTTGAAAGACTCTTTGCTTCTCTTTACCCATAGGGGCTTGTTCTCCAACAACCATAAGAAATCCCTCCTTTTCATCAAACCGAAGGTTCGTGGTCTTAAAACCATGATTATCTTCCTTTCCTATTTCAAAATAATAACTACATTTCTCAAGGTTTTCTTCTTCAGTTTTCTTTTTATCAACAATATCCGCCTTTACAACGCCGAATTCTTTGAATAACTTGGTATCTTCGTCAAAAGTATCGGGATTGTGATACCAAAAATCATTACTTGTTACTAATGCGGCACTACATTTTTTGAGGCCCATATTAGACCCTCCTTAATAGTGCATTTTGTCCTCCACTAATGGCGATAGCCCTAACTTGAGTATCTGATATTCGCTCAATTTGGTGGGTAGTCATCCATTGTGAAAGAGTCATGGTTGAAGTCCCATCACTATATGCATCATTAAGGTCTGGAGGAAGAGTGTCCTGTGATGACCTATTAGCGTGAGATAATCTTGCTAAATCACCCTTTCTATTGATAGCCCCTTCAACACCATCTAATTTAATATCTCTTGAGGCAATATCTGGATAATCGTTTGGATAGCAACATTTAGGCAGATGAGTAGCCATACCCTTTACCTTCGGATTGGTGATTTCCTGTCCAACGGCTGTTGCATTGAATCCTAAGAAATCTTCTGCACCTAGATTATAATTATATGGGTCTATTTTACTTACTCTAACATCTGAAACACCGGGTCCGAATGGTCCATCATTCACAACAGGAGTTTGCATGGATTTAACTAAGAAATCGGCACCTCTTTGAACCGAGGTTCGCCTACTACTTGGAATGGTCGGAATTATATCCACAGTTATACCTGTTCTTTCAACATCCACTTGTTCTAAATCGGAAGGTCTGAATTTTGAAACTACATCTTCTGGATTCACAGAATCTCCTACTTCTTCGGGAGAAGGGGCTACACCTCTTAGTTTTGAAACCAATTTACCCAATAGACTTGGTTCTTCGTTGGCCGAGAAACCTAATCTATCTCTAAAGGTATAGGCCACGAATAATCCACCAATCCCCAATAGTGTAATTGCAGATGCATTCATTCTTCTTGCCATCTATTATAAACTTCACACACAGATATATAAAGATTACTCCATGTAAGGATAATAATATTCCGCATCAAAAGTAGGGTTGTTTTTATTTTGTCCCGCTTTGTAGCCTATATATCCTACTAATGATAGGCTGGCTAATACTAGATAATTAGAAGATACAAAACCTACTAAGTCTGAAACAAAACCTTCAGCCGCATATTTGAATCTATCATTTATGGTTTCTGCCGTAAAGGTTTCAGAAGGTTCTGCGGGCTTAACCATGTCGGGTTCTTCTATTGGAGATTCAACTTCGGGGGCTTCCTCTTGCTTCTTTCTGGTCATCTCATCTGGTATTTTAATACCTAATCTTTCAAGGCTCAATTGTCCGACTCCAAACTCTATTGGTTCAACCTTCATTTACTCACCACTATCTTATTTGCGCCCAATATAAAAACAACCCCTAACCCTATAACTAACCAACTAAAAGTTTCTCCATCTCTTTGGCCTCTTTTTTGGTTTTTTTTCTTTAGGAACCTCGTAGTGATAGAATCCTTATTTCCTTTCAACGGAGGTTTATAGTATCGGTGGCCTTTTGAAGCCCCATATTTTTTATCGTGAGCAACCCAATCAATATCGGGTCTTGAACATCGGGTGCATAGATAGCCACCACTATTATCTTTAGTCATTTGGTCGCTATATCCCCATCTCTTACATTTAGAGCAATAAACTGCTTCAAATTGTTCTGACTCATAGGTTCTTTCATTTCCAACGAAAGTGCCACCATCTTCAAACAAGAAGAAACGACCATCCCATTCTCGTTTTAATATCTTCTCAACATCTTCCTTTCTAATACCATTTGGGTCTATAATGCTTATATCGCCTAGCAATTTTCTCTGGACTTCTGGGTGTCCATATCTCATTTCTGCCATATCCCCTATATAAAAGAGGACTGTATCACTAAAAACTTCCACCCTTTTGGGCATATATCCGTCAATCACAATAGGACCTGACTCCGCCCGGTGTTCCATTTTATTCATTCTATATGGTTTCATCTTTCTCTGAACCCACTCTTGAGGCGTTTCTTTCTGTTCGGATTCTGCATCTCCCTTGAACCCTAATGCTTTAAGTTTTCTTCTCCTTCTTATAGCCCT
>ERZ1046148.1847-NODE-1847-length-10102-cov-7.602966_pt1 | contig 10102 bp, 19 predicted proteins | sample MGYA00383090_ERZ1046148 | MGnify/ENA primary metagenome ERZ1046148 (study PRJEB29581, sample SAMEA5548360) | metagenome | biome: marine; feature: coastal; material: water | depth 25 m | study: Short-term variability in the microbial, nano- and picoplankton...
TTTACAACTTTTAGTACTGATGTACCTACATAAAAACAATAATTAAAAAATAAAATGAAAACATACGCAATAATATTAATAGGAGATTTATTAAACATTGACTTTTCACAGGTTGAAGAATCTAATGAAAACACGGTTAGAATAAGTTTAGATGGGCTTGAATTTGTAATTAAATACACAACAATACCAACTTTTATAGCTGATGGAAGTGTACTTCCTTTACAAATACTAAACCACGAAGATTGTTTAGCACTTATGTATACGCCAGAATGGACTGAAGAAACACCTGTAGAATAATTATGAGAACTTTACTCCTAGCTATGATCTTAATACTTTTTGCGTCTTGCAGTCCTAGGGCTAGGTTCACACACTTGGTTGAAAAGTTTCCTCACCTTTTGACTACAGATACTATAACTCAAATAGATACTGTAAAAGTTGAAGTTCCTAGGGTTGTTCATGACACTATAATAAATGAGCATTTCTTTCATGAGGTCTCAAGGGACACACTTATATTAGAGAAAGAAAGATTAACGATAAAAATATTTCATGACACAATAAGAAATAATGTTTTCATACAAGGGAAGTGCGATACTGTAACTGTTGAGAAGATAATAGAAAGAAAAATCCCGGTAAAGTATTATGAGCTAAAACCCTGGTACACAAAAGTCTTAAATTATTTAGTTATATTTTTATTAACTTTGCTTGTAGTATATATTACTTACAGAACAATAAGAAAATACTTAAAATGAAAACATACATAGCAATAGCAGCAGCATCTATAATAGCTGTATTATCTCCAGTCGCTCCGATGATCTACATAGCATTATTTTCAGTATTCTTGGATACTTGTTTTGGAGTGTGGAGAAGTGTAAAAAAGAATGGATGGGTGTCGTTTAAGAGCAGAAGGTTGTCGGCAACACTTAGTAAGTCTTTATTGTATTCTTTAGCTATAATTTTAACCTTTTTCGTGGAGAAGTTTATAGCTGCAGACTTAGTATCTCACTTTATAGCTATAGATCTTGTAATGACAAAAATAGTTGCTTTCTTTTGTGTGGTAGTTGAGATCAAATCAATAAATGAGTCTGTAGAAGATGTTACCGGGAAAAACATGTTGCAATGCCTTAGACAATTTATTACAAGGGCTAAAAACGAAGCAAAAGACTTGTCTAAATGATGGGGTGATACTTGTTATATCAATTGCTTATATTTGTGCAACATTAATAATGAAAATATGTCAAAAATAGTAACTTGTCCAAATTGTGATTCTCAATTTGATATATCAATAACTCCAACTGAAAGTGAATCAAGGTATTTATGGATATTTGATAACGGACACGGTGGTATTATAGATGGTGTTTATCAAACAGCAGGAAAAAGATCCCCAGTATGGCCCGATGGCCAAATACTTTATGAAGGAGAATTTAATAGAGCTATAGTAGCTAGATTAATGGATCTATGTAAAGCAAATAATATAGATGCTGTTAATTTAGTAGATACTCAAGAAGATGTACCTCTATCTTATAGAACAGATAAAGCTAACTCAATTGCTAAATCTTCAGGAAAGCCTTGTATATATGTAAGTGTACACGCTAATGGTTTTGATCAGGAGTCTGCAAATGGATGGTCTGTTTATACTTCAAGAGGTGAAACTAAATCAGACGAGATTGCTACAATTCTTTTTGATAAATCAATGAGAGAGTTTAAGGGAGAGTATATGAGAAAAGACACCACGGATGGTGATCCTGATAAGGAGTCTAACTTCTACGTTTTAGTAAATACTACTATGCCTGCTATACTATCAGAAAACTTCTTTATGACTAATTCTGACAACTGTCACAAGTATCTTCTTGCAGAAGACGGGAGGGATAGAGTAGCTAAGATTCATTTTGAAATGATACAACAATTAGAAAATGGCTAGAAATAGATACGCAGGTAAGACATACGGAACATCTAAGACTGCTCAGTATTATAAGAAAAACAAGGCAGCTAGGAATAAAAAGCGTAAATACGACAAGGAGTATGATAAACAGCCTTGGAGAAGAAAAGCTCAAGCTATATTAAAGGCTATTAGAAGAAAGAATGGTACTGATGGTAACGGAGACATGATGGATGAAGCCCATACATCTGGAACAAATACTGAAAAGCAGCACTTCTCAAAAAATAGAGATAGCTCAGATAAGTCTAAGCATCATCAAAAAAATCGTTTAAAAAGAAAAGCAACGCGAAAAGCTAAAAAAGCTAAAAGAAAAGCTAAGAAATCTTAACGATTAAAGAGACTTTAATATTTGGAAATGTTTCATTAATCTTCTTCAAGGTTAGCATTCCGTGAGGCCCTCTTCCTTCCTCTACAGTCAATAAAGCTTTTTCTTTCATTCCTATCTTCTTAGAAAAGGGTTCAGCATGAAGCTTAAGGTATTGAATTCTAATCATTTCAACTATTTCCCCAATGTCTTCTGGTGTGTATTCTAGTGTGTATTCTTCCATGTGTTAATTTTTGTTAAAAAGGGGTGCTAAAACGAAAATAAAAACACCCCTCCCGGTTTAACTTAACCTAAAATGGCATATCTGATACCTCTTCTTTTTTGGTTTCAGGATTATTCTTGTTTTTAAGAAAAGTTCTAAACATTGTGCAATTAATCTCCTTAATGCTTCTGTCGTTTCCTTCCTTGTCTTTCCATGAGTTTGTTTGTATTCCTCCCTCTATGTACAGCTTGTCTCCTTTTTGTATGTTAGAAGCTCTCTCAGCTAGGTTTGGTATTCCGAATATACATCTGTGCCACTCGGTCTTATCAATCCACTCATCGCCTTTCTTATAGCTTTCTGAGGTGGCTAAAGATAACTGAACCAGCTTTCTTCCTTCGCCAAATTCTTTTACTTCTACATTTCCTACGTTTCCTAGTAGGGTTACTCTGTTAATTGTTGACATTTACTTTATTTTTAATTTATTTACATATTCTCTGACTTCTTTTTGATTGTGTAGCCAGACCACATCTGTGAATAGATCATCTTTCAATTTGTACTTTAGTATTTTGTATTTAATCTTAGATGTTTCGGTAGCAAACCCTTTAGTATCAAGATATATGGTTTTTCCATCGTGATTAATCACAAAATCTATCAACATTGTTATAGCTCTTATTGTCTTACCGTTATACTTAAACTTATCAAACAATACTTGTTTTTTTTGAAATTCAAAATCAATATCACATTCTTTTAATACGTTGTAGCAGAAAAACTCTAGCTTGGAGTCAAACTTGACACCATCTACAACTAACTTTTTATTTCCGTACTTTCTACGAGTTGTATACATAGTAATCTTTACCGTACACACAGACAGTTATAGGGTCATCTATTTTTTGAGGAAATTTTATTTCTATTTTTTTTGACAACTTTCTTTCAATAAAAAGATTAATCTTAAACAGCATTCTATCCCAAAACTTTAGTCTAGACATAATGTTGCCTATAACTTTTCTTTCTGTTGCTCTCATTTCTACTTCTGCGAGCTCCTTCATTACTTCACTTTCTTTATATATCGTGAAGTCTCTTTCTACTATAGGCTTAAGCTTAGGCTTCCTATACCCTTTTTGCTTTAACACTTTTCCATCCTTCCTAAGTCTAGGCTTCTTATCTATGCCTAGCTTGCTCATGTTAGATCCATGAACCTCATCAAATAGCATTCCCATTCTGTCGGCTAGACCGTATTCGTGTGCTGTACCTAGTAATATGTATAGTATATCGCACATGGCATCTGATACCTCTATAATATTCTTTGCTTCACCTAACTCGCCCACTTCTTCTTGTAGGAGTTTTTGTCGAAGTCTTGATCTTGGTTTTTTTAACATGACTGGTTTGTCTGGACAATCTATGTTAAATGCTTTTTGAAACTCTAAAACTTGTAAAAGTTGTTTTTCCATATTAAACGTTTTAATTTACTTACAAATATAATAATTAATGTATACACTAATGAATAACAGGATTGAATTTATAACACAATTTTGATAGGAATTTCACATTATATATTTTCTCTACTTTAAATGTAATTTTCTCAAACTCACTTTTGTTTATGTGATTACTATAAACTCTTCCAAATAATCTTTTTTTTATTTTCTCAGAAGGAATCTTTCCATTAAGCAGAGTTACTGGCTCTTTTTCCATTTTTAGTATCTTTTTCTCAAACTTTTTACCTCTAATGGGTATAAGTGCAGATACCTCAACGTCAGCACAGTAAATCATAGGTTCTTCTTCAAAGATATCTATCATCTATTCTTGTATTCTAAGTCTCCATTCTTAGTTAATAAATTTCTAACCTCTCTACCAAACTCTTCATCATTAGAATAAAGGCATTCCAAGTGAATAACAAGTTCTCCAACATGGCATAGAGTAAATCTGTTATTTTCTAACGAGATTTTTGTTTCATTTTCTTTTTTGTTTTCTTTGTTTTCTTTGTTTTCTTTCTTTGTCATAATAATTTAATTTAAAAGGGTTGTGAGCCTGAAAAGTCAGTATTTGGCTTTAATGACATCTGCTGATAAACAGGCGGTAAACTATTTTCGTTTTCCCAGGCTGGAATGTTTGAATCAAACGTTAAAGGTATATCTTCTAAGTCTCCATCTCTGTGTTTTGCTATCATAACATAGCCATCTTTTGCTAATGGGTTAGATTCTCTTTCGTCTGGCTCCATATAGTAGCCTGCTCTATATAAAAATGCAACTATATCTGCATCTTGCTCTATGTCTCCTGACTCTCTTAGGTCACTTAACATAGGTTTCTTGTCCGTTCTATGCTCTACTGCTCTAGATAGCTGAGCTAGTGCAATAACGGGTATCTTTAATTCGTTAGCCATGTCTTTTAACTTCCTTGACACATCTCCAACCTCATTGTTTCTATTTTGAGTTCCTGGGGATTGTATCTTTTGTATGTAATCTATGACAACGTAGTCTAGTCCATGGGAGAATTTCTCCTTGTAAACCATAGACATTACTTCTGAAATCGTAAATGATCCAGCGGCAACTTTAAAGTTTGATTTTATTATTTCATTTTTAACTCTTGAATATTTCAGCATTTCGGGCCTATCTAAATTACCCCTCTTAAGAGAGTATCCCGGTATTCCTCCATGAACAGAAACTATCCTCTTCATGACTTGAACTTCATCCATTTCGCATGAAATAAATAATCCTTTGTGATTGTTTTTTATACTAGCGTTTGCCATTAATCCTAAGGCGAACTGAGTCTTGCCCATAGCGGGCCTAGCTGCAATTATTATAAAGTTTGTAGGTTGAAGTCCAGACGTAACTCTATCAAATTTTTCATAACCTGTCCTGATCCCATTTATTCCTTCACTTTTTGAGGCGTTAAGCATTCTTTCGTCCAATTCATCCAATAACTCTTCATTAGTGAAGCTGTTCTTATTTATTATTGATTTATACTTATTGTCAACAACATGTGATTGAATTAAGTCAAGTATGTTTTTTGGATCATACTCATCTGAATTTGCAATGTCAACTATAGTATTACCTAGGCTAGTGTGTTCATTTCTTACGCTTTCAGATATTAGTAATGTTACGGCACTACCTAATTGTTTTTTTTCTGAATAGTCAAACATTGAGCTAAGCTCAGAAAGTATTATAGGAAAATTCTTCTTATCAGACTTTGATGCCAGTGATTCTTTTGCTTCTTTGTATATTGATATTAAGTTTATTTGCTCTCTCTTGGCATAAAGATTACTGACCAACGTGAAACATTTTCTAAGGTTGCTTTCTTTAAACATATCTGAAGACACCTTACTCATTATATCATGAACGGATTCTGGCTCTGTCATCAGACAGTTTATTATTAGGCTCTCAGACCTTTTTCTAAGGTTACTATCTATCATTTCTCTTAACGTTAAATTTAGGCATCTTGAAATCATTGTGAGGGCTCATGCCTCCAGGCTTTGCGTTTAACCATTTATCCAACTGATCCATTCTAGAAAAGTACTCTATAGTACAATACTTCCATCTTGTTTCTATATGAAAATCATCATCTCTAGCGTGTTCCATGGCCTCTTCAACCTCGTCTAAGGAATAGTGCTTAAGTATCTCTCTATATTTGTTTATGACGCTTTTGCTCATTACTCTAGAGTTTTTAGTAAACACCTCATTGAACATATTTATTATGTCCTCTGTATTTACTTTTACTTTCTTGGCTTTTCCTATTGTGTCAACCTGGGCACACTCTAATATAAGGGCACGCTCTTTTTCGCTCAAAGATGTCATAGCATCTAGAGCTTTCTTTAATTGTTTAAATTCCATACTGTTAACTGTTTAAAAAATCCTTAATGCATTCTACGTTTTCATCAAATCTAAGAGAAGGTATCCTATGTTTCTGTAAATGATTTACACTTGCGTGATGAACCTTTAGTAAGTCAGCAAGACTTGATAGTGTTTTATACTTTTGAAACTTCTCTATGTTTTCTGTCCACCACTTAATTAGATAATGTTTATTGTCTACTTTTTCTTCAACTCTAGTCCTTACGTCAAGGTCATAAGAAGAAACGGCTAACTCTAAAACTACATCATATTCAGTATCAACTCTTAAAGGGTAAAACCCCTTCTTTGTTATCTTCGTTACTTTCATTTTCGTTTTTATTTATCATAACTTTTTCCCCTAAATCATCAAGGAAATCAACAAGATGCATGAAATCCCTTCCATCTGAGTCTTTCGTATTTATTATGGATAGATACTGTTTTCCCATTTGATTGATAACCTTCTTGGTCACTATATCTATAACCATGGCGTATACCAAAGACTTGTCCTCCATTTTTGATATATCATTAACAGCACTCTTTAGCATAACATAGTAGCAAAACAAAGCGGTCTGTTCTGGAGTAGATAGCTGAACCTTGTCTAGAGAGCCCTCAATGATTTCATAAACCTCCATTAACAATTCTGAGTTCTCTTGAGCAAGTACATTCATCAATTCTGAAGTGTGAACCTCTATGGTGCTTGCCCATCTTCTAGACTCTCTTTTAAATCCATATTTATAATACTTCTCCTGATCTATTATGGAGTCCAGGTAAACTAATGCTGATGATATCTTAACAACAGATCTCAATAAAAAAACAGTATCTTTTCCCTTGCTCATATCTTTGGTATTGTTATAGCTATTGTGTTTCCTCCATGTTTTTTGATTTTAGCAGGTATTATTACAACTCCATCTTTGTCTACCATTTCTGCATAATCCATAGCTTGTATCATTTGACCTTCAATCGCTTTCATGGATGCTTTTAGTTCATCCAACTCCTCCTTCATAGAGTTCCACTCAGGATTATCGGAAAAGTCATAAGTATTAGCTAAATTCTTAGAAGTAAAAGTTACTCCCAACACTTTATCATCTGAAGAATACTTGTCAGCTTCAGATATAGCTTCTTCTTTTATCTCTTTACATATAGATGCAGCAACATCTGATATAGCCTTTGATTTTATGTATGTCTCTAGAGGACACAAGTTTCCATTAAAAACATCTGTGATAATGCTTACAGCCTTTAAGTCTATGCTTTCTTTTGTTATTTTCCCAGGTGCAAAAGCTATACCTGCATTCGAGTCTTCGTTAAATATATCCATTTCCTATTTTGTTAAAAAAGCATAATGCTCGTTACATTTATTTTTGAATTCCTGCTTGTCTGAGTCTGATGCATCATTGTTATCAGCTATAACCTCCTTTGCCCATGATATTAAATCACTAGGATCCGTTATGGTCTCTATTTTAAGAATCATTGAACTGAGACCTATAGACTCGGACACCTCTTCTAGTGCTTTGTCTGTTGCCTCGGTTATCGCTTTAAGTATATTATCATTAGTCATCCTTCCGTGAGGACTCTTTTTAAATATAGCCTTGTACTCTTCCACTAATGCCTGTCTTTTAGCATCTCCATTATCAGGTTTTAGTATTATTCCTCCAACCTTTTCAACACTGTCCAATAAAGAATCGTCTGCTTTCTTCTTAAGGATACCCTTAACATTTGCATCTTCTTCTTTCTTTGGTTCTTGAGACTTAAGGGTTCCAAACTTGTATCTTACTGCTCCCTTTTCGTCTTTAGCAGCCAAGAATGTTAGCTTACCATCAGTGAATTCTGAATGCCACCTCCACTCACGAATCTTTAGATTGTATGTTTGCTTAGGTCTTCCAGACTCTTTGCTCCATTCGTTAGCATTAAGCTTAATACTAATCATTGGGTAGTCGTATAATTCCCGGCCAATACCCCAATTAAAGCAAGAACGCTTAAAAGCATCAGACGCTAGTCCTTTTTCTTTCTCTGTCATAGATTCAGTACCAACATCCCATTTAGTAACCCATTGCCCTGTCTCTGCATCAAATATAGAGACACCACAAAATAGCTGATTATTAATTACGCTATAATCTTTTTTCCACTTACTTGGTCCAGCAACTTCATCAAGCCGATTCATATCAACTCTTGCATCTTTGTATGCTAGTATTGTAGCATAGCCACCATTATTAATAGACTGAACCCGAAAGTCAACGTCTTCAATGTCTAGTGGTCTTGATAATCCTTTGTAATCCATACTTACCAATTTAAATTGTTATTAGTCTTTACCTCATTAACCTCTTCTTCTCTGACATCTAGTGTAGATTGAGGTAAAAAATCTACATCTGAATATCTATTTATTATTTCTTCTATTTTAAGATCAAACATTTTAGATAAAACAATGTAAACTCCAGGGTCTCTAGGCCTTGCGCTACCATCAACAAGATTATATATGTTCTGATAGCTAGACCAGTTTCCTGGAACATTGCTTTTTCTAAGCTCTTCAATTAGATGTCTTGTTTGCCATCTTTGATTTTTGAGTATATCTTTTATTCCTTTCATTGTTTTTTTTGTAAAGTTAATAAATAAATTTAAAGAAAACACAAAAAAATAACAAAAAAATAACTATCATCATTGATAACTCTCCTAAGAACATAAATATAGCAAGCAGGAAAAATAATGTTGATTTTATAATTTTAATTATCTTCATTTCATGTAACTTTTGTGAATATATCTTCTTTTAAAAGTGGATTTTCTGGAATCCATATGTGTTTAAATATGTGTGCTATAACATCTACGGTCCAGCCATTGCCAAGCATCTTATATCTTTGAGTATTGCTAACCCCCTCAGTGTATCCTTTTGGGACTGTCTGTAGTGCTTCACAGTCTTCTGGAGTATATCTATACACATCTCCAAATATCGACTTACAGAAAGATGTAACCTGACCTTTATACATCGTGGCTGTTAAGCACCTTGCTGTTTGATCAACGGTCCTCAAGAGGTCTTTCCTTTTTTTTCCCGAGAATTCCATATCTAAATAATTTGGGTAGTCATCACTGAACTTTGGATTTATAACGCTTGAAATAACTAAATTTTTACTCTTGGGCAACGCAACATTTGGTATGTTTGTCCAATACAGCCTGGGTCTGTTTTGAGCAGAAAATATATCGCTGTTTATCTTAATTGGCTCACATCCAACAAGTTCTGATATCTTGTCTTGCCATTCTTTCTTCATGACAACATTTTCTAAAAGAAAATACTTAGGCTTAACTTCATCGAGTATCCTAATAAACTCAAAGAACAATTTGCTTTTACCATCAAAACCAGATCCATCACCTATATTACTGAAGCTTTGACATGGACTCCCACCCATTAATAAATCTATTTTTGGAAACCCAAAGCCATCTACCTTGGCCACGTCTCCAATTTGTATTGTGTCCCGGTAATTTTTCTGAGTAATCTTTATTGCGTACTCATCAATCTCACTAGCAAAGTAATTTTTTACTTTTATGCCAGCTCTTTCTAGTGCTATCTGACCGCAGGACATACCATCAAATAGGCTTAAAACATTTATTCCTTCCATTTTTTTTTATTAATTAGATATAGCTATGCTATTATACTGCATATATAATTTTCAGTATTTATATCTTTAAAAGATAATTCCCTGCTGATGACACTTCCCTCTGCGACCTCTTCTTATGTATTCACTCTAATGAGTTAGGCATTTTGGTTTACTTGTTTTCCTTTCGGTATGCAGTGCCTGTTGTTTAGCATTTTAACAGAGCAGGACTTATAACAA
>ERZ1046148.1851-NODE-1851-length-10067-cov-6.639333_pt1 | contig 10067 bp, 10 predicted proteins | sample MGYA00383090_ERZ1046148 | MGnify/ENA primary metagenome ERZ1046148 (study PRJEB29581, sample SAMEA5548360) | metagenome | biome: marine; feature: coastal; material: water | depth 25 m | study: Short-term variability in the microbial, nano- and picoplankton...
AGAATGGGAGTTGTTAAGCTCTTTTCTCCACCCAACCCCTCTTTATTGAATCTACGCTCCCTTTTAATCATATCTAAATCTACACCATGCTGGCCTGCGTATTCATCTAATGTAGGCTCTTTAGAAACCATGTAACCCTCAGCCTCTACATAGTTACTAGGCTCTACATCCCTCCCCTCTGGTAATCCAGGTACATCCTCCTCTACATTCTTGGCAATCCTATAGTCTTGCTTCCCAGCGGGCAGACCGAAGTCCTTGGATTCAGCTTCATAGAAGTTTCCAAAACCAACAGGTTCTTTCTCGTTGCTAATTTCCGTTACATCAATTTCATCCCCAAATTCATCATACTTTTTCTTCTTCAGGTTAGACATTTCATCATACGACTTTTTAAGCTTTGGTGTTTGAGGCCTATCTTTAAGGCTACTAGCTTCAATATCCCTACGAATACCCTCTTTAGAAGTCCTGATTGTTTCGTGGAATTTTTGCAATACATCATCAAGGTGTTCAGATGCTCCACCTTTTTCTGATGCTTTCTTTTTAGCCCTTTTAATTCTAGCCTCTACAGCATTCATTATTTGTGCAGGACTAGAGCCTTTCGGAGAGTCAGATGCAGTTACCAAAATAAAATCAGCCAAATCCCAATCAGCATCTTTTGAGGCTTTCAATGCAGGAATAACTTTTGTTTCGAACATTTCAGCAACAGATTCTGCTGTTAATGGTACATCACCTTTTTTAGCATCTATAAGCAACTTCTTGAAGTAGTCTTCGCTAAACCCTAGAGGCATATCCTCTACTTTTACATCGCCAGCAACTTTCTCAGCTAATCTACCATATCCTGTTCCAAATGACTTCTGAATAGCAGGTAGTGCAGCCGAAAACCCACCACCAAGTAGATGTAATCCAGCAGTAACCATATCGGCATCATCTTTAGATAATTCAGATGCAGTGTAAGCACCTGTGACAGCAGACTCTTTAGCCCCCTCTCTAACCAAGTTAGTACCTAGCTTGTTACCAAAAGATGTTTTAGCGCTTACAGCAGCCTTTTCAATATCCTCTAGTGTCTGCAATGAGTAAGGTGTATCGATAGCATCTGCACCTTTCTTGTATAAATCCCTAACACCTTGCGTAGCTTCATCCAAGTAATTAGCAATCTTAGTAATCACTTCTGGAGTTTTACTAGCCAACCAACTAGATACTTTCTTGCTTCCAAATTTAGATGCAAGTTTAGCAGTTTCTTTTGCACCAAGTTTCACAGGGGCGGTAATGACAGTTGGTGAAGCACCTACCCCAGAAATTGTCTTCTCTTCTTCCGTTCTTAACTCAGATGGTGCAGTCAAACTAGCTACCATTGGTACATCATCAAATAAAGCTCTTTTACCTGCTACAAAGGGTCTAGTCCAACCCTCCATTAAATCAACAGCACCTTGCGCAGTTTTACCTACAACACCCTCTCTATCGTAAGCATCTGGGAATACACTCCTAGCGATAGTCTCACCTTTAGTCATGCTATCTTTGCGCTTGTCATACAAGGTTTTTTGTTTTTTAATCTTTATATCATCTTGAATTTGAGCATAAATCTTACCAAGATAATTAGCCTTGTCATCACCAAGCTCTGTTCCTGCTGGGATTTGAAGGTTGCCAGATTTGTCGTAGAACTGATTGTCACTCAAAACATTCTTGACAATTTTAATTGCACCTGGGTTGTATTTGGTGTAGTCGCCTTTATCGAGCATTTCTAGGTTTGATTTTTTATCTGTCTCAAACTCAGCTCTTCTTTTAGTCACATACTTAGCAGCTTCCTTCATTTCATCTATAATGTCAGCTTCATTTGTAGAAGTAGTCTGCTTCTTCACTAGGCTTTGTATTACAGGTTTTATGTTTTGCTTGTTAAATCTATCATCAAGAAAATAACCATCAATGGACTTCTTAATATTTTCATTCATTGCCAAGACTCCAGTCTAATTCATCAATTTCTTTAGGCGTATAAGTAACGCTATCTCCAAGCGTTGGGATATCATTAACCTCAACTTCATCTACTTTTGGAGTTGGGTCGGTTTTTTGTTGAGTGCTACCGCCTGTCGTTTTTTTGGTTTTACCATCTTCACCAAAGACAAATTTACCAACACCTTCGTAAAATTCTCCACCACCTTTTTTCACCGCTTCTCTAAGTTTAGAGGCATCTGGGATTTGCTTCGCATCATATCTTGTATTAGCGTTTTTAAATCTAGGAGTCTGCACGTTGTTGAGTTGTTTTTCCAATAATGGAGCGAACTCAGTTCCTTCCAAGCCAACCATGTAGTTATTCCTAATATTATTAACTTTCTCCTGTTCGATAGTTGAGAGTGCATTAAGCCCATCAATAATTTTTTGTGGAGTAAGTGTTGAGTATCTATTCTTAAACAGTTTTGTTACGAACTTCTCAGTTGCGTTCTCGAACTCTCTAGGGCTTGTATCTGGAGAGAGTTCATCAGCATAATCACCAAGTCCAAATGCAATTAATACTTTTACAGCCTCAGAGCGAGTTACAGCTGTACCACTCATAGCTTTCAAGTGGGCAGTAAGGAAAGTCATAAATTCTTGTTGTTGCTTCAAGGCTTTTTTAAACTCTGGAGATTGGTTCTTCTCTTTAGCTTGCTCGGTTAGTTTAGCTATATCACCGAAGTATTCCTTAGAGAAACCGATAAGGTCGTATTCGCCATTTTCATCAGTGTATTCATCGAACATTTTGTGGATAGCCTTCAAACTTCCTGTACCCTCAGTTGTTTTCGTGAGTGTATCTCTAGCTTTCGTATATCCATTGTGTGGGGTTTTGTGCTTGATTAGGAAGTCTTTTTTCCTCTCATCTTTACCAATATCAAGACCTTCATAACCAGCAATCCTAGCAGCATCCCTTTCCATTCCCCATAGATGTTTTTGATGCGCCAAATTGTAAGCATCACTACCACCACTCTGAATACCGAACATATCTTTAACACGCTTCATAATAGCAGTTCTTGTAACTTCATCCTCAGATTTTGCAGCTTCTAACTGTATGTCTTGAACTAGAGTGTTGATTTTCTCTTGTCTTAGTGATGGGTCTTGGATGTTTTTAATTTCAAGTATCTTGTCGCTCTTCATTGAATTGATAAACTCAATAGCTTTTTGGTCAGCCCTTCTCAAAGGGAGCGTAGTTCGAAGCATTGTACTTGCTCTTTCGTTACCCTCTGGGCTACCAAGTTGATTACCAATTAGTGTAGATTCTGTATCAGAAAGAAGTCCTGTTTGTGAAGCCTCTTGTAATACTTGGCCTAATGTATCAGAGGAACCAAGATTGTCAGCCTCTTTAACCACTTGACCTAATGTTGGTGCTGCACCTTGAGCAATACCTGGGATAGCACCCATTCCTGTTGGGATAGATTCAGCCCTTTGAGTATATCTATCTTCTTTTTGTCTTGCTTCACTTTCTGCTCTTTGTGCCACTCCACTTGAAGTTGACACGCTTCCGCCCATTCCAAAACTCATTAGTACCCCATTCCCATCGGTGCTGATAATTTAGTTTGCTCTGCTGTTTTACCTGTATAGCCTAAATCTTGTGCTGTTGTAGATTGTGGCACTGAACCACCTCTTACTTGAGCTTGTAGACCTTGATTACCATACCAATTTCTACCTTTTCTAGCCCTGTAGAGATTACCACTTTGAAGGATAGCATTTTTAGTTTTAAGCATTTCACCTTGTGCTGCTAACATTCGTTGCATTGCTGCATCATCCCTGCCATATTGAAGTTGTTCGTTTTCTAAATTACGACCTCTTTCCTCAAGTGATAATTGATACTTCTGCCAACGCTGTTTCTTTTGCTCTTCTTTGCGAGCTTTCTTTTCAGCTTCTTTCTTAGCAGACTCAGCTAGGAAGTAATCTATAACCCCACCAGCTACAGCACCAACTCCGCTACCTATTGCACTTCCCTCAGGCCCACCCAATGTACCCACAGCTCCACCAAGCCCAGCACCCATACCACTAAAATTACCACTAGATGCACCATTTACTAGGGATTTACCAGCAGCCATTGCGTCATTACCACCATAATTCCATTTACTAGATGTATCTTGAGATTCACTTTGGTTAGAGAAGGAACCACCAAAAGATGTATCATTATTCGCATCGTAAGAAACTGTATCACTAAATGAAGGGGCTAGTATCCTAGCCTGTGGCTTCATCAATTCTGTGGTTGGCTTTTGCAAAGATGCCATTTCACCAAATGGAATGATATTTGGGTTGGCATTGCCCTCCACCCTAGGGGTACCAAGCCTAAGCCTACCAGGGTGTCCAGCACTATCACTCATTCCATGAGCTTGTTGCGTTTGATTGAATCCATTTCCCATTATTTACTCCATTCCTGTACTTTCCAATTGTCACTGTCACCAGTCTCTATTCCTCCAAAGTCACCGCTACCCTCTTCATCTCGCCACAACTCTTTTCTTTCCCCTAGGGTTCCATCGCTATTTATAACATTACCTGTCATAATCATAGCTCCATAGTCTGGACCCCAAGAATCGTCCTCATAGTAACCAACATCTTTTATTCGGTACAACTTACCATCATTACCTTGAATCATCTTGCCAGGCTGAATACCCATATTGAGAAGTTCCTGCTTGCTACTATCCCAAGAGATGGAGTTTCCAATATCTTGAATTGTTAAATCAAGGAAACCTTCGTCAGTTAGCTTGTCTCTATCTCCCTCAGTCCACATATTGCGATATTCAGAAGGACTCATGGAGGCTGCTTTTTTAAGGAACTCTTCTGAACCAACTTCTGCATTAGCAATAGCAACTTCTTCAACTGCTTTCGCTTCATCCATACTCTCTTGAAGTCTTTCGTTAATCCACTTTCTTCTACCATCAGTCATGTTGTCTTCATCTAAATCAAAAGTGTTGTTTTCTTCATTGGAGAAGTCAGAGGCATCTAAAGCTACAGCGAGGAACTCTTGCCTTGAAATAGGTTCGACCCCATTCTGAGCAGAAGTTTTCATATAGTCTTGCCACAATAAATCAAGGTTCTTATCTTCAATAGGGCGATTTTTGTAGGCGTTTTGGTCAGCGTAAACTTCACCCTTCCAATCCGAGAACATGAAACTAAGAGGTCCATTTATATGGTCATCAGCCCTCACTTGGCCACCCATGTAGTTAGCTAAAGATTCATCTTCCATCATTGAAAACACAAAATCACTACCCAACTCACGAATCCTCTCTGCTGTCTCTGGGTTTCCTCCATTAGCTAAAAACTCATTCTCAAGCCCTATTGCCACTTCGTCATACAATGATTTCTTGACATCTTTTCTGTATTCTTGGTAAGCGTAAACATTTTTAACATCATCACTATTAGCAAGGTCTGGCTCACCAAACTCTGCTACATAGTCAGCGTAATACTCTGGGTCTAAATCACCCACCTCTAAATCACTTGGGACATTGACATCCATTGAGCTACCATACTTGGCATTCTTGTAAGCACCAAATGTAGAGTTTACTTCATCAAGTTTCTCTGGAGAGTTCATTTCTCTAAGTACATTAGATGCAGCCATACTTCTTTGTTGGAACAACTCGTTATAACCAGCATCATGTAAATTTCTAAGTGAATCTGGGTTTTTAAGTAGGTTGGCAAAGTAACTATCATCACCCATTGCACCAGCAGCCATTTCTAGGATAGAGTTTACAGCTTCTTCATCACCCCAATTCGCATTAAGGAGTTCCATGTATTGGTTGTAGGAATCCTTGTCTTTCGAGTTCTTTTCGCTTCTAGTTTGCCAATAGTCTTTTTCTTTAAAGGCCATATCCTTTTGAAGACCTTCAAGCATAATAGATTGTCTTGCATCAAGAAGACCCATTCTATTACCAAGCTCCATGTGGGATAGATAGGCATTTAAGTCTGTACCTTCCATCCCACGCTCTTTGGCTCTTTGCGACATGAAGTCCATTCTATTGTTCCAATCTGAGGCTTGCTTTTGATTGAATATTTGAGCTTCTGTGTTGTATACAGCATTGTAGTCAATAGGAGCTGTTGGGTCTTCCATTTCAGTGTTCTTGGCACTTCTTTCTGCCATTAATCCCATAGACTGAGCAAGACCTTCATTTTGAGCATTGGCAGTTTTAGCTATTTCAGCATTTTTAGCCTTTTCCATATTTATCTGTTGTTGCCTAGTATCTCCAAATCCTGTTTGGATTTTACCATCAGCACCAACTTGTGGCCCTACTGCTGTTACGCCTTGACCACGCATTGCATCATTACCATCATCAATTGCTTTTTGCTGTCCTACCCCAGCACCCATTCCAATAGCCTGAGCAGTATTTGAATCTCTTCTAGCTTGGTTAGTGGTGTTGTTTGCAGCTAACTTCTGCTGTTGGCTTTGGCCGAAAGATGAAACTGTATTTTGCGTATTCGTATTAGCTTGAGTAGCGTTTTGATTCTGAGCAATTGAATTAGCTTTATCAATGGCCGCTTGTTGTCCGAATCCAACTGTTTGCGTGTTTTTGGCTTGGTCGGCCCCCTGCATACGTTGTTCTGCTGGACTACTCGGCCCCATTCCCATTGCCATATTTTACCTCTATTTCCGTCAATAATGTATATTGAATTATCGCAACCCATAACTAGGAAATACAATGGCTGAAACCAGGCAATCACACATATCAGAAACACCTTGGGAAGACAATAATTGGACTAAAGCAAGGTATTTTTCATTTATAAGGAGTGCTCTTCGAAGTGCAACCATGAAATACCCTGCTAAACAGAAATATTTAGAGAGTAAATGCAGAAAAGCACCTATTGGAAGTAAGGCTAAAAAGGTGGTAAATTGTGAGGAATGTAACCTTGAAATGGCTAAATCACACGCTCATGTTGACCATATCATCCCTTGCGGCTCTCTAAAGGACTTTTCCGATATGGAAAGGTTTTCAAAAATACTATTTTGTGGACTTGGTAATTTTGCTGCGCTATGTAAGCAGTGTAATGAGATTTATGCCTTTGCAGACAGACAAAACATGACATTTAATGAGGCTAAAGTTGAAAAAGAGGCGATTAAACTAATGGGGGGTATGAGTGCTATTGGCCAAAAAGAATTTCTGTTAAAGAAAGGTTTTCCTGTTAGGCGTACTGCCAATGATAAGAAAAGAAGAGCTTGTTTTAGGGAGTTATGCACAAAAAACTACTAAAATAAGGCATATTCCCACGATATGCACAAAATAGATACAAAAAGAGGCAAGGTATTTAGCCCTGCCTCATAAAAGTGGTGACAATAGATTAGGCTACTGTATAAATACCATCTTTTTCAGTGATTTTAGCGTTTGGAACGAATACTGAGGACTCTGAAACGCCCTCTTTACCTTGTAAGTAGATAGTGCGAACAATTACACCACCTGTCACCTGCATTGCATCCGTTTTATCAACCATATCTCCACTTGCTACAACCGTAACAGTTTTCCATAGGTTCATATTTCCGTGCTTGAACTCTTCATCTTTCTTTTTACCCATTGTACTTCCTTTATTGAATTGACCATGAAAATAAAACAGCTATATAGGCTATTTTACATGAAATATGTAGAATTTGGTCTGTATGCAACCCAATCCACCCTCTACATTTACTGAAATCTATTAAAAAATGAGCAAAAACCTCGGCTAAAAGTAAAATAACACTATTAGTGATGAGATACACTGCTAATCCATGTACCATCGAGTGAGTTAGCATCCAGTAATACCAAGGCACTGTTAAGTGACTGTGGTTGATTTTGTTATTCTTACCAATAGCAATAGCATCAGTTTGAAACACATAGTCAGCTATGAAATGCCCTATAACCAAGAATAAACCTATCGTTAATAATTGTTCCATCATTCTTCCTCGTTTAGTTGCTTAAGCTGGTCAGAATATACATTTATTTTCTCAATATCCCTATTAAATTGGTCTTTGAAGTTAGCCCTAGTGGAATATTTGATGATATTACCTAATAAATACCCCTCACATTGCTCTTTTGTGAGTTTTGCTTTGAGTATTTCAATAGTTTCTATCCCACCAGCGTCGTAATGACCACTTTTAGGGTCTAATGTTCTTCTTAATGTGGCATTTTCACCTTTTAACAAGGCCTCTGACTTACCTAATTCTCTTTCTAGTGCTAATGGCATTTTACAGCTCCAAATATTACAGGGAATTGTTCTAGTATGATTTTCTCAATTTCTTTTGCGATATCTTGAGCCTCACCTTGAGCATGAGAGTGGTTTCTAACTTCAAGGAAATGAAGCCAACTTCTAAGGGTTCCATTCATATAAAAAGTGGTTTTAGAGGTCATTGGGAGTATCATTCTAGCTGTTTCCCTTGATACTCCAGCATCAACAAGGGATTGATACGATGAATACGCTTGCTCTAAAGCTTCATCAACAACACCATGTAAGATATTATCATCTTCAATAACTTCTGTGCTGCTCTGCCTGTTAGTTTCGGCTTGATACCTTAATTGAACATCTTCAAACTCAACTACTTTAGAATATCTCTGAGAGAACTCTTGGAAGCTAAATGAACGATGCCTCATGAATTGTGCGGATATAGCTCTTGATGTTTCAATCTCAACACACATATTAACCATTTCGAATGGCGACCAATGTTTGTGTTTAATGAGATATTTTAATAATCCCGTTGCATCAGTGCCTTGGTTTTTCATGTTAGATACTCTGGCGCAATCTGATACTAATTCTTCTGTTGTCCTATTTATGAATCGGCCCATAGGCTTCGTCATTGACACTATTTCTACTTTCATAATTCTCTCCTAATAAAGAATTGTAATTTAGACTTCTAAAGATACATTTAATGTGAAATCTTTGGGCTGATTAAGGTAAAAAGTGTAACTCACACCACCACCCAATCTGTTGCTAAAACATCATCACTAGTAAACAGCACTTCATCTGTTTCTTCGAAGTCACAAAACTCTAATATTCCAAGAGAGTTCTTTTTGATGTAAGTGTTTTCATTACCCCAATAAGCTCTTTGTACGCTATTACCATTATGTAGCTCTTCTAATGCTTCTGGGAATGTCATTAGATTTTCTTTGATAGGTTGTAGTTAGCAATCATAAACCATGTGAGGAATAATTCTTTCCACATATCCCAATGCCATGCTAATGCAATACAACCGATAAATACTGCTAACACCTTAAATGAAGTGATTGTGCTAGACATCCTTAACCTCAAGTACAGATTCAGCAATTACTGGTGAGCTTATAAACATGGGAGTAACAAATAGCAAGTATCCCAATGCACTAGTAAAGCTCTCCGTAAACACCTCAAGACCTACATCGTATCCTGTAATAGCTCTCATACCGTGAGCCATAACTATAAATATAGCTACATCAGCCAAAGACATTGTGATTGGATTTACTTTTATCTTCTTCATATTAACCTCCTAATTAGATTCTCTTAGAGAGGTTACTTATGTAATTGAAAGCAAGGAATAATATTAACGGCTTGTGCAAGTCCCAATGCAATGCTAGTGTATATAACCCAGCTCCTAATGAAAGCAGCAGTGCTATCTTAGCCAAAGCTCCAACTATCTCACTCTTGTCTTTTATCTTCTTCATATTAACCTCCTAATAGGTTCTTTATATGTATGTTATTTATAGACAGGGCAACGCCTTATTAATTAACTAGTACCACTATCTTTTAATCTTTTAATCTTTAAAAAATAACTCTTATGCGAAGCATTGTTCGTTACGTAGTGTTTTCATACGTGACGGATAGAGTTGAATCGGCTCGGAGTGTTTTCATCCGTGAGATTCTATAAAGATGTCCTTTAGTTTAGTGGTTGTTTATTCTGTGTCGTATCACTTGTCTTGTGTGTCTTAAAAATAATTAGTTTTTTTGTGATTTCAACCCCATATTTCAATTTTATGAAAGAAAGTTAAAGAAAAATGAAAATAAATTAGGAATTGTATTAGAAATTTGAAATGTTCTGGGATTTACTGAGTGGATAGCACCCACCTTCTCATAACCTACCACCCACCATCAACCCCCCACCCAGGGTCTACCCCTAACCTATAATGGTATAAGAATGAATGTAT
>ERZ1046148.1853-NODE-1853-length-10041-cov-5.553174_pt1 | contig 10041 bp, 10 predicted proteins | sample MGYA00383090_ERZ1046148 | MGnify/ENA primary metagenome ERZ1046148 (study PRJEB29581, sample SAMEA5548360) | metagenome | biome: marine; feature: coastal; material: water | depth 25 m | study: Short-term variability in the microbial, nano- and picoplankton...
AAAACACTGGTCTTGCCGTGGTCAACGTGTCCAAGAACGGAGACAATCGGCTGACGGTTATGGCCTCGAGTCGGTTCCTCATCAGTCTCAACCGAATGTTCCACAGGTTCTTCTGCGTCAGACATCGGTTTCACCGCCTCTTAGTTGGAAAGAGAGTTCACTCGTATACCCAAGTGCCCATGGTGTTGTTCCATTCCATGAGTCCTTCGGGGAACCAAAGTCCAAGTTCAAACTCTGCAGTTTCTGGGGCATCGGAGCCGTGAATCATGTTGTATCCCATGTCCATGCCGAAATCGCCTCGTATTGTACCAGGGTCAGCTTCTCGTCCGTTGGTTGCTCCAATCAGTTTACGGGCAACAGAAATAGCATCCTTTCCTTGCCACGCCATGCAGACGACGGGTCCGGAAGTTACGAATTTAATGAGTCCTGGGAAAAAAGGTCGCTCCTTGTGAACATCGTAATGCGTTCGGGCGATTTCTTCGGTAGGAACCATCGATTTCATACCGACAAGTTTCAGTCCTTTTCGTTCAAATCGTCCAAGTATTTCTCCGACAAGTCCTCGTTGTACGCCGTCGGGTTTAATCATCACATAGGTAGTTTGCATGGTGTTCACCAAGCCTACCCAAAAGTGACCTGTTTAAGGGCGTTGCTGTGGGGCAAGAGAGAAGTTGTGTTCCCGGAAGGGGTTCACTGGATTCCGCCTTTGACGTAATGGCGGGTCCACTTCACTCGGCGAGAGTTACGCTTGAGTTGAAGTTGGTTCTTGCGAGTCTTACTGCTCTTGAACCAAAGGATGCTTCCATCCTTGCGTACAAACATCATGCCGGTTCCAGGTTCGATTTCCTCTCCGGAAAAGCTGCAAATTCTTCGTTCTGGCATTGTTCATCACCGTGCGTTCAACTTTCGGGCCTCTCGTCCCGTGTCCTTGAGCATGAGAATGTCACCGACTCGCACAGGTCCTACCACGTTGCGGCTGATGATACGTCCCACGTCTCTTGGGTTGGGTGCGTCGTTAACACGCACCTTGACTTGAGTAGCTTCTCCGGTCATACCGGTTCGGCCTACAATTTCGACCACTTCTGCTGGCCATCCACCGAGTTCTTCACTCATAATCTTCATCTCCGATTAAATCTCAAGCCTTGAGGCCGTTGATGAGTTCTACAACTTCATTGAATTTTTCTTGAGCGCCTTTGTTGATTTCCATCACAGCGATGGAAGCAGCCTTGACGCCGTTTGCGAGTCCGGCTTCCTTGGCCAAGAATTCTTGGCTTGGAACGTATCCGTATGGGATTCCTTTTTCTTCACAGATCAGTGGGAGGTGAGCCAACAATTCTGGAGGGTTCACATCTTCTGCAAGAATGATGAATTGAGCGGTACCTCGCTCTGCGGCTTTCGTGACCTCGTTACTGCCTTTCTTGACGCGTCCATTCGTGTTCGATTGGATCATCTCGTAAATCTTGTCAGCAACGTCTTCTGGGGTTTCAAATGCTATATGTACACTCATTGGAATCTCTCCTTCCTCATGTTAAGGGCAACCATGCGCAGAACCACGCGAATATAAACGCAACGGAGGCAGTCTCCGTCACGATGTTGTTACACAATAGAGGGAAACAGCGAGCAGTGGTCTCTTTTACTGTGGTTTGAGGTCAAGCTTGTCCAATATTTCATGAACGCCCCGGGACAAGGCCGGGCCACCTGGAATTGAGTCCACGGCGTTGGATAAGGAGCCCGTTGCATGGACTCCATCGACGTACCTCAAGAGGCGAGCGATTGCCCCTCCCGTGAACAATCCATGAGAACATGCAGCGTGAACTTGAGTGGCTCCCTGGTTCCGCAGTGCTTCTGCAGCCCGACAGATGGTGCCGCCGGTAGCGATCATGTCGTCCACGATGGCTACCTTCTTTCCGGCGACATCAAGATTCTTCGCCTTGTGCACGATGGTGTGTGCATCGATTCTAGTTTTCTCTAGATACGAAAATTCGCAACCAATCAACGATGCTACTTGACTTGCCCGGTCAATGGCGCCTTTGTCTGGTGAGAGGATGAAGTCTGGGGCAACCGTCCCTTGCAAGCGCTCAGAAAGTTCCGGCATAGCGGATGTAAACGAGATGGGCACCGGAAGGTCTTGCAACACTTCAGGTGCGTGTATGTCCAAGACGACCATTCCATCACACTTAGTGGCAAGCAGGTGAGCAATTGCGCGCGCTGAAATCGCCTCGCCAGGTTTGAATCGTTTATCCTGCCGAGAATAGCCAAAATAAGGAATTGCCAAAATGATGCCTTTTCCTACGTCAGGTAGGGTCTGAGGGCCAATTTCTCGCAAATTATGCAATTCGCCTTTTCGTACATCGTTTAGAGATTCAAGCATGAGCAGAGTCTCAACAATCCCCGAATCCGGGAAGGTGTTTGATACCAAGACTACAGGTTCATTGCGAACGGCTTCAATCGTTTCTGAGGGAATCCGAGTGTAGCCCTCAGTGTCGGGAAATCTCCGCGTCTCCAACACATGGTGTTCCCAGCCAAGAGATTCAGCAAGTTGGCTTGCAAGGGGTCCTGAATTACTGCCGGATACGACGACCATATGCTCCCCTCAAGTTGTCCTGTACGCTGACCCTTCATGTTCTTTGCGAGGGAGAACGAATTGAAATCTCATCGAAAGAGGTTTGGTGCGCGAGGCAGGACTTGAACCTGCGACCTCCCGGTTATCAGCCGGGTGCTCTAACCGACTAAGCCACCCGCGCAATAGTAAACCGGCCGACCGGACCCCCCGTCATAAGCATGACGGCTAAAGAATCAACAGACGATACTGTCGGATTGTTCTGGTTTCACTCTTCTTCCATCGAGTTGATGGCAGCAAATGACGGCAACTGAAGGACTTTCTCAAAGGTTCGAGAAAGAACGACTTCATCCAAACGTTCTCGTGTTCGGGCCAATGCCGTAATTGGAATGCGGATTTCGGATTCAACGCCGAATTCCTTTTGTATGCGCATTCTTGTTGTAACAATGACTCCCTTGTAGGTGCGCTTTACTCTGAACAATCGAGTGATGACTCCGATTTCTTCTCCTTGGTTGTCCAAGACTGCACGATCCAACATTTCATCAGGAGCGTAGAGCTTCTCGTCGATTCGGACAGTGTTTCTCCATCGTCGTTGCAACTCTCGCATTGACTTTGAAAGCTTCACGGTTCCGTCGCCACGAATGCTGTGCACCAGTTCCTTTGGTAGTGGTGCAAGTTCGGCTGGCTTCCGCATGTATTCATCTGCGACATCTGGTGCCACTTGAATGCGCATCGATTGGACTCGTGCTTCATTCGGATGGTGGCGCTCACCAACGATTGTACCTACTTTCTTTTCGTTCACATAGACATCCCGTTGGAGTAACTCCTGAATGTCAAATTCTGTATTTCTCATATTTCCCATCTCCACGCCGATTTTGTTCGGCTTACCCATTGCTCAGTCCCGACGCCTATTATACTCTTCCCCGAAAAAAATATCATTTCCAATTGCATTTGTCGCATAATACTACATTCAACCAATTGAAATATAGAATTTAATTCAATTTTGAATGTCGCATAACGCGCGTATTTTCAATATGAATTATTTTTCAATGAGAATCAAAAAGGATTTGTTTTCGTATTGATTCTAACATAATAAGGAGGATCAAGAATTGAATGGTGCGATGAAGTAAAGGGTTGTGGTTGTTTGACCTTTTTTCAATATGGAATTCATTCTAATTTAACAAATTTTATATTGAAAAATCATTTAATCTGCTTAAATTGTGATGAAGGAATCCTTCATGAACGGGTATCATGTGGAGGATGCATGGGCGATGAGGTGAGAATAGCGCTTCATGCTGTGGCTCATCCTCTTGCAAGAACGCTCTTGGAGCGTGGAATCCTTCAGTTTCATCATTTCTCGGTGCCCGAGTCCGACCTCGCACGTGTTCGCAAAGAGCATGCATCTGCCCTTGAACAGTTTCCAGAGGCCGTGGCTGCACTCAACGACGCTCCGTCTGTGTCAATTCATGTTACAGACGAGCAGACGGATCTCAGCTCTCTTGAACCAACAGGTGTGCCTGTAGTGCATCTCACTCCACAAAACGTTCAGATGGATGGAACTCCCCTTCAACTTCACATCCATGACCTGTTGACAACGGATATCTCGACTCAAGTTGGAGCTATGTTCCATCAGTGGTGGGGGGTTGCAACTCGTGGTGAGGCCCCTGACCTTGGTTTGGATGGGGCGTATTGGTGCTCGTGTGATGATGCTGCAGAAGGGCTTTTGCGGCTCATTAAAGGAGGATTTCCTGCGAGTGGGTCGATCAATGTCTGTGGCCGTAGATATTGGTCAATGGAAGCAACCTGGGCGGAATTTGAAATGTTGGTGTCGAGAACCATCGCCGGACGCGAAGGTCGGTTCAACCTCTCCCACCTCCGTGCTGATGAAGGACCTGTTGTTGAAGTGGAAGACCTGGCTTCATCGCAAGAACGCCCCCCTCGACCATCTCTTGATACGCTTCATGAATCCCTTGCGAACGTCAGCAATGAGGGATGGAATCCAAGAACACCGTTCCGGCAAAGTCTCATGCTCTTGGTGGCCGAACTCGCTCGTGACTACGAGCAAAGTTAGTTTTCGGTAAATGCTTGACTGAACAGGTCAGCCCCGAGTAAGGGGAGGAGCAAACTGGCATCACCTTCAACACATACATGAGGTGCTTCCGGTCTCATCTTTCCCCAAGAAATGGCCTCTCTTAGGCGAGCACCTGAGAGGCTTCCATCATGCTCTGGGGCAGTGGTGATGTAAACCGCACTGTCGAGCCCACCTCTGTATTGATTCCACCAAATAACGTGGTGTTTGGAAATTCCACCTCCAATCATAAGGGCGTTTGATGCCTCAACGTCCCATGTCAGGTCACTCATGACTTGCTCATCAGCCAGAGTATCAAGGTGGAAATCGCGATGTTTCTGCCTGAACATGAACAATTGTGCTCCAATAGAACCGTCGGTTATGCCCGGGATGCAAACCGGAATTTTGTTTTTAGCAGCCCAGTAGATCAATGAATCTGGCGTTCCTATGCGCTTGCCGAGTTCCCATACCAAGTGAATTGAGCCAAAGCCTAACCATGCGTCTGCTCCGGTTTTTCCAGTAGATGCGAGGCGATCGTTGTAAATCTCCTCCAGTACCGGCATGACTACGGCTTCAATGATTTCTCCATAGGATGAATTGGGGACGATAACGTTGCCAAGGCGCATGAGGGAATGCTCTCCAAGTTCAATATCGTCCAGGTCAAACGAACCGTGGTAGTAGTGTTTGTAAGCCCTTGCAATGTCATGGTCGAGCGTACCGCATGTCGTTGAAACAACGTTGAACATCTTTCTCTTAATGGCCTCTACAAAGAACCCGCGTGTACCGGTGGCACAAAGGCAGGCTGGGAATGAAAGCCAGTTTGTCACTCGCTCTGGGTCTGCATCTACAGCGTCAATATCTGTTTTCATTTGAGAGAGGATCTCTCTTGCCGTCGCAAATTTAGTAGCAGTAAAACCGCCAGCAGAGGCCATTTGTTGAATCAATTGCTGAGGCGTCGTAGCCTTGGAGAAGTCATAGTCTACAACGGGGGTGTCGAAGTCCTTGGGGTCAATCGCCATGGGACGACCTCGCGGCTCCGCTTCATGAAGGTGTTCACGTTGCCCCTACTCCTCATTCATGTGTTCGATTTCGTAGATTCGATCTCGGAGGCGAGCAGCCTGCTCAAAATCAAGGGACTTGGCTGCAGTCTCCATTTCCGCTCGCAGCTCAGTAAGCAATTCAGACCGCTCAGATGCGGAAAGTTCGGGTTGTGATTGGCCGTTATTAGAAGATTCCAATTGAGAATTTGATTTTCCAATTGAGGAATTGTTGTTTTCGGCAGCGGAAGCCCACGACCCTGCCCCCAAATTCAATCGTTGTGCCCAATCCCCATCTTTACGGCCTCCCTTTTTGGCGATGAGTCGTCGAGAACCGTCTCCGCCAGTGGTTGTTCCGGCGATGAGCTCGTTCGTCGTATCGCCCATGACCGGCAGCGCTTTGACAATCGTTCGTGGCGTGATGCCTAGGGCTACGTTATTGGCATGTTGCCGTTGCCGTCGTTCCAGTGTTTGTCGAATAGCCGCCTCCATAGCGGGAGAAAAACCATCTGCATAGAGGAGCACTTTCCCTTCTTGATTTCGTGCGGCACGCCCAATGGTTTGCAACAAACTCCTTTCGTTTCGTAGGAAGCCTTGGCGGTCTGCATCAAAGATGGCTACAAGGCTTACTTCAGGGATGTCCAGGCCTTCACGAAGGAGATTGATTCCCACAATGACGTCAATGTGCCCGTGTCGAAGCGCATTGATGATCTCTGTACGTTCAATCGTGTCAATTTCTGAATGCAGGTGATGCGCTTTAACCCCCATACGATTGAGATAAGCAGCGACCTCCTCTGCGAATTTGATGGTAAGGACCGTTACAAGACATCGCTGTGACCGTTCAATCCGAGCATTAATTTCCGTGAGGAGGTCATTGATTTGACCGGCAGTTGGCCGCACTTCAATTTCAGGGTCCAACAATCCGGTCGGTCGCAGTTCCATCTTGGCGATTCCCTCAATTGTTTGAAGCATATCGTACATTGATTCCGCTTCTGGATGTTTCTTATCCCTATCTGCAGGCCCTGCTCCACCTTGGCTGGTAGCGTGCTCCAAACCCTTGGGTAGAGATTGGCCCGTAATCTCACAGAGGTGGCGGAGTTCTCGCTCTCCCGGCGTGGCTGAGACGTAGACCATCTGAGGAACGAGACTTTGGAACTCTGGTATTTTCAGAGGCCGATTGTCTGCGGCCGTTGGTAAACGGAACCCGTGCTCTATGAGGCTCTCTTTTCTTGAACGGTCTCCATGGTACATGCCCCCGACTTGGGGAAGGCTCACGTGAGACTCGTCCATGATGACGAGAAATTTTTCTGGGTTTCCATGGAATTGATTCGCACATGCTGCGAAGAAATCCAGCAAGCAGTAGGGGCGTTGGCCACGTTCTCGTCCATCAAAGTGAAGGGAATAGTTCTCAATCGCTTGGCAGTGCCCAATTTCACGCAGCATTTCAAGGTCGTATTCGGTGCGCTGTTCGATGCGGTAGCGCTCAAGTTCTCTCCCTTCTCGTGCGTAGAATTTACTGCGAGCGTTCAGTTCGGTTTCAATGGATTCAAGCGCAGACTCAAAACGCTCCGGGCTGGTCATGAAGAATTCCTTTGGATGAATCCAAGCTTCATCCAATTCATCAAGGACGTCCCAGGTAACGGGGTCACAGATTTGGATGCTTTTTATTCCGTCAAAATCAAACACAATCCGCAAGGGGTCATCCCGGCTGGGCATCCATACGTCGATGACCTCGCCCCTTACTCTGCATTCGCCCCGGTTGAGGTCGGTTGTTGTCCTCCGATATTGAAGTTCAATCAGTTCCCTCAGCAAGTCACTGGTCTCAATCACTTGCCCAACAGCACATCGGACGTGGTATTCAAGAAACGTTTCGGGGGGATTGAGCCCGTAAATGCAAGAGACTGAAGAAACAACGACGCAATCAGGTCGGGTCACCAAAGAGGCGACGGCTGCAAAGCGTTCCTGTTCTATTCGTTCATTGATGCTTAATTCTTTGTCAATGTAAAGATCACGTTTTGCAAGATATGCTTCCGGTTGATAGTAGTCGTAGTGGGATACAAAGTATTCAACTGCATTCTTTGGGAAGTATCCAACCATTTCTTGGTGGAGCTGTCGTGCTAGCGTTTTGTTATGGCTCATGATGAGGGTGGGAATGTTGAGCTTCTGAATGACGTGAGCCATGGCGAAGGTTTTGCCGCTACCGGTCACTCCAAGAAGAACACATCTTTCTTGGCCATTTTCCAATTGAGAAATCAATTTTTCAATTGCTTTTGGTTGGTCTCCACCGGGGGTGAATTCAGCATGCAACTCAAACCTCTTTACTGAAGGGTTCAGTTCATCCAAAGCCGCACCTTCAAGTGCTTTTGAAAGGTCAAAGGGGTTGCGTTCGTCGAGGTCAACTTCGCCAACCAAGCGGTCAGCCTCATCCTCAAACGCACCCTCGTCATCCCATTGTTCAGCCATAGCAATCCCTCTTATGGCACGATTAGGGGAGATAAAGTCCACCGTTAACGTGAAGAATTGCCCCGGTGATGTACGATGAATCTGGACCTACAAGGAACGAAACGGTTGAGGCCATATCTTCCGCAGTCCCCACTCGCTGTAACGGCACTTCACCTTCTCGTTGCAATCGTTTTTCGCGTGAGTCGCCGCTCAATAAATCGGTGTCAACGTATCCTGGCGCCAGAACATTCACTCGCTTACCTTCAGGCCCCACAGACTGGGCCAATGAACGTGCCCACGCTGAAAGAGCAGCCTTTGATGCGGAATAATCTGCACCATGAGGGGAACCCCGAATGCTTAGTTGGGAGCCAACGACCACCATTCTAGCATCATCGGAAAGATGGGGTTGGACGGCCTTCCAAACCGCTACAGCACCTTCAAAGTTGGTTTTCATCGTCCTATCCAAGTCGTCCATGGTCATTTTGTGACCTTCAATACGGTTGTAAATGCCGTGATTTAGCACCAAAACCTCAATTTTACGAGCCATCCATGGATGTTGCCCGAGAAGTCCAACTTCTCCTGAATCTGCACAATCAACCTTGACTGCGAGCGCATCGTCTCCACGTTCTCGAATGGCGTCAACAATCATTTCAGCTGGTTTTGAAGATTGATTGTAGGTTAACAAGACATCGTATCCATCTGCAGCGAGTCGATCGGAAATCGCAGCACCAATGCCGCGGCCTCCGCCAGTAACCAATGCAACAGGTCGCGTCATGCCACCGACGAGAACCTCATCTTTCATGAAACCATGTGAGCCTGCTCAGTCATCTGAAGGAAGGAACTGAGCAAGTTGTGGTGGTTGCCATCCTTCGGGTTTCATGACTTTGCCATCCTCTCTTCGCAGGACTTTTCCATCCACGAGTTTGGCCATGTTTGAGCGGTGTACTTCGTTGAATGCATCGTCGTAAATGTGTTGCATGCCATGATTGATGATGGTTCCAGCAAGAATGTATCCAATGTCAGCGAGAGCATCGAGGACTTCTACTAAATCACCTGCCCTGGCCGCTTCCGCATATTCTTGCACTTCTTCTTCCAGGAGTTTGATGCGCAGTTCAATCAACTCGTCTGGGCCCAAGGCTGGAGATTCAAGTTTTGGTATGTCAAATGACTGATTGAATTCTAGAAGTGATTCGATGAGGGGGTTCATATGGTTAGGTTGGTGGTTCGGCTCATGAATCTTACACTCCGCCTTCTTGCTGACAAAGACTAAGCCACGGTTATGTCGCAATCAAGGGTAGGTCTTTTGTGAAGAGAAGGCACAAACTGAGGGCTCGCAGTGAGCCTTGTCGGACGCCATCGTATGCGTCAACCCGCTAATTCTCCTCTGTATGGGACATAAAATGCAACGGAGTTTTGCATGAACCCTTGAAACTAGCGAGCACGCTTGATTAATAGATTGAGTCGCTTTCAATGGTATGTGTCGAAAGCCACCAGAACCGTCTTTGACATTGTAACCACTGTTGTCGGAATGTCTGGACTTCGACTCGATCGGAGCGCTCTGCAAATTGGAGCAACATTTTTGCTCATTATGCTCTCATTTTTTATCTCTCTAACTTTGATCACGAATTCCGAGGAGGCGCTATTCTACGTTGTTATGGTGTGGTGTATCTATTATGTATGTCACATCATCTTCTACAAAGCGAGATTACATCATTACATGCATCATCGCATGGGAAAAAACAGAGCGTGGACTGTTTATGAAGCGGTTCTAGGTGTTGTTTACTTCAATCAAGGTTGGTGTGTAGTAATGTTCTTGCAACATTACACAAGTAGCCTTGACTTGCAGGTACCACATCTCTTGATACTTCTGGTCGGAGCAATCACATTTCTCATCAGCACTGTGGCCAAAGTCTGGGCAACGCTTCTGGTCGGCATGG
>ERZ1046148.1858-NODE-1858-length-10031-cov-7.993384_pt1 | contig 10031 bp, 6 predicted proteins | sample MGYA00383090_ERZ1046148 | MGnify/ENA primary metagenome ERZ1046148 (study PRJEB29581, sample SAMEA5548360) | metagenome | biome: marine; feature: coastal; material: water | depth 25 m | study: Short-term variability in the microbial, nano- and picoplankton...
GTGCTTTGAGATGGCGCCATAGAGAATTGGTTGCGCAAATGGAAGCAGATACTCCCGGAACACGCCATTCACTATTGCATATGGCAGACCAAATCAAAGGTCTTCGTGATGAGATTGAACAATTAGGCGGGAGAAAGAATCCCCCAGCAGCGGCAAAATCATGCCCTACTTGTGGCAATGTCACTTCTGGTGAGCAATGTAAGGCCTGCGATATGCGGGACTTGCTTAGAAGTGAAGAAGAATAAACTGTTTAGATCCTTCTTCGTAATTTTTCCATTGCCGAATCTGCCTTGGATAATAGTTCTAAGCATTCGGGAATTTTACCAATCCCAAGTTGTTCTTCCGCAAGAGCAATCGCTTGTTCACAGTCACGGCGGTCATCATCAGTAACCTCGATGAATGCAGCTTCACACTGATTGCGAAGGATTCTCCATTCATCCATTACGAAATCATATAGTTCTAGGGCATCATCGCTTGCGCGGCCTTCTTTATCGAGTTCTTTGGTCATCCTTTCGAGAAGAGTGGCAGCATGAGTCCATTGCTTTTCATCCGCAGCAGCATCAATTTCATCAAGTTTAGATTGCCACACTTCTATATCTTCTCTCGTTTCAAATTGCTTTTTCAATTTCTTGCGTTGACGCAGTGCTTTACGAACATCATCCATTGCAGCACGTTCAGCAATCATTGTCCTCACAACTCCATCTGCTAATCCCATCGCTTGGCTTGCATTACCCTTTTCCATTTCTTCTTTTGCTCGAGATAATCGTTTCTCCATATCAGAGGTATCCAATCCATCTATTTGCTTGAGTTGTTTTTCGGCTTCATTGACAGATTTCTCTGCTTTGGCTTGCGCATCACCATCTGCTGCCAATTGCTGAGGAATTACTACAGCATATTCAAAAGCCTCTTTTGGTTTTTCAGCGGAGAGTTTTTTCTTGGCATCGGTTAGCATTTCTAGCAAGTGCTCAACAGCATCTCCGCTTTTGCCACTTAATTGTCGTGAGGCTTCTGTTATCGCATTTTCAGCAGGACGCCACCACTCAATAATCTCATTTGCAGATTTCTTGGCTTGCCTAAATAGTAACTCTCCATCACGCAATGAACCTAATTCAACCTCTCTAACTCCAGCATTGAAGGACTTTCTTGGGCGCTTTGCAATGGGTGCTATATCCTCAGCAGCCTCCACAGCAGATTGTGCATCTTGCATAATGACTTTCACATCACCTGCAAGAGATATTGAGCGCTTAATCTCCTCTTGAGCATCATCTAGTAGTCTCATTCCATAAACTGGATCAATATGACCTTCCTCTTGAGCAGTTGTCACCAAACTACTGGCTTGGTCTACAGCCGCACCCTTGGCTTTCAATTCTAATAATTGGTTTTCAACTTGGTCTAATATTTTTCTAAACCTTTTTCTAATCTCCTTCTGGTCATCACCTTTTACCCAGGTATAGGTTACTTCAGCAAATGAAATAAATAATATTGAAATTGTTAAAAACCAATGTGTAGACATACTATCAGGCATTTTACCGATAAATAGTGAAAAAGATGTCATACAACCAACAGCGGTCATCAAAGAGCGAAAGCGAAGTACTCCAAGGTTACCTTGTAGAGTATTTGCGGCTGATTTGTAGCAAAAGAATGCGACTATTGCTACTAGGATGCTACCTAAAGTCGTAGTTGAAAGAGTGAAATCTACATTTAACGCTGCGATCATCAATAAGATCGGCCAAATAAGACTTGCACCACCACCTACTCTCGAACGTGCCTTAGCGTCATCAACGACTATGTCTTGAATGATTACGCCCCATACCAAAACTATGATTGGCAGCCCCAATCCTGAAATGATTCCACTCTCTCCTTCTATTGCAGAATTAAGTGCCGGCCATGCTAACCATATTGCAGCAGCCAATAGTGAATAAGCACTGAAATTAACAAGGTTATCCATCTTCTTATTGCGCATTAATTTCTCGGCTTGAATCGCTTTTTCGACATCAGCCCATGCTTGCATAGAAAACCCTAGTAAGCAACCACCCATAACAATCACCCTACCTTGCTTAGTGGCAATGTTCAATACCGACTCGCGCCGGCTTGCTGAGGAGAGGGGAGAATATGGCGGGGCTCATCACGATGGACGACCTAACAAATGAACAGATCATCAAGATTTTAGATGATGCTACAAGATTACTTCCAGTGGCTAAAGGTGAACTCTTTTTGCCACTGTTACAAGGAAGAATTCTGGGCAATTTGTTTTTTGAACCAAGCACTAGAACTCGTATGTCATTTGAGACTGCAATGAAGCGTTTAGGTGGCGAAGTAGTAAATCTTGGAGACATTAAAAACTCCTCGGTGGTAAAGGGGGAGACTCTTTTCGATACCATCCAAATGGTCGATGGCTATACTGACATAATCGCTATGCGACACCCACGTCAAGGTGCTGCACAATATGCGCAAGACTCAGCCCGTGTACCAATTATGAACGGTGGAGATGGGGCCGGACACCATCCAACTCAAACCATGCTCGATTTGTTTACTATTAGGCAAGCACATGGAACTCTTGAGGGATTGAAGGTTGTCCTAGCAGGTGATTTGAGATATGGAAGAACAGTCCACTCCTTATCGCACGCATTAACCAGATTCGGCTGTGAATTGGTTTTTGCTAGCCCTAAATTATTGAAGATGCCAACAGAAATTGTATCAGATCTGAGAGAGAGTGGTGCAAATGTGGTTGAAACTGAGGATTTATTGGGTTCAATTAACGATGCAGATGTAGTATACATGACTCGTATTCAGAAGGAAAGATTTGTCGATGAGGATGAATATGCCCGTTGCGCAGGGGCATACAAATTACATGCAGACAATCTCGCAGATGTAAAGTCTGAAATGATTATTATGCATCCATTGCCAAGAGTTGATGAAATACACGCAAGTGTAGATTCAACCCGTCATGCTTGCTATTTCAATCAAGCATTCAATGGAGTTGTTGCTAGAATGGCATTGATTTGCTATCTTCTAGGTGTTACAGTTCCCGTGGATGTTGAAGCAGAAGGAGGTGCACTCTGATGGCCAATGAACATAGCATGCGCCGTGTAACTGCAATTCGTAATGGTACTGTAATTGATCATATTCCATCCGGTCAAGCACTCAGAGTTCTTGAGATGCTCGGGATCGGTGGTAAGTCATCAGTACCAGTTTCTTTGGTCATGAACGTACCATCTAAGAAAATGGGTGCCAAGGATATAATCAAGGTCGAAGACCGAGAACTGACTCAAACAGAATTAGACCGTCTTGCTTTAGTCGCACCAGATGCACATGTGGCGATTATTAGAGCATACTCAGTAGCAGAGAAATTGACTATCAATCTCGGAACTGAGGTTTTGAATGTTGTTCGCTGCACATTCTCTAATTGTATTACCACCAATTTGCGTGAACCACTGCCGCACCGTCTCAAGGTGATTGGCAGAGATCCATTACACATCCGTTGCCATTATTGTGGCCGACCACAGGACTTGGATGAATTGATCAAGAACGTTTTGTGAATTAATCACAAATCTATTAGACCATTTGCCTCGATATTCTTCATATCAAGATCACCAGGTAATCCTAAATCGACTGGCATACCACCCAAGGTAACAACAATTCCAGTTAGATGGGTGTATAGGCAAATCGGAAGGTGAGAATTATCCCCATTCAAAGTTTTCCAAGCTTTTCCTTTCTTTGCTAGTGCCGATTGTAAGCCATTTCCTACATCATGAGCAATCCAGGCATTTGCCTTCCAAGCATGTTTCTTCAATTTCTTGTTGATGAGTTCGGGTGCTGGTGCAACATTGTGCATCTTTTCCCAAGCACTGACCCAATCCAATTCAGAATCAATGCACCATTCCATTCCAGTTTCCTCATACAATGAATATTCAGTATGGCCAATAGTGGATAAATGGCGAATAAATGTTCGGATATGCGGATGGCGTGAATTGGTATCGAATAATTTCTCAGTCATATCCGCAGCGGTATTTATTCGACCTTCATCGTAGTTAATTAAAGCACGAACTAAGTTACCATGTGGCCATTCTTTAATTTCATTTTCCTCAATAAATCCTTCAATTAAATTGATTGCTGTTTCATATTGCCCTTCCAACCTTAGTCTAGCAATATCTCCTAAGAACTGCAGCCTTCCCGCAGGATTATTATGTGGTTTCAATTTACTAACAGATGTTCCAGTACTCAATCTCTTTATTAGGTCCATATTTCTCTTGGTCAGTGGATCCACCGCGAGCATTGCATGTAATTCAGGTGATAATTTTCTCGATGTAGGGCTTAAAATACTGGCAAACCATTGTAATCTAGCACCTTCGATATCATCATCTGATAAGAATGCCAAACGAGGCTTGGCTTCGGCTAAATCTCTCTGAGCAAGGCTAGCAGCAGTTAGCACTAGTCTTGCGATTTGGGCTTCTCTACCACCGCGCATGGCCAGTAATGAAATTGCATCCTCTTCCGCCTCGTCCCATCGTCCAAGACTGCAATAGATGGTCATTTTAGCACTAATTCTTCTAACTAGATCAAGCCCCTCTAGTTCTTCTCCATGGCCTTCTAAAATAATATCTAATTGTTTGAATAACCGATCCCATTCATCATCGGCGATCAGTTGCGAAATGGGTTTTTGCTTGAGGTATATTTTATCTTCCAATTGAGTTAACATCTCTCTGTTTTCACTCATTGAAGCATCAAAATTAATATCTTCTAATTTACTACCTCGATTGATAGAACCTGCCCATACAAAGAGGAAGGAAACTTGGCCTCCTGCGGCTAACATCCATGTTAATTCTTCTAAACCATCCTTCGTTAGTATCCCGCAAACGCTATTCTCCCAAGAACCACACGTTTCACCTTGAGGTAGAAAACTTGAATCCCAGAATGTTATCATTGCCAGCGATAGCAATAGCATACTTTGTCCAGCAAATCCGGTAAAACAAAAATTTAGAACCTTTGCTTGAACTGATATTTCGGCTCTCAGCAATCTTGAATCTGCTAATCTTATGCCCCCTCTCCCCGACACATCATGGATATCGAGGAAAAGAATCCTTGCAACTTCATAGATGAATAGGAAACCGATTAACGCTACGTTGAGAAGAAGGAAAAGCAGCAATGTAGTGACAATTGGAACTCTAATTCCGGCTTGAGGAATATGTGAGAACAGTTCAATCAATCCAAAACCGAGTAAACCTCCTTCCTCCATTATTGTTGATTGAATACTATACTCTGGAAGTCCGATTACCCTATCGGAGTGAACAAATAGTGTTGGGTCATAAACTAATGCAATTAGAGAAATAACAGTATTAATTGCGACAAACGGCATTGCAATTAGATTCCATTTCACTATTGAAGCGACAGCGATTTGTTTTGTAGAAGGAATGTGGTTGTGGAAGGGTGAAGGTTCTCCGGTAGCAATTTTTTTGCTAGATTGATGTAGCGCTTGCCAAGAGGAACCTAGTATTCTGCCGTAGGCTAATATCGCTGGTGCGAAAGCAGTAAATGCTGCGATAGAGAAAATTCGGTCCTGTGGGACATCATTGATTTTCAATGTCCAGGCGATGATTGCAACCATACCGAACCAAACTATTGCTAATAACAAGTATGAATATGTTCTCCAAATCGAAGAATCTTGTAAAGTTGCTCTTGTATTGCCGAGGGGTTTGATGACTTGAGCGCCAAGAGATGCACCACTTGATACAACGGCAGGCCAGATGATCATCAGTAGTGCCAACGCTAATGTTTGTGCATGATAGCCCGAATAGATACCAAATCGAATCATCAGATATTCAAAAAAGAGCAGAAGAGTTCCCGTCAATGCAAATAGATATGAAGACACTCCAAACCTCATGTATTTGCTGGTGAGTAAATCTTTGGCATCCTGCAGGGATTGTGTGACTTTGTGAACTTCATATCGCTTATCACCAGTTTCAAAGGCAACTTGTAAACCTCGTAGTTGTCTTGGAACGATTCTATTCCAAAATAATAGAGCCGTAGATATTGCAAAAAACAAGGGCACTAGAGCCTCCACTGAAAACTCAGTGATGATAGGAGGTGCGCTCATAATCTCTGCTCATTCTTTTTGCATTTCACCTTATGGTCTACAATAATACAAAAAAGAGATTTTCAAACCGATTATTATTTGGCCATCAATCTTCAGATTGTGGCTGGATAGGAACCAAGCATGGCTGTGATTCTTTATTAGAAATCTCGGCCATTAGGTCCTCTATGAATTGGTCTAGTGGTAAATCGGATATCTGATCACCATTTCTCGCCCTTAGGCTTACAGTTCTGTTCTCTGCTTCACCTTCTCCGAGGATTACCATGTAGGCAGGTTGCATTTTCCTGTGGGTACGAATCTTCTTACCAATTGTATCGTCTCCATCATCAACCAATACACGAATCTCTTTTTCTTTAAGCAGATCTGCAACTTCCTGTGCATATTGCTTATGCTTCTCTGAGATTGTAATAATGTGGCATTGAGTCGGTGTTAACCAAGTAGGGAATTTTCCAGCAAAGTGTTCAATCAGAACTCCGACGAACCTTTCCATGCTACCGAATGGTGCTCTGTGAATCATTACGGGGCGATGCATTTCCCCATCGTTTCCTTTGTAGGAAAGGTCAAATCGCTCAGGGAGGTTGTAATCGACTTGAACAGTTCCAAGTTGCCATTCTCTTCCGATAACATCCCTAACAACGAAATCTATCTTTGGTCCGTAAAATGCAGCCTCACCTTCTTCTTCAGTCCATTCAACACCTAATGATTGAGCAGCAGAGCGGCAGGCATCTTCCGCCTTATTCCAGGCTTCAGGCAGACCAACATATTTGTCAGAATCGGGGTCTCTCAAGCCAACTCTTACTCTATAATCGGTCATTCCCAATTTGTTAAAGATAATTTGAACCAATTCAATACAACCTAGAACTTCCTCAGCGATTTGTTCCTCGGTTACGAATAAGTGGGCATCATCTTGAGTAAATCCACGGACTCTGGTCATACCAGAAATTTCACCAGATTGTTCCCAGCGATATACGGTTCCGAATTCAGCTAATCTCAAAGGCAAATCACGATAACTGCGGGCTTGAGATGAATAAATTTTGACGTGGTGAGGGCAATTCATTGGTTTTAGCATATATCCATCGATATCACCAGATTTCATTAAATTTGCAAGTTCAGAACACGAGCATCCTTCATCTGCCAATTTCTTCATTAAGTCCTTTTCAACGAGTGGTGGGTATTGCGATTCTTGATAGTAAGGGAAATGTCCAGAGGTGCGGTACAAATCTAATTTTCCAACGTGTGGAGTGAATACTTGCGAATATCCTTGTCGGCGTAAATGGAAGGAAATGAAATCCTGTAATTCTTGACGGATGATTGAACCGCGAGGAGTCCACAAAATCAGCCCCTGTCCAACTTCTTCATCGATATGGAATAATTGTAAATCCTTTCCAAGTTTACGATGGTCTCTTTTCTTGGCTTCTTCAATATTCTTTAGAGTCGATTGTAGAGCTTCCTTTGTTGGCTCAACCAAACCATAAATTCGTACTAATTGTTCTCTCTCTTGATCTCCACGCCAATATGCAGAAGAGACCGAAGTCAGTTTGACGAACATCAACCGAGATAGATTAGGAACATGCGGTCCAAGACAAAGGTCGTACCATTCACCTTGCTTGTAAATAGTGGAACCAGCACCATCTTCCAATTTATCATTGATTATTTCCATCTTGTATGGATTATGCTCGAAATGAGATTTCAAATCTTCTTCATCCAATTCAATTCTTTCAACGACAGCATTTTGTTTTGCTAAGAATTGCATTTTCTTTTGGATAGCCTTGAGGTCAGCCTCTGTAATTGGGTCCATTTTGAAATCATAGTAAAATCCTCTTTCAATAGCAGGCCCGATAGTAGGCAGTGCACCAGGATAAAGTTCGGTAACGGCTTGTGCTAATAGATGGGCTGCACTATGGCGTAAAATGTGTATTCCAGCATCAGAATCCGAGAGAATACCTTCAACAGAACAACTAGAGGAAAGTTCAGTTGACATATCTCTTTCAACACCATCAACAATTGCCGCTAAACATCCATGCTTGCGACCTAATGCATCAGTAATCACTTCCGCACAAGTTATTCCTTCCGCGTATTCATTGACAGTTCCATCTGGTAAAGTTACGTTAATCATTGACATCACACTAGCCTCAGATTGTTGAAACACGCCCCGTAGGTTGTGCCCGACAATCCTTGGGGGGCGCCGCCAACCTATCAATTCCACCTTTGACTCTGAGTACTTCTCATCAGATAATTAGTAACTTGAAATTGATTACCATGCAACATCAAAGTCATCACCGATTGTTGATGATGGCTTATCTTTGATTTCTTGTTCAGGTTTTTGCGGCAGTTGTGCTAGGGCTTCGGCTTCGAGCCGAGCCTTTTCCGTAGCGATTCTTTCTTCTTCAGCAGGACTGGTAATCGCAAGACCTTGCTTTACTTCCATTGTGGCTGGATTGGCTTTGACTACAAACGATTCTCTAGATTCAACAGCATCAATTTTGTAGCCATACTTCGGTTCTGATGCAGTAGTAGGTTGAGTTTCTGGAGAAGGATCTTCAATTATTTGCTCTTTCTTTTGCTCAGATTGTTTAAATTTATTTTCACCGATTTTGAATTCTGAAAACCCGCCAGAAACCGCATCCTCTAGGTTTGGAATAGTCTCATCATAACTGCGCATGGTATGGCTAGAAGTTGCTATCAAATCAATATTGTTGAGAATCGTCTTGAAAATTGGCAAGTATTTTTCTCCGCACATTGATGAATGTTGAGCAGGTGGCAGTGCTATGCGAGTCGGCATCATCGTCAATCCTGATGCTGGCCTTGGTGGCCGCTTGGGCTTCAAGGGAAGTGATGGGAGGGCCGAAGAAGCAAGGGCTGCTGGTGCACAGGATAGAGCAGGACCAAGAATGCAGCAATGCGTAGAGAAGTTAAGTGAACTTCTTGACAGTAGCCTAAACCGTCAAGGTAAGGCAATAGAATTCATTTGCTGGTCTGGCCGCATGGGTTCTTCTTGGATGGGGCAAACAGCGGCGACCATTATTGGAGAATCACCACAATCAACTTCAGCACAGGATACGGCTTTACTTGTAAAGCAGTTAATTGATTCAGAATTAGATCTAATTCTCTATGCCGGCGGTGACGGAACTACACGAGATATTGTAAAAACGCTTGGAAATCTTGGCGAAGTTAACGGAAAATCTGCTTCTAAAACAGCAATAGTTGGAGTTCCAGGTGGAGTGAAAATGCATAGCGGTTGTTTTGCTACAACCCCTAAAGCGGCAGCAGAAGTTGTTTTAGCTTATCACCTAGGTGATTTAAGAACTGGAATTACAGAGGTTATGGATTTGGATGAAGAGGTTTACCAAACCGGTGTTTGGAAAGTTCGCATGTATGGTGAAGCATGGACTCCAAGTAGTCCTCGATTTATGCAAGGAGCCAAACAACAGGTTGAACGGGTAAGCGAGGAAGATACCATCGAAGCACTTGCTGAGCATGTCAAAACATTGGTCGTAGATGACGATGATTTGATGATAGTATGGGGCAGTGGTGGAACTTTGAACCGTATCGGAAAACACTGTGGCCATGATCTGACTCTTCTCGGAATAGATGTGGAATCGCCTTCAACGAATGAAAATACTAATCGTACAATTCACCTTGACTTAAACGAACAAAGTTTGTTAGAAATTATTCACCAACACATAGATGATAACGGGGAGGCTAAACCAATATTGTTACTTCTTTCACCGATGGGTGGTCAAGGATTCCTAATCGGTAGAGGCAATTTACAACTTTCACCCGACGTTATTAGGAAAATCGGAATTGAAAATATTCTTGGTGTTGCAACCCCTAGTAAATTGATTGGTTTATCCGATGTTCGAATTGATACTGGTGATACAACACTTGACGAGATGTTTCACGAAAAGAGATTCATCAAAATCTTACAAGGCTTCCGCAC
>ERZ1046148.1860-NODE-1860-length-10025-cov-5.339920_pt1 | contig 10025 bp, 6 predicted proteins | sample MGYA00383090_ERZ1046148 | MGnify/ENA primary metagenome ERZ1046148 (study PRJEB29581, sample SAMEA5548360) | metagenome | biome: marine; feature: coastal; material: water | depth 25 m | study: Short-term variability in the microbial, nano- and picoplankton...
GAAGGTCGGTTTTTGGCGCGGTCTGTTGAGGTGGTTCTGCCGCTGTTTCATCTTCTTCGTGTTCGGGCGGAGGTAGGTGTGGGCGAAGGACTGTTGCCTCATCGATATGAAGCGTATATCCCCAATGCCGGTAAGCGCCGTATTGTAGGGCAAGCAGATCTAAAACAGGGGCATCGTCAATGACGAGAAGAACCCGCGCTGTGTTATGGTTCAACGCTTGCAAAACGAAACCTACGTTTTTGTAATCATGTGTGGCATCGGGCCAACCGACCCAATTTGGGTGGTGTATTGCATTGCGCATATACTCAATGCATACTTCTTTCTGCACGAGTTCAATCTGCTCTTCATTCAGTTCTGGTAGCGTGATTTTTTTCCCATTTGCAACATCAAAAGTTATTTTCTCGCCTAATGTGTAATCTTTCATTGTAATATTAAGGCTTTCGAGCCTACTTGAACTCTCATTCGCGTTCTGTAGAGGGGATCTCATCGAATCAATATCATGTCTTTTTTGGTTGTGTTTTTTTCCTGGCATCACTTAACTTAAGTCACCTCAAAAAGGCTTCGCAGTGCCCCTCCCACAGGAATAATAAAGTGTCGCACTTACGGTTGGTTGTGGAAGAACTTTTACGGCCAACACTTGAAACAGTTCAACGGCACAAAATTGGAAAATTTTACGAACGTAGAAAGGTAAAAGGAGAAATTATCGTAGTAAAAAGCGTCATTCACCCCCGCTGGTTTGAACATAAAGATACTACAAATCCTTACACGCTCTATGTTCCTAAACATCTCTATGATGCGCTAACACAAGATGGTAAAGCTTCAACCCGCTGGATATCAAAACCTCCAAAATGGGTCCAAAAATCCGATGATCCTGCGGGAGTTGGGTATTGGACATATCATGTGAGGACTGGTAAAACTGGACCAGGGAAATATGTTAAAGGGGAAAGGCTTCACAGATTTCGAAAGCCCAAAAGTAAGGTGGGCAGGCCTCCAAGTGGTGGAGCATACAAATTACGAAGAGAAATTTGGAGAGTTTTTGCAAGTGACTCTAGCATAGGTTCTCTTTTTCCTATCCAAAAGGATTCAAAAAAGGTTGGAAAACGAGTAAAGGTTTCAATTCGTCTCCCTAACCTAGAACTAGCGCTGTATGAATTTCTCGTAAAGTTCTTTAACTTTGAAAAAAAGAATTTATCAATCCTACAACACTGGGCAGATTACAAAGACTTAGGAGAATACAATGGTGAAGACATATCTGCTCTTATATATGCAGATAAAAAGGACCAGCAAGCATTCCTTTGGAAACTCTGTCAAAAATATTGGAAGGCTGTTCTAATTGATCTTGTTGAACGAAATTTGGGCTACTTCCATAATATATTTTATGATTCATATAAAGTGAGGTCAAAAAATTTGAACTCCTTGGATTCCGTAAGTTTGTCTTCAAGTATCTTAATTGCAGTGTATAATTCTGAAACCTCCAAACCATGTGTGGGATGTGGACAATTCGATTGGTTCTATCCTAACGCGCTGGATGAACAGAGTGCGTTTTGCAACGTTTGCGGACTAACATTGGAATTAAAGAAGGGAAATTCAATTTAAACTTCACATGACGATATTCAGGAGGAAGCCACTGGGAAAAGGGTGGGACCCCCGGGCGAACCCAACCACGGTTGATGTACTTCCACAACAGAGTATAACATGAGAATACAATGCGAGGAAAAGGCTCACAAAAAAAGGCTCGGCTGGAACGACTGAAGAACGAAATCATCGATTACGTAGGCACATCACCGGGCGCATCTGCAGCGGACATCGTCAGTTTCCTGTCAAACGATCGTAAAATGCGAAATCATGGCTTAACAACCAGAAAAGTTGGATTGTTTATCCCACGCCACCTCTCCGAACTGATTGGATTTCATTTGGACTCCTCTACTGGTAAGCGAATCTACCATCTCGTCGCTTGATGAAGCACCACATTCATGCCGAGGTGCTTCGTGCGCCAACACATGAACTGGCCAACCTCTGCCCAACCGGAGGCATTGTTCCCTTCATTCAGCGGTAGCGAAGATGGAGCAGTCCCTCAGTTTCCAGCAGGTGAACCAGCCTGGCGAATTCTTGACCCAGCTCACCCACTGGGCATCAAATCCCAGATGAGCCAACTTTCTGGAACGATCGATTGTGAAAACCCTGGATTCTTTACGGTGGGAGAAGGCATCATCATCGATGCTACTGCAACGGTTGAGGCCGGTGCTTACATCATCGGCCCGTGCTATATCGGCCCGCATGCAGTGGTTCGCAGTGGGGCGTACGTTCGAGAGTTTTCATGGATATGTGCAGGTGCTGTTGTCGGTCATTCGACGGAGACAAAGCATTCAATTCTCCTTCCGGGGGCCAAAGCGCCGCACTTTAATTACGTAGGAGATTCAATTCTTGGGGCAAATGTCAATCTTGGCGCTGGAACCAAACTGAGCAACCTACGAAATGACGGAAATGAAGTCCACGTCCGAATCGATGGAAAACGAATCGGGAGCGGGTTGAGAAAATTTGGAGCCGTGTTGGGAGAAGGCTGCGCCCTTGGGTGCAACAGTGTCACCAATCCAGGAGTTGTCTTGGGCTGTAACAATGTGGTATGGCCTAACGCAACCGTCACCGGAATCCACGGCCCAGACGTTGAACATCGCTGAGGTGGACCGTATGACGTTCTCGTATTTCGGAACCGATGGAATCCGAGGAAAGACCTCGCTTGAGCATGTGGATGAAGAGGATGCTCTTCTTGCTCTTACTGAGAACAGAACGCTTCACCTCTCGTTGATGCGGGTGTTGGGAGAGGCGTTGAGCCACGTGCAATCTCTGTTCCCTGGACAAGGCCATACGGTGGTTGTCGGATGGGATGACAGGCCACATAACGAAGCCATCGTTGAAGCCCTAACTCTTGGACTACAACTCAGTGGAAGCGAAGTGATCCACATTGGATTGTGTGCTACACCAACGCTTCACGCTGCAGTGTTGCACAACAATGCGAGAATGGGATGCATGATTACTGCAAGCCACAATCCCGTTTCGGATTCTGGAATCAAGGTCTTTGACGCTCATGGTTTCAAAACAACGCCCGAACAAGAACAGGAAATCAGCCGAACCTTGTTGGCTCTCGCAAGTGAAGAGCGCGAAGTCAATTTGGATGAACAAAAGCGACTGAGCGAGCCCGCGCTTCGGATGAGTGAATATTGGGCTCAAACCTTCCATCAAGCGTGGCTTGAAGGGCGATGGGGCGACTTTGAAAGCGTATTTGGAGGATGTCAAACTTCAGTTCAAAACGGAAGAATTGCGACTCCATTCCTCCTTGATTGCGCCCACGGTTCAGGGGCATCATGGCTCTCAGACTTCCTCACAAAGCGGGGCATAGAAACACGCGAAGTGAGTGGGAGCGCGCTCGCCCTCAATGCAAACTGTGGCGCTGGTGATTTCTCCCCAACACAAACATGGACCATTGAGGAAGCTGCATCGTCCCCTCATGCGCTTCTTTCTCATCTGAAACCCGCACCTCTTGGGACGTTGGTTGGAGCCGCTCTAGACGGTGACGGGGACCGGTGTCTGTTGATCGAATCAACCGAAGTGGGTTACAAAGTGGTTGACGGGGACGCAATGGCTGCAATGCTGGTCGAAGCAGGGCAGCAACATGGGCCGTGGCGTTTTGCTGCAAGCATTGAATCTGACGTTGCATTAACAGGGTTCGTTTCACAGTTCCACCCAGATACACTCTGCCTCGAAACAGCTGTGGGAGACCGTTGGCTCTCGGTTGGATTACGACACCCTGAGGGGTTGATTGTCAGCGATTCCATGCCTCTTCGGCTTGGAGTTGAAGATTCGGGGCATCTTGTCATGCCAGCATCACACCCTGGCCGTGGCGGAGATTGGAGTCTTGTTGGCGATGGAGCCGCTTCGCTCTGTGCCTTTTTATTGGCTCAAGATGGTTCCAATTCTAATTCTTTCAATCGCGGGTGGAAGCGAAGAGTCTCGGTTAAAGAGAGCCATCGGGAACGCTGGCAGCGAGGAAATGAACTGCAGAAGACTGTTTCTGAAAAAATCTTAACAGTGCTCAGGGACAGTGGTATTGAAGCCGGAACTCGAACCCTTGAGGGGGAAGAAAACCTCCTCCTCGTTCACGGTGAAGGGTTAGAAGGTACGCTCTCGTTTGGTATTCGCAACAGCGGAACTCAAGCAAAGACCAGTCTTTCCTTGCGTCTTTCTCCCGAGTTAAACTCAGAGACTTTCCTTCCCTTGCTTGAGCACATCGAGCGTGTGTTGACCGAGGCCCTGCAATAGGCTTCAATCCTCAGCAAGTGCTTCTTGACGGCCTTGAGTCAGTGCTGTTACTGCAAAGAGAAGAACCGCTGAGGCTGCAAGCATTGCAAGAAGGTACTCAACTTGAGCACCAGCAACAAACGATACCGCAGCAAACAGCCAGGCGATACCCAAGTCAACAGCGCCGATCACGCGCCACGATTTGCGGAGGGTGAATATGCCGGAAATCCATGCAGTTGCCGAGGCTGCAAGTCCTGCAAACACCATCAGAGGAAGCGATTGTCCTAGCAAGGCCGCAGGATAGAGCATGATGTGAACCCCCCACAATGCACTTGAGAGCCATGAGCCATGCTCTTGGGCGACGATGTAGATCGTCCAAACCATGCATGCGATTCCGACTAGAGACGCTGAAAGGGTAGGTTCGAGCGTCATTCCGGCTGGCGTAAGGGCCCATGGATTGAACGATTGTAACGCAAACGGAAGAGCAGCAATTACCGCCAACATCACAGCAGGCTGCGCCCATGCTATACTTCGTCGGGCTGCAAACAGGATCACAACGAGACCTGCAGGACCGAACGAAAGGAGAACGCAACAAACGAGCCATGCACTTCGCCCTAAAGCACCCCGATGGTCGTCAAGGTCCCTCCGAAGGCGCTCGCCTTCAACCCAGTCAAACAACAAAACAAGAGCAAGAAGGACGAGTTCAACGCCGATCAGTGGTAGAATCCACTGCATGATATCTCCCTCCAGCGGATTGAAGGCAAACGGAACTGGAACCTGCCCTCCAACAACCAGTGCGAGGACCCTGTCAACAGCAAAAAGAGCGACAACGGCTTCAAGGGCACTGGGCAGACGAAGGCCGAGGTCGTTGCGTCCAATCAATCCCATTCCACCAAGAAGTCCGATTGCCCCCATGAGAACAATGAGATGGAGTGCATCATCTCCATCAAGAACACCGGTTGTCATGCGTCCAGCAAGGTGAACAACAACCAACCCGGCCATACAGAACGCGATGGGAGATTCCACTCCAGCAATATCAGGAAGTCGCAGCCCGATGGAATTCGCACGCAATCGAGAAAGACCGACCATAAGAACGGAAAGGACTGCGCTGAACATGAGGGCTTGCAGCCCGCCGTCTGTAGCAAAAGAAACCCATGCAGCGCCTAAGAAAGCCACTCCAAGGAACATGAGAATCATTACCGGACGATAATGAATATCTCCAATGATGAGGTCGTCTGCGGAGCCCGTGTCGGTCCGCTTGGACCGCTTTCGTTGTGCCTCAGCGAGACGCAACATTTCCGCATCCAAGTGCTTGAGTTGAACCGAGGTTGTCTTGTCTGCAGTCGTATCATCGGCTACCAAGTGGCGAAGACGTTCTCGTTTTTCGTCAAATTCTTCCCGACGTTGTTCTTGGGCTGCAAGTGCTTTCAATCCGGACCTCACTTCTCCTTGAAGGGCCAAATAAGCGCCGGTAAGGACGAAAAGTACCAAGGCTGTAAGTTGGATTTCTGGTTGGTCCATCCCTTGACCGGCTAACGCCATGCTGACCAACAACCCAAGTGCGCCTACGGTCGGGGTGAGTAACGATTCAATTTTCAATATACGATTCATGTAGATGACCAAGGAGATTCCTCCGAGGACCGTTAACATGCGAAGGTTTTCGACATCATTCAGCCATCCATCTTGACCGGTGAGAACGACCTGCCGTTGAGGCTCAAGACCTATGATGAGAAACAAGCTGGTGATGATACCGAGGTGGAGGGTGAGCAATCGTCCTGGGAGTGCTTCCAATTGCTCCAACTCTTCCTTTGTCCTCCCTTCTTTTTGGCGTCGCTCCGCTGCGATAAGGAGGAGCCCGCTTGCAAGAACGAGGATAAGAGCCCAAATGGCTTCTTGACCGAATCTCCAAGAGAGGGCGATGACGGCTACACACCATACGGTAAACAGCGTCCGTGGTTTTCCTCTGTGAACGTCTTGTAGCACAAGGAAGGCATGGGAAAGAATCAGCAGCGACATACCGCCAAAGAGGCCCAACGCGGTGAGGCTGTCCGGACGGGCCATCGAGACGAAGGTCAACACGGCCAAAACAAAGCTAAGGTTCCAAAGGTTCAGTGCTTTCGAATCCCTTAGGCGTGCGCTGATTTCAGAAAACCCGCCAAGACGACCAGCAAGATTGAGGTTTGAGGTGCCCAATGACACGTTCACACCGACTTGTTGAATCACCAACAGAGCCATCCAGACCGCTATGTCCTGTTCCGCAAGAACGATTGGAAGCACGTCCGAACTCACGAGTCGGGATTCAAAGTCTGTAGCAAAAACCAGCAACCAGAGATACGGTGTCAAAACGGCAACTCCTGCAATGCTTGGTGAGCGCCGGAGCAACGCAAGACCGGCAAGTCCCAACCAGACAATCCCTTGTGTAGCGAGAAGGATTCTCGAATTCTTTCCACCGTCTTCAGCAGGAATCAGCAAGGTGAGCAAAATCACAACGGCAATTCCTCCAACCCAAAGCACATGGTCAGATACACTGGTCTGATGCTGCAAGAGAACAATGACGGTTAATCCGGCCAACAGCGAGGCGAAGATGGAGTATGCTTCAAGACCAAACGGCCAATCGATGGATACGGTGCCCGTAACCATCAACGCCAATCCAGCCAATAAGAACGGTGTGGGAGCAAGAACATAGGGCATTAACGTCGTCCAGGGAACGCCACGAACCACAAGATAAGATGCGCTGAAGGCTGTAGCAAGAAGCATCAATTGGGCAAGGGCATATCCAGTTTCCGAACGATGAGCAGCAATGGCCATGAGTGCACCGATCATACCGATTGATACCGAAACCGCCCAAAGGCCAGGTTTGCCCAATCCGAGGGCGTTAGCAGCAGAACTGAGCCAATTTTCATGATGAACGAAAACTGCAGCCATCGCCGCATTCGCTGCGCTAACCACTGCTAAAAGAAGGAAAAGGGTGAGGTCGTTCTCAATTTGAATCAAGGTCAAGGAAAGGATGGTCCAATCGTTTGACAGTGCGTGGACTCCTACCCAGAGGTACGAGATTGAGATGCCGAGGCTCGCCAAATTTCCTGATGAACGCAACAAAGCAAGGACGTGCATCAACGCCATGGCGAGCAGAATGAAGACGGAAACTCCCGCGCCACCGAAGACGGCTCCTGCAGAACTCCCTACCGCAAAAAGGACCAAAGCCGATTGGGCGGCGATGGCATCTTCATCGTGACGGAAGGCAAAAGCGACGTTGAGGCCCACCAGGCCCAACATGGCAATGCCGAGCGTTTCACTGCTTCCGATTGGACTGGAGTCAAACCAACCCCAGCTCCAAGCATCAAGGGCTAATCCGTAAAGCAACTTCATTGAGATGATGACCCAAGTGATTCCGAGAAGGTGCATCGATGGCCGAGGAATCCAGCGTTCACCTAAAGCAAAACCGAAAAGCGCCATTGAAAGAAGGCCTAGAGCGCTGAGAATCGGAGGGAATACGGTCCCCACCAAAGCCCCGATTGCGGTCCAGATGAGGACCATCATCACCATCATGGCTCGACTGATTTGTTGTTCACCGTGCACGGCGATTTGAGTGACGGAGTCGGTCGTTTCATCATCAACAGTTGGTTCCGATTCCGCTGTGAACATTTCATTCAGCGTTCCGACCGCAGCATCAATTTCTTGTTCGGCAACCTCGGCATCATCATGAATTTCTTCAATGGTTTCTGTATCATCAGAAGCCACCATGAACGCTCCAAGGTTCAAACCGCGTGCGCGCCCGAACTCCTTCTTACGCAAGACTTCATCTTCCCCCGCAGGACCCGTTTGGGTTCCGCTTCGGTCGTCCATGAGACTTGGTGATGCCTCGTCGCCTTGAATATGCCCGTTGTTTGTCAGGAAAATGGGCAAATCGTCGTACATCGCCGTTATGGCGACCTGGTTTTTCTGAAACTGGAGCGGTGGAAGATAAGAAAAAATGCTAGAAAATGATGAATGAACAGCCAAAAGGGACAAAGAGGGGCGGCAGAAACGCTCGGCATGGGCGGCGTCCACGGCACCCCTTCAGGGGACCTCGGAAAATACGGCATTACACCATCAGGAGAGGTTTATTGGAACCTCGCTGCTGGCGATTTAATCAACCTCGCAGTATCTCGTGGTGAAGGTAAACTGAGCGCACACGGCGCTTTAGTCACTGAAACAGGAGAGCGCACAGGGCGGTCACCGAATGACAAATTCATTGTCGATGAAGCAACCGTTTCTGACGACATCAATTGGGGCGATGTGAACGTCTCAACCGACCTTGGAACGTTCGAGCGAATGCGAGCGAAGGTCGTCGACTACCTTTCTGCCCAAGACGCTCTTTTTGTTCAGGACTTGTATTGTGGAGCTGACTTCTCCGAGGCTCTCCCGATTCGTGTCATCAACCATAATGCATGGCACAACACCTTTGCGCGCAACATGTTCATTCGACCGGATGAAGAGCAAATGGCTGACCACACGCCTGAATTTACCGTCCTTCACGCACCACATTTCGAGGCTGACGCAGAGGTTGACGGACTGAATTCACAGTGTTTCGTCATCGTGAATTACGCTGCCAAAGAAGTGATTATTGGCGGGACTCGCTATGCTGGAGAGATCAAGAAGTCCATCTTCTCGGTCATGAACCTCATTCTTCCCAAGAAAGGCATTCTTCCAATGCACTGCTCTGCAAACACAACCGGTGAGAACACAGCAATTTTCTTTGGCCTCTCCGGAACTGGAAAAACAACCCTTTCTGCCGACCCTAAGCGAGCCCTCATCGGTGATGACGAGCACGGCTGGGGTTCAAACGGTGTGTTTAACTTCGAAGGAGGATGCTATGCAAAACTCATTGACCTTTCCGAAGAAGATGAGCCTGCTATCTTTGGAACGACCCGCCGATTTGGAACGGTTTTGGAAAACGTGGTCTTGGACTCAGAAGGCGTACCGGACTTCCATAATACTTCAAAGACGCAAAATACGCGTGGATCTTACCCGATTGAGTTCATCGACAACCGAACCGGGGACTCAAAGGGCGGCCATCCTCAAAACGTGATTTTCCTCACCTGTGATGCGTTCGGAGTCCTGCCTCCAATCTCACGACTGACCCCTTCACAAGCGGCATACCATTTCATCTCGGGCTACACCGCTAAAGTTGCTGGAACAGAAATCGGAGTTAAGGAGCCACAAGCAACCTTCTCCGCTTGCTTTGGAGAGCCTTTCATGCCCATGCACCCCGGTGTTTACGCTGACCTCCTATCCGACAAAATGGCCGAACACGGCTCCACTGCTTGGCTCATCAATACCGGTTGGTCGGGTGGCGCTTACGGTGAAGGAAACCGAATGAAGATCAAATACACCCGAGCCATGCTCAATGCTGCCCTTGATGGAGACCTTGACGCTGTTGATTACATCACCGACGGACGGTTTGGATTTGAAGTCCCAACCAGCTGTCCTGGCGTACCTTCCGAAGTACTCCAGCCGAGAACCACATGGACCGATGGTGAAGCATACGACGCTACTGCAAACAAACTCGCTGAAATGTTCAATGACAACTTCAAGCGCTATGAAGCGGGTGTTTCGCCTGCCGTGAATGCCGCAGCACCTGCGCCTGTTGAGTGAAAGGCGAATTAAGCGTCGTTTGTTGAGGCTTGATTCATCGCTTTGGTCTTGCCTTCACCTTGGTCAACCGGAGTCAGTCCGTCAAGTAAGGC
>ERZ1046148.1862-NODE-1862-length-10013-cov-9.297349_pt1 | contig 10013 bp, 10 predicted proteins | sample MGYA00383090_ERZ1046148 | MGnify/ENA primary metagenome ERZ1046148 (study PRJEB29581, sample SAMEA5548360) | metagenome | biome: marine; feature: coastal; material: water | depth 25 m | study: Short-term variability in the microbial, nano- and picoplankton...
CTTGTCCTTGACCTTGTCCTTGACCTTGTCCCTGACCTTGTCCTTGACCTTGTCCCTGACCTTGTCCTTGACCTTGTCCCTGGCCTTGTCCTTGACCTTGTCCTTGGCCTTGGCCTTCGCCTTCGCCTTGTCCTTGATCTTCAGACTCGCCACCGCCCTCGGTGCCACCATCGCCAGTTCCTGCATTGGACTCCTGATAATCAGGGTCGTATGCGTCTGGGATGCCGTCACCATCAGAGTCGCTAAATTCTCCGTCGTTAGGATCGGTTGGGTATTGATCGACATTGTCGTTCTTACCGTCGCCATCCGTATCGGCGTTGTTCGGGTTGGTACCCGCTGCGTACTCCTGAGAGTTGGTCAGACCATCACCATCTGGATCACCATTAGCGTCTCCGCCATTGGTTGGTGAAAGGCCATTGTTGACCTCCCATCCATCAGGTAAACCGTCACCATCGCTGTCGGCGTTGTTCATGTTTGTACCGTGATTCTGTTCCTCAGCGTTGGTTAAACCGTCACCGTCCCAATCAGCTCCACCATCAGATGGGTCTAGCGGGTCAGATCCGTCACCACTTACTGCACTAAGTGCAGAAATTGTGAGGAAGAGTGCCACAAGCATGCTTACAATCTTCTTATTCATTTTCATTTCATTCATCTCCTATATTTTTTGTAAAGATAGAGAACCCGCTGTTCTCTCTATCCGATGATGTTCCTAAACTGGTTAGAAAACAAAATTCGGGAAAAAAACGTTGCTTACGCTGATTTAAATCAGTTTTTGAACTGGAAAAGAGGGTTTCAGAACTACCATTTTGGTAGCCTGTGCCGACTGCAAATAGGATTGCAGTGTTGCGGTTTTCTCCCTCTTCTGTAGTTTGTTCCAGTTCCTCCGTATTCATCGTTTTTCACGGGTCAATCATAGGGAACCCAGTGTTCCCTCTAACAATACGAGTGCTGCTTGACCTATTTGAAGACCGCGATTCATTGATTACGTCCAAAATGTTTCATCATTGAGCGATGGGGGCCTATTCCTGATATCTCATAAGGCTCATCGATAATAATCCATCCCTGGCTCTGATAGAATGCGATGGCGTGAGATCTTGCCTGCAAGAAGCCGGTAGTTGCGCCGAGTTTTATCACAGAGGTTGCTTCTAATTGCTTCAATACCTTTGCTGCATTGCCTTGGCGTTGATGGGAGGGGAGTGTTCCCATTTGGCGGATCTGGATTGCAGGGCGGTTACCTTCTCTTGTCAACGGCCCAAAGGCCGGGCATTTTGCAGCATCTGGACCCGCATGGTCTACTTGTGACCCATCGCTATCAGCTGGAATTAAATGGGCTCTTCCAACTGCAATTACTTGGTTTTCCGATTCCACCCAAGAGTGGATTGCTTGTTCATCATCACCCAGTATTTCTGCTCCCCTGGGGAACCCGAGTGGTTCTCTAAGGACTGCAAACCGGCAATCGTAATACGCCTCGTCTGGGCTCCAATTAGGACCTTTTACTGGCAAAATACATACACTCCTAAGCTAGAGTTGCGGCCAATAAACCTATGATTGGGAATGCTGCTAATGCGGCAACTCCACCCCAGCCCATTCCAGGTTTACCTGAAGAAAAACCACCGATTATCAGCCCTATGCTCAACAAGAAACCAAAACAGCAACTAAAAATCATTATTTCTTCAGCATCATGTAAAATCTCCATTAGAAACCCCTCGTCTTTTTGATATTCAAACTGGATTTCAAAAACGGTATCTCCGTAATCAACTCCAGCATCGAAATAGATTGTTCCGTTTTGCCCATTCCATTCACCAATCACTTGATTTGCCGTCTGCGCATCTCCATCCCGGATCTTTGCTGCATCATCCCCACTAACTTCACAATGGAATGTATCGATGTTATAGCCCTCGTTGCCCGTTTCTACAACAGGGTTAATCCAACACCACTCTAATCTGTAATCAGAATCGGTAAAATGCTCGCCAGAGTATCTAGTACTATTCTCTTCTTTAATCAACAATGCTTCTTCGGTCCTGTATTGGTCTTCTGAAAACCCACTTGCAATAAGCATCAACAATAGAGGAAGTATGTACAAAGCAAACGGTATTCCCCCTCCGATCCAAAAATGCTTCCAAACAAACGGTGCCTTTGCAACAGCGATTAATTGTCCGTTTGGTCCCATTACAAAATTAACATTGTTTGGCTGAGTTTCTCGGAATGCATTTTGAGATTCGGCATCGGTTACACCGGTCAAATTTAGTGGTTGTTTAGCAACAACTTGCCCGATGTTGATTTCAATAGACGGAGGGGCATTGACTGCGACTGAGATTTCATCGTCTGCCTCCGACATGGGCATTACTAATGGTTTTATGATTAAAATTGCTTGGTGGTTTTATTCATTTCAACTTGAGACGCGTTGAAATACATCTTGTCATTCCCCGCGAATACTGCACGGATGTCAGAGCGGCTATGAGCGGGATTGCAGATCCTGAGACCTGAGTTCAAATCTCAGTCCGTGCTCCATTTTGTTTTGTATTAGTGGTAGCGATAGTGTCAGAGTGATAGAGCGATTATAGATATGCTATTATTGCACATGTTGATAGTGTATATGGTATTCGAGAGGGTATCTAAGGGGTGAATGCGTGCCAACATTGAACTCGAATATCGGAGACGTTGGGCGCGGTTTTGCAGCATTCCTCTCCCCCCCTCCCGAAGGTGTTGTCAGATTCTCTGTTGGTCAACCGGATTTCAGAACACCAGAGCCGGTCGTTGAAGCTGCAAAGGCGGCACTCGATGCTGGCGAACACGGATATACCCGTAGCCAAGGTAGTGAGGAAATCTGCAATGCTGTTGCTAAACATCTGACAAAATATAGTATCGATGTTGATGCAAACGATGTAGTAATCTCTCCCGGATGTAAACAATCGCTACTCTATGCAATGATGTCGTGCCTTAATCCTGGAGACGAGGTTATTCTCTTTGCTCCAGCGTGGCCTTCGTATGATGGGATGTTGAAATTGATCGGTGCTGTTCCGGTTCATGTTCCAGTGAACAGGAAAAATTACCATCCTGATATCGCTGTAACTAAGGCTGCGATTACCTCGCGAACCAAGGCGATATTGATTAATTCGCCAAATAATCCAACAGGTGCGGTATACCTTCCGTCTGAGATTGAAGCGTTGACTGAATTAGCAGTCGAAAATGACCTATGGATTTTCGATGACATGATTTATTCTGACCTAGTATATTCAGAACACTCGTATGTATCTCCAGTGACTTTCGACGGTGGTTTGGAGCGAACTCTCACCATTGGCGGATGGTCGAAAATTTGGGCAATGACTGGATGGCGTCTTGGATGGATTGCCGGCCCAACTGAAGTGATGGAAGCGGTCAAAACATGTCAGGCGAGTTCTGCAAGTCACATTCCTACGTTCTTGATGGGCGCTGGGGCAAAGGCGTTAGAACTCGTAGAAGAGCCACGCTCATTTTACGAAAATTTCGCTGAACGAAGAGAGGTGTTTCATTCCTTGCTCGAAGAAATTCCTGGGGTTAATGCGCCAAAACCAGAGGGTGCATTCTACTTTTTAGCCGATATTACATCAACCGGCATGAACGATATTGAGTTCGCCACTAGGGCTCTCGAAGAAGCAAATGTACAGGTCATTCCCGGTTCATTAATGCCAGGTGGTGAAGGCTTGATTCGATTGAGCTACAGTGTAAATCTTGACCAAATTCGAGAAGGATGTAAGCGCCTCAAGAATTGGCTTCAGGGCTAATTACGTGAACGGCTCCGCCGTGATCAAATGTTGCGTAATACAGATTTCCATCAGGGCCTGCTGTAATTGGCAACGGTGTGCCAACATCCTCTGCAAAGACTTCTACGTCACCTATCCAGCCATCTTCAGTTTGTTTGAAATCAATTTTCAAAATCTGATGCCCTTGGGGTAAAAGTGTTGCCCATGAACCGTATACTGTAGCATACACAGTATATTGGCCACCAGGGAGATTAGCGGGGCGGGTTGTCATCCCGTTAACGGATGTATGGGGCGTCCAAGTAGCGACTGGTGCTTCTGTCCCCGCTGGGTTTGGGTCATCTGCAGATTCTGTCAACCACCCATATTCTGCACCTTCAACTAAGAGATTAATTTCCTCGTCTGGGAAATCCCCTCCCTCTGCATCTTGACCGTTGTCACTGAATAAATACCCAATTCCATCCAACCATACTCCATCGAATGAATTTCTAACACCGGTTGCTAATATTCCGTGCTCACCTGTTGTTGCGTTTACCCACAAGAGGGCTGCGTTACGAGGATCGTCTTCGTCACAGTGATTGCAAGTGCTGCCGCTATGCCAAATCAAAGTTCCATTGGGAAGAAGATTTACTGCGTTTGTCTGGTGGTTGCCCGAAGGAATACCATCAACTAATATTACCGGGTTTTCATAATTCGAATCGTAGCGAGTTAACTTTCCTTCTTCTGAAATAACAACGCCATCATCAAGCAATACCAAGCCGTGTGGATGGTCTAGCCCTGACAAAAGTACCGTACCATTTACTGTCACAATCCTTCCACCATCACGGTCACAGACCAAGAGAGTTTCTTCATCGAAAACTAAGCAGGTGGGCCCTCCAAGACCTGTTGCTATTGTTTCTTGTTCATACCCATCCATGACCTGGGCCTGCATTACTCCAGCGTAAGGATAAATTTCGCGTGCTATAATCAAGAACAATAATATGCAAAAAACCGGGACGATTTCTTGTCTTAACTTCATTTTAAAACCTTCAGAACGGCGAACGATACTCACTAACTTCGTTGCTTATTCTCAATAATTGATTGTACTTTGCAACTCTGTCTGAGCGCGCTGGCGCGCCTGTTTTGATTTGTCCAGCGCGGGTACCTACTGCTAAATCGGCAATCGTGGTATCTTCGGTTTCACCTGAGCGATGGCTGACTACAGAGTTGAAGCCATGAGCAGACGCCAAATCCATTGTCTCCAATGTTTCAGTGATTGTTCCCACTTGATTTACCTTAACCAATATCGCATTTGCTGCCTTAGATTCGATCCCCATGGACAGGCGTTCTGTCTGGGTTACAAACAGGTCGTCGCCAACCAACTGTACCTTGTCACCAATATCTCGCATGCAGTGCGACCAACTGCGCCAGTCGTCTTCTGCAAATCCATCTTCGATTGAAAGTAGAGGGTATTCGTCAACCCAGCCTGCGTAAATATCCGAGAGTTCTTCTCCTGAAATTGCCTTTCCGTCCATGTGATAAGCTCCATCTTTGTAGAATTCAGTTGATGCTACATCCAATGCAATTCCGATTTCATCGGTACTGTAACCGGCGCCTTCTATCGCACGAACCATGTATCCCAGTCCGGCTTCATTGGCTGGCAGATTAGGCGCAAATCCACCTTCATCGCCAACGCCACCAAGCAGGCCATCCGCTTTCAATTCCTTTTTGAGAGAATGATAACATTCGACTCCGGCCCGAAGTGCTTCTGGAAATGTATCGAAACCATGAGGCATTACCATGAATTCCTGTACGTCTACATTTGATGCAGCGTGGGCTCCTCCGTTCAAGATATTGAGCATCGGAACTGGCATTAGGCCACCTGCTACACCTCCAACATATCTCCAAAGTGGAAGTTCGTGAAGGGCTGCCCCAGCATGCAGGCAAGCCATTGAAACTCCAAGCATTGAATTGGCTCCGAGATTTGCTTTATTCGCAGTCCCATCGAGTTCAATCATTACTTCGTCAATCGCTTTCTGGTCATCAACCGGCATTCCGACCAGTGCTTCTTGGATGGTTTCGACAACGTTGTTTACGGCATTATCTACGCCTTTTCCAAGCCAGCGATTCATATCACCATCTCGTAATTCAATGGCTTCATGAGCGCCTGTTGATGCGCCACTAGGAACCATCGCACGACCCATCAGGTCGCCAGCAACATAACAATCAACTTCGATTGTTGGATTGCCACGGCTATCTAGAACCATTCGGGCATCGAGACCGGAGATGATGTCTGACATTGAGTTGCCTCTAAACAAGGCGAGGGGTGCCCCTGCCTTGAAACAAACGGAGGAAATCAGGCTTGATTGAGCCACTTCATCCAACTTGAGATGATTGATTGAGTAGATGGAATTTCATAATCATAAGTACAATCCCGTACCCAACAGAGTTGCTCAGATTCTGGAGTTACTGAGAATAATTCTCCCCGGAATAACAAATCTTCATCTTCAGGATCTTTTTTTGTTCTTTTATCTTCTATGAAACAATGGATGAGGCTACGGGGGTAATGGCGCATAACGCCCAACTCTGGTGAGCAAAATAATAACGATGATTTTAGGAAAATTAGTGAGTCTCCTGATGCCGAATCTACCTCATGTCCTTGCACCTGGCATCCATCCAGTACCGCAGATACATCGACTTGGTACCATTCTGCATGTTTGTCGCTAAGATCGAGTGCCAAAACCTCGTCAAAGAATGCTTGTACTTCTTCATGCGATACTGTCTCGGCAGCGTTCATCGCGTTATGTGACATACTTGGGACTTTTAAGCCAATGGTTTTCAACAAATGACGCAAAAGGTTGATAATAGAATTATTATTTGGCAAATTTTAGGACAATTATGTTAAATCTTATACAGGAGGAGTATTTTCCGCTTTGCTGCAAAAAATACACCACATCTTTCCTATAAGTTCCTGATTAAACAGTTTCATATACAGATAGCGGAACGGGAGAGCATGGTCCGTATCGCTGAAATCGATCGTGCAATCCTTGCAGAACTGAGAAAGAATGGGCGCATGTCCTTTGTTGAGTTGGCTGCAATAGTTGGTGCTAGTGAGAGAACTGTACGCACACACGTGCGTCGCATGGAGGAAATAGGAACTATTCGCGGCTACACTGTTAGAGAGGGTGGAGTTGGACTAACTGCACTCATTCGAATCAAAGTTTCACCAGGTTCTGAAATTGGAACCTTTGCAGGAGAAGTTACCGGTTGGGATGGCGTTGAAATTCTTTACGAAGTTTCTGGAGAGGCCGATTTAATCGCTCTTGTTCACGTTGATGACACAATGGCACTGCGCACACTTCTTGATAGAATGTGGATGGCCGCTCCTAGCGAGATTGCAAGCACAACTACAGAGCTTGTACTCGAGCAATACTGATTGAAAATACTTGATGCTTCTAGACAGGAGTTCCGATGAACGGTTCATCGATATCCAATTGTAGAATGTACAATCCAGTAGAGATGCAAGAAGCATAGATTCTACCTTCGTGGAATTCGACCGCCCAAAGGAATGGAACCCATCCGAAATCGTAGAATTCGCTATCTAATGGAGTTCCATCTAGGTGTCCTGATGGTAAATAGTAACCAACTGTTGCCTCGAAGTGAATGTCTATTCTATCTGTTGATTCGGGCGCGATTAGTGTTTCAACATCGAGAATCCATAATCCTGCATGATAATGTGAGATGTATAACCTGCCGTCCCAATTACCTCCATGAGATTGGTCGGTTTCTTCAGTTGTCTCAAAATATCCACTGTCAAGATTGTGTGGGCTAAATAATAGCCACTCGTCTGCATTAGGATCTAGTTCACAACTCGCCCCAAAACAATGATCTTCGGCATACGGAATTTCCCAATCTCTAGTCATAGTGATTTCAAATCTAAAATTCCCATTTTCCATCGAATAGTCAGTTGTATCCAAAAGGTAGACGATTCCTGTTCCTTCGAACAAATCTAGACACTCTACTGCGGCTGTAACATAGTGTCGTGGCTCATCGCCTAAGCCTAAGTGAGATACATCGAGCATAGCAGGGAATGGCTCGGCATAGTGAATGTAAGATACTCTCCCTCCATTTTCGTTACCGGTGGTTCCGCTATCTGGCTGACCGTCTTCATCTAAATCTAAGAAATCCATCCAAGAGCCGACTTCGGGTGCCCGCCAACGACACATCACCGGGTTTCCTAGTCCCGCTTTGCAGAGTGTCGCCATTGGCAAATACAACTCAGGAGAATTTGTTGGATGTGGTACATTAGTTGCGTCCCCGATTCTCAAACCTGCTTCCCAATATGAACCGTAAATGAATGTCCTGCCATAACGAGGGTCATTTTGGTCTTCTCCAGGCCATGTCTGAACTGTCATGTCGTGTATGTATATCCAGCCACCACGGGTTGTCTCCCAAGCAACTTCATACTCGCCGACCTTGATAATTGTATGACCTTGCCCTGATGCAGGTACCCCGGGGAGTAATCGAGATGCGCTCCCTTGAAGATTGAGGTGTGCAATGGTAACTCCACCACAAGCTTCGCCGATTGCTGAATTACATTGCTCATAGTCAGGGTTTGCCACGAAAATATACCACTCGTCATCAATCATATGAGGATAGAGATTGTGTGGCCCACTAGGATGGTCTGCGTCATACCAAGAATCAACATAAGTTGGATTTTCCTTATCGGTAACATCGATGAGTGTGACTGAAACTTGAATCGGGTCGCTCCATTCTCCAACATTTGGGTCAGCATATCCTGGATCAACTAGTTGATTTTGCAAAATAACATATTCATTTCCATTATACTCCAAGTATTTTACATCAAGAACCTGCGTGTTCGGGTCATTGTAAACGCCCATTACTTGTGGGTCTGAAGCGTTTGTAACATCTACAATGTGCATATCATTCCAACCAGCTTGGTAACTGTATACTCGCCCATCTGGAGAGCGAGCAACTGAAATCTCAGCATTACCGGGGGTGGTGAGTGGGTTGAATGCTAATTGTTCGATATTGTCGGTGCCGGCTTGGTGTTGGCTGGTGTTCATGTGGTCATGGCCCTCGCCTTGGAATAATGGGTCTCCTTCATGGAAATGGAGCGTGTCCTCCTGGGACTTAGATTCAGATTCCTCTGTATCAAAGACAAGTACCAGTAGCGAAGAGGTGAATAAAACTGCAAATATTCCCAGTGCAACCAACTTGTTGTCCATGTATTGGGCGCTATCTTCTTCCGTATTGTATTTATTCTCAAGTCGTGTGGCAGAATCAATGCGCTTCTTATTAGCCAGTCTTGCGGTTCTGATGCTCACTTCTCCCGTGGTTGGTCATGAATTGGCTGTCTACACCGTAATGGTAAATTCTGAAGGTGCCCATCCTGCCGATATTCCAAACGGTTCTCTAAAAGAAGGTGATACGGTGTGGTTTTGGATGAAAGATTCCACTGAAAATGCTTCTCTAGTTGTCGAACTAGAGCATGATGGGGCGGCAATGCGCTCCTCTGATTTACAATTCGAATGTGAAATGGATGAGAACGGTACAGTGCTAGTTGATGAAAATTGTAAGACTCGGTTTGATTATACTTTTAATCAACAAAATTCAGCTGGTTTGTGGAACATTACTTTCATGAAATATGTCAATAGCACATTGACAGAGACGATAAACGGCTCGGTTACAATAGAAGAAGATGTGCACGACGAAATGCCGTTGGAGGTCGTGGATGATGCTAACTCAAATACCGACTTTACTAACAAAGAAATTATTGCAGGAGTTACGATTGTGATTTCCCTCATTGGATTCATAACCATAGCATTCCGAATGAAAGATGACAGTTCGGTAGAAGAGGAATGATCTCTCTTTCTTAGAAGCAGAGGGTAGTCACTAAGCATACCCCTTGATTCCCGATTGTACCCACTCAATACCCATTGGAAATTAAGGAAGAAGTCAAGTAGAGCACATCGATACGGCAAATCATGCCCACGTTATATCCCGAAGGAAATTGCACAGAAATAATGATTCGATATGCAAGAGAAAATCTTAGTATTGGCGAAGATACGACTTTGGACTTAATCCAACAGTGGTATGCAATCAATTACTCCAAGTTTCAACCACAGACAGTAGTAAGCCATGCTTATATGAATTCCAAGGGTAGTGAAGTAAGAAATAGCCACCCTAAAGGAAGATCCGTGGATATTTTCCATTTCAAAGGAAATGGTATTTTCACAAGAATTATTGCAGATTAGAAATTCGTTGCCTATC
>ERZ1046148.1865-NODE-1865-length-10000-cov-6.780392_pt1 | contig 10000 bp, 10 predicted proteins | sample MGYA00383090_ERZ1046148 | MGnify/ENA primary metagenome ERZ1046148 (study PRJEB29581, sample SAMEA5548360) | metagenome | biome: marine; feature: coastal; material: water | depth 25 m | study: Short-term variability in the microbial, nano- and picoplankton...
GACCATCCTGAGTGGGGAGGAAGCCATGGAAATTGAGCCTGAGTTAGCCTGTCTTGCCGCACTGCATGTCCCGCAAACGGGCATTGTCAATTATGTAAAAGTGACTCAAGCCATGCTCAAAGGAAGCGAAGTCATCACGAAATGCAAGGTGAAGGGCTTGAAGCGGCATCAAGGCGTGACAAAGGTGTCAAGCAATTTAGGCACACACCAAGCCCCCAGGGTCATCGTTTGTGCAGGCTTGCAGAGCGACCGATTGGCAGCCATGGACGGGTTGGATGCGAGAATGCGCATTGTGCCTTTCAGGGGCGATTACTTTGAGCTGAAACCGCAAGCCATTGCGAAGGTTAAGCATTTGATTTACCCCGTTCCTGACCCTCAATTCCCCTTTTTAGGTGTGCATTTCACGCGCATGATCGAAGGGGGTGTTGAGTGTGGGCCCAATGCGGTGTTTTCTATGGCACGTGAAGGCTATGGCAAGCTAGACTTGCACCCCAAGGACTTGTTGGATGCGTTGAGTTGGCGGGGGACCTTGGAGCTTTTTGCCAGACATTGGAACGATGGCCTGAAGGAAATGCATCGCGCATTGTCCAAGGCAGCTTTTTTGAAGGCACTGAATCACTTGATCCCCTCACTGACAGGTTCTGATATTCAGGCAGCAAGATCAGGTATCCGCGCACAGGCCTTAGATATCAAGGGTCAGCTGGTAGATGATTTTGTACTCAAGCAGGGCGAAGCTGCCTTTCATGTGCTCAACGCACCTTCACCTGCAGCCACGAGTTCATTGGCTATAGCTGACGAGATTTTGAATCAGGCTTGGCCTAAATAAGTCTCAGGTCTCAAGGCTTTCAATTCTGCCTTCACTGCATTAGAGACATTCAATCCGTCCACAAAATCGGCCAATGAGGCTTCATTGATTTTGCTGTTGGTTCGGGTCAAGTCTTTCAAGGCTTCATAGGGCTTTGGAAAGCCTTCTCGTCGCAAGATGGTCTGGATGGCTTCTGCTAGAACAGCCCAATTGTTTTGAAGATCTGCCGCAATGGCTGACTCATTGACAATCAATTTATTCATGCCTTTACTCAAGCTCTTCAAAGCAAGCATGGTGTGGCCTAAAGGAACACCTAAATTGCGAAGAACGGTGGAATCGGTCAAGTCACGCTGCAGACGAGAGATGGGAAGTTTTGCAGCTAGGTGCTCCAGAATCGCCGTTGATAAGCCAAGATTTCCTTCAGCATTTTCAAAGTCGATGGGGTTGACTTTGTGTGGCATGGCGGAGGAACCTACCTCTCCAGCTTTGATCTTTTGCTTGAAATAATCCATGCTGACATAGGTCCAGACATCCCGAGAAAAATCAATCAAAATGCTGTTGATTCGCTTGATGGCATCGCAGTAGGCTGCCAAATGATCATAATGCTCAATTTGGGTCGTTGGGTAGGAGCGTTTCAACCCCAGAACCCCTTCAATAAATGCATGACCAAAGGCATGCCAGTCGTGGTTTGGGTAGGCTGCATGGTGTGCATTGAAACCGCCAGTAGCACCACCAAATTTTGCCGCAAAGGGGATGCTGTTCAAGCTGTCAATCTGTGCATTAAGGCGACTGATAAACACGGTCCATTCCTTCCCTAAACGGGTTGGAGACGCACTTTGACCATGGGTTCTTGCCAGCAAGGGAATGTCCTTCCAGGCTGCTGCTTGTTGGTTGAAATCGGCAAGCAAGGCCTTCAATGCAGGGGTGAGAACCATAGAATGAAAATCTTTCAAAGACAATGGCACGGCTGTGTTGTTGATGTCCTGAGAGGTTAGGCCAAAATGGATGAACTCGGATTGCTTACTTAGGCCAAGCTGATCAAAGGCATTTTTTAAGAAATACTCCACGGCTTTAACATCGTGGTTGGTCACCTTTTCAATGTCCTTGATGGCTTCTGCATCGGTAGTGCTGAATTCAGTGATCAAGGACCTGAGCTTTGCAACAAGGGAGTCATCCAAAGGTGGGAGCTGTGGCAAGCCTGCCTCGCTCAAAGCGATGAAGTATTCCACTTCCACCTTAACCCGGTATTTGATCAGGCCAAATTCAGAAAAGAATGGCGTGAGAGGGGCGGTGGTGCTTTGATAGCGCCCGTCAAGGGGGGATAAGGCGTGCAGTGCTTCAGGCATGTTTACTATGATGCAAAGGATTTGAAATGTGGGATCTTGGCGACATTTTTGCCGTCAGCAGTGAAAATCTTCCAGTCCTTGCCATTGGTAACGACCCCGAAAGGCGCTTGCAAGGTGAGGTTGTAGCGCATCCATTGATCGGCAGCTTTGGTCCCTAATTTGACGCTGTTAGCCTTGCACTCAACCACCAAAATCAATTGGCCCTCATGGAAAGCAGCAATGTCAAACCGCTTTTCCTGGTCGCCAACTTTGAAGGATTTCTCAACGGAAATCACCTCAGCTGGGTACCCGTATTCCAACACCAGATGTCTCAGGGTTGATTGTCGGACCCACTCTTCAGGGGTAGCCTTGACATCTTTTCTTCTGAAAGCATCCCAAAGGGTTGGGCTGAGGGGGTCGACCGCTTTCATGCTCGAGTGTAACCATTTACGCATAGTGCAAAGGTGGTGTACTTTAGCCGAATCAAAGGCAAGTTGACATATAAGGATCCATTTGGCAACCCATATTGGGCAAAAAGGCTGATTATCATGGTCTTCGGTGCCGTTGCATGGTACCGACTAAACAAAATGAATCGCTTGAAGGTGACGGGTGCGGAGCACCTTCTAGGGCTTGATGATCACAATGTGCTTTTTGTGAGCAATCATCAGACCTATTTCATGGATGTTTCTGCCATGTACCTGTCGCTCTGCCATACACGCCGTGGCCACGTGAACCAGACCCATAAAATCGGTCCCATCGCTAGACCAGTCACCAACTTGTACTACATCGCGGCAAAGGAAACCATGAAGTCTGGCTTGCTGCCAAGGGCTCTTGCCTTGTCGGGTTCTGTGAGCATTGATCGCACCTGGCGCGAAGCGGGCAAAGCCATTCAACGCGGAGTCAACTCCGGTGATTTGAACAGCATCAGAACGGCCATCAAGGATGGATGGGTCATCACCTTCCCCCAAGGGACAACCAAGCCTTTCGCTCCTGGTCGACGCGGCACGGCCCACCTTATTAAGGAGCTTCAGCCAGTGGTAATACCTGTTGTGATCAATGGTTTTCGTCGAGCTTTTGATAAAAAAGGGCTTCGAAGCAAGAAGCGTGGGGTTGCGCTACGCATGAATTTCAAAGCGCCTTTGGTTTATGACGCCACATGTGACACGCAGGAGCTCATGGATCGCATCATGGATGCGATTGAACAAAGCCCCAAACACCAGCGTCCTTTTCGTAAATTTGAGCCTGATTCAACAAGACATACCTCATGAAGTACTTCTTTTCCCTTTCGTTGATTGCCATTGTTATCGTGGCCTGCAACACGACCATTATACCCGTTGAACATGAACCAGAGGATCGCAACGTCGTTCTGCGCCATTTCTTTTACTACGGTAACGGGTTGGCAGATACCACCACGCGTTTCGAGATGGGCAATGCAGAGGTGAAGTTCAGGGAAGTAGCATTGGTTTTCGGTAGCTATTATTTCACCGATCACTTGGGTGATACCCTGATGCCTGATTTTTCTGACAGCATCAATCCCCCCATTTTTGATCCTGTTGTGAGCTCCATTGTTCATGGCACAGATGTCTTCCTTTTTTCCATGCCTAAAGGCACTTACTCAGGTGACCATCATTTCCGTATGGGGCTTGATAGCGCACAAGATTCCAAGGGGCCCGGGGCTTATGGTAGCGAGCATGACCTAGCCATTGCGGACATCTACCGCGGTGAAAATGATGGCTACAATGGGATGTTGATCCAAGGGTTGTACAGGGATGTCTCCGACACCATCAACCTAGCGCCATACTTGCCCTTCACCTACCGGATCCCTGCACAGGGCATGATGGATGATTGGAGCAAGCAGATGATGTTCAATATCACCTCAGAGGTCAAGCTCAACATTAATGTGGTGGTTCGTTTGGACTCCGTGCTTCGAGGATTTGATCCGCTGGTGGTAGATGACATCATGGGTGGCAATGTGGACGTGCTGGATGAGGTCTTATCAGACCTTTTACACACCCAATTGCTCGACTCCTACAAGATTCAGATCTAAAAGCATCACTGATGCGGGTGCATTTCATCGCCATAGGTGGCAGCGCCATGCATAGCTTGGCATTGGCCTTGCAGCGCCGTGGCGACAAGGTTACGGGCAGCGATGATGCCATATTTGAGCCGTCAAAAAGCCGATTGGCTGATGCAGGTTTGTTGCCAGACCGCATGGGCTGGGATGCCAATCGAGTGACAGCTGACATTGATGGTGTCGTGCTTGGCATGCATGCCAGGGGAAATAACCCAGAGCTGATCGAAGCTCAGTCATTGGGCATTCAAATCTGGTCCTACCCAGAGTTTCTCTACCAAGTTACCCAAGATAAAACCCGGGTAGTTATTGGAGGAAGCCATGGCAAGACCACAACAACTGCCATGTTGCTTCATGTCCTCAACCACTCTGAGGTGGCCTGTGATTACATGGTGGGCGCAAACCTGCCCATGTTGGACCACTCAGTTAACCTGACTGAAGCCAATGAATTTGCTTTGTTTGAGGGTGATGAATACTTGTCGTCGCCCATTGATTCTAGACCCAAGTTTCACCTCTACCAAGCCAATGTTGCCCTCCTTACGGGGATGGAATGGGACCATGTGAATGTTTTCCCCACAGAGGCTTCCTATGAACAGGCCTTTGCGGACTTTTTGCTCAGCATGACAGTTGGTGGTGCGTTGGTGTACAATGCAGAGGATGTACCCATGGCACAGTTGATTGAAGCAGACAAGTCTAACATCAAAAAATTCCCTTACCACACACCACCTTATCGCATTGACAATGGCCAGTGGATTTGGGAAAGCGAGCTGGGTGATGTGCCATTGATGTTCATGGGTCGTCACAACTTAAGCAATGCTGAAGGTGCGCGTTGGTTAGCCCTGGAAATGGGTGTGCAAGAGGCAGAATTTTATGAAGCCATTGCCTCATTCGAGGGTGCTCAGCAACGCTTAGAGAAGTTGGCAGAGGCCAACCGGGTTTTGTATTTGGACTTTGCCCATGCGCCGAGCAAGGTGCGGGCAACAGTGCAGGCTTACAAGGCTCAATTCAGTGATCGACCCATCTGGGCGGTGCTGGAGTTGCACACATTCAGTAGCTTGAACGCGGATTACATCACCCGTTACGCAGAGAGCATGGACGGTTTAGCAGAGGCCAAGGTTTTCTTTGATCCGGAGGCCGTCAAGCACAAGCAGTTGCCTGCACTGGACCCCGAGCAGGTGAAGGCTGCATTTGGCCATTCAGTGACGGTTTACACCAACTCAAAAGCTTTGAGAGAGGCCATGGACGATGCCCCAGACAATGCGGCCTGTTTGATGATGTCTTCAGGAGATATGGGTGGTTGGGATGTCCGTGAATGGGCCCCTGCCTGGTGTGAGGAAGCTTAATGCTTATTTTTCAGCGCTAAACCCAGCATCCAGCCTGTTCGAATCTGTTGGTGGTATTGATCGATGCCAGTGTGGTTGCTAAGGATGATTGCCCAATTTTTTTTGTTGAGCTCTGCTCGGATACCAATCCAAGGCTCAAGGCCACTCTTGCTATCCCAAGGGGGCCAAATCAGTAAGTTGGTCATGGTGGTCGTGGTTCCATAAGCTAAACCCGACCAAGCATGAAGGTTCCACGGCGATTCTTCGGGAAATAAATGGCCGCTGATGTAGAGTCCTGAGCCGTACCAGCTGTCCATGTAATGCAAATCTGGCTCAGTGACGGAATTGTAGGAATGGCCACTAATGGTGGTAAACCCTAATGCCCAATGAGGGTGCAGTTGAAGTTCAGCTCGGAGGCTTTGCATGGATCCCCATTGTTTTTGGTCGGCTAAGCTGTAGCTGCCCCATTCCGCTGCAATGGTCAATGAGCTGTCAACTCGTTGGCAGGCTTCCTTGAGGACTTGCAGGCCCTGTGCCTGGACAGAGGACAAGCTAATGAGGCTGGTTATTGCGATACAGATGGCGTGATGTTTCATGTCATTCAGCCATCAATTGCCGTTCCATGTCTTCCATTTCAAACCAGTCAATGGCTTCAGTCATGCTCGGGACGACGGCCATGTCTTCATCGAATTGCCCCAGCTGCTCAAGGGCGACCAGAATGATGAAGCTTTGATTGGCGCCCATGGCCTTGCCTTGGAGGTTTTGCAGTGTGTCAATGCTTGCAATGGCATTGCAGGCAGATAGGTCAAGTATTACATGCGTGCCTTCTTCAGCGTCAAGTAGCTCTTTCAAGCCGTCAAAGTCGCTCTGTGACCAAGACGTTTCGCTGTGTTCAATCAGGAGGTAGTCGTTGTCTTTGTTGAGGTTCAGGCTCATGTGTTGTGGTCTGTTTGTGAGGCAAGTAAGTACAGCACTGCCATGCGAACAGCAACACCATTTTCTACTTGGTCAAGGATGATGGCATGCTTGGAGTCCGCGACCTCAGAGGTCAATTCAACGCCTCGGTTGATGGGGCCAGGGTGCATGATCAAGGGAATCTTGTCTAGGGCTTTCAATCGGTCCATGTTGACGCCGTATTGCATCCGGTATTCTCTGATGGAAGGGAAGTAGGTCTTGTCCATGCGCTCGTGTTGAACTCGCAACATGTTGGCTACATCAGCCCATGCTAAGGCTTCATCTAGGTTGTGAATCACATGGACACCCAGGTGATGAATCTGCTTCGGGATCAAGGTGGTAGGCCCGCAAACGGCAACTTCTGCACCCAGTTTTTTCAGGCAATAGATGTTGCTTAGCGCGACACGGGAATGGTTGATGTCACCGACAATGACAACTTTCTTTCCTTGGAGATCACCAATCATACTTTGCATGGAGTATGCGTCAAGCAAGGCTTGGGTGGGGTGTTCATGGGTGCCATCACCTGCATTGACTATGCGTGCGTCAACGCGCTGACTGAGGAATTGTGCGGCACCAGGCTCTGCATGGCGCATGACCACAACATCAACCTTCATGGCCAGTATGTTGTTTACCGTGTCGACCAGGGTTTCACCTTTGCCAACGGATGAATTGGCAGCAGAAAAATTGATGACATCAGCAGAGAGACGTTTTTCAGCCAACTCAAAGCTCAAACGTGTCCTGGTTGAATTCTCAAAAAACAGATTGGCAATGGTGATGTCACGGAGTGATGGCACTTTTTTGATGGGGCGGTTGATGACCTCCTTGAATTTCCCCGACCAATGCATGATGAGTTGGATGTCTTCCTTTGTCAAGTCCTTGATGCCTATCAAGTGCTTGCAGCTTAGCGTGTGATCATTGACCATGTTCAGGGGTTTCAATGATGACACGTTGCAGTTGGTCTTGTTTGTTCCAAATGACGGATACCCGCTCCTCGTCGATGGCATCCACTCGCTGACCTGTGTAGGTTGGTTGAATGGGTAGTTCGCGAGAAAACCTTCGATCAATGAGCACACAGAGTTCAATAAGAGACGGCCTACCATAGGGCTGAATGGCATCCAATGCGGCTCGAATGCTTCTGCCGGTGTATAGGACATCGTCAACAAAAATGACCCGCTTGCCTTCGATCAGTAGGTCCATGTTATTGGGGTTGGCGGCCAGGGGCTTATCCCGTCGCCTGAAGTCATCCCTATGGAAGGTGATATCCATCTCACCCACCGCGATGGGTTCAGTCTGGTAGTCAGCTTCCAGCGCATTGGCTAACAGCCTTGCCAGTGCGATGCCTCGTGGTTGCAATCCGACTATGACGGATTGGGACCATGGGTGGTGTCTTTCGTGGAGTTGGCAAACAAGGCGCTTCAGCGTCAAATTGCATGCTTCCTTGTTAAGTAGTGTCTTGGTCATCATACCAAAGCACAAAATTAATACTTATCCGTTCATGGACGTCAAAAACTCTTCATTGTCTCGAGTTTTTGCAATTCGGTCTTGCATGAATTCCATTGCTTCGACTGCAGTCATGTCTGAAAGGTGGCGTCGAAGGATGTACATTCTAGAGAGAACATCCTTGTTCATCAGCAGTTCTTCCTTGCGCGTGCCAGAGGCAATCAAGTCAATGGCAGGCCAGACTCTGCGGTTTGCAATGCGTCGATCTAACTGCATTTCCATGTTGCCAGTTCCCTTGAATTCTTCGAAGATAACTTCGTCCATTTTAGACCCTGTATCGATCAATGCAGTAGCCAGAATTGTCAATGATCCACCATGCTCAATATTGCGTGCTGCACCAAAGAATCGCTTAGGTTTCTGGAGTGCATTGGCATCTACACCACCTGAAAGCACCTTGCCAGAGGCTGGGCTGACGGTATTGTATGCACGTGCCAATCGCGTGATAGAGTCCAAAAGGATGACCACATCATGCCCACATTCGGTGAGACGTTTGGCTTTTTCTAACACAATATTTGCCACGCGAACATGGTTTTCTGCTGGTGCATCAAAGGTTGAGGCGATCACCTCTGCATTGACACTTCGAGACATGTCGGTGACCTCTTCTGGGCGTTCATCAATCAGTAGAATGATCATGTAAACTTCAGGGTGGTTGGCAGCAATGGAGTTTGCTACTTCTTTCAGTAAGGTGGTTTTACCCGTTTTTGGTTGAGCCACAATCAAACCTCGTTGGCCTTTGCCAATGGGGGAGAATAGATCAATGACTCGAGTGCTTAAGGTTAGCTTTCTTCCGGTAAGATCAAATTTTTGATCAGGGAACAATGGCGTGAGGTGCTCAAAAGCCACGCGGTCACGGATAAACTCCAAGGCTCGGCCATTGACCATGCTGACACCATTCAAGGGGAAGAATTTCTCTCCCTCTCTTGGTGGCCGCACATCCCCCTTCACGGTGTCACCTGTTTTTAGGCCAAATTCCTTGATCTGATGTTGGGTGATAAAGACATCATCCGGTGAATTCAGGTAGTTGTAGTCGGAAGAACGAAGGAAACCCACTCCTTCAGGCATGATTTCAACGACACCTTCTGTAGGTATGCTGCCTTCAAACTCGTAGTTTTTCCGCTGTGGCTTCTCTTGGTGATCTTTTCGGTTGTCACGTCGATCATCGCGTCGATCATTCCGCTGGTTATCTCGACGGTCGTTGCGTTGATTGTCACGTTTGTCATAGCGTCGATCAGTCCGTTGGTTGTCACGTTTGTCGTCACGTTTGTCGTCGCGTTGGTTGTTGCGTTTATCGTCGCGTTTGTCGTCTCTTCGATCGTCACGTCGGTTGTCACGGCGATCACCCCGTTTTTCACGACGACCTTCCTCAGATGGTGTGTCTGAAGGACTTACAGCTGCTGCCTTTGGTTCAACTTGAACTGCGGGGGAAGACGTTGCTTCATTTTGAATGGCCTTAATGGCTGCAATCAAATCAGGCTTACGCAAATACTTTGCCTTTGGGATACCTAGTGCATCTCCAACGGTTTTGAGTTCGGGCAATTTCATCCCATTGATATCCAAGGAGTCAGTCATAACCAGGTTGGTGTTGAGAGTGAAGGAAAATAGATTTGGTAAAAAACCTTAATAAAAAAGGTGAAAGGTGTTGGCCTTATGGTACAAAGAAAGGGATTTTATGCAGAACTTGCACCCATGTGGCAAAGAATTCAAACCTTATACATGTTATTAGCTGCTGCAGCCCTTGTTTTTATTGGGATGCAGGGCCTTGGCAATACAGAATCAATGATTGGCGGATTAGCGGTTGCGCTATTTTTAGCAAACATCACCTATTTCAAACATCGCAAACGGCAATTCATGATCAACCGATTGGCCATGTTCGCTGTTTTTGGGCTGATTGGATCCATTGCTATTCCAATGCTTCGAAGCAACAGCTATGACGCAAGCCTGACACCGACCCTTGTGGCCTCCCTTTTAGCCCTAGGCCTTGGTTCATTTGCGAATAGGGCCATCCAAAAGGATGAGGCAAAGG
>ERZ1046148.1869-NODE-1869-length-9989-cov-4.487316_pt1 | contig 9989 bp, 9 predicted proteins | sample MGYA00383090_ERZ1046148 | MGnify/ENA primary metagenome ERZ1046148 (study PRJEB29581, sample SAMEA5548360) | metagenome | biome: marine; feature: coastal; material: water | depth 25 m | study: Short-term variability in the microbial, nano- and picoplankton dynamics...
ATGCTCTCTTCGGCCGCAGCTGCGCCAACGGTTGCTCTGGCACCTGCTCCAAGCCCTTCTGTAACTTTCACGCCAAGTTGGATGCGGTTGCCCGCATCGCTTTGCTGTAACGCTTGCGCGTCGGTGTTGGCCACAACGAAATCTACGCCCTCCAGTTCCTTTGCGATCATATTGTTGACCGCATTTCCACCGGCCCCGCCAACACCAAAAACTGTGATGCGGGGTTTCAGGTCAGCCTCGTCGGGCATAGTCAGATTCAATGTCATAGAACTGTCCGCCTGTTGTTTGCCCGCATTCGCGGGAATTTTTATGCCTACTCTAAACTTGATATTACCGATGCTTTGGGGAATCGTCATCTAAAAAAGCAACATAAACCACAAAATATAGTTAATTATTGTATATTTTTCGCGTCATCTGGCTAATTCATCCAGATTTTGGGGTATCCAGCAGCCGCCATACAAAAAAAGATCGTATCGACGCAACGCATTTCATGCGTAAGCGACGTTTTTGAAAATATCGATTTCAGGCGACTGCTCATAATGCCACCCCAGCCTCTTTGGGCCGTTGACGACAATTTGAGGAAAAAATGAAAAAACTGCAAGTTGTTTCTTAAACGTGATGCCAAAACCAAACGTTGGACCAGGGCAAAGTCAATTCCGTTGGAGAAGAACGGCGCTCTACCAGTGATCTCGAAACCAGCGAACGGCACGGCGCAGGGATCGAACAGGATAACGCTCTACGGGCAGGTCAAAATCCCACCACTCATCTTGGGGATGCGTTGCAAACAAACACATACCCACGGCGCTAGCGAATCCAGGGCCAGTCGCCGCCTGCGGCAACCCATGAACGCGCATTGGACGACCCAGTCGGACCTGTTGACCAAGAATTTTTGAGGCTAATCCATCTAGTCCCGGAATCTGGCTACCGCCACCAGTTAGGACAATTTGTTGACTCGGCAAATGGTGAAATCCAGCAGCGTCAAGACGCGCTCGAACTTCCTCAAGGATTTCCTCGACACGTGGTCGCATAATGCCAATAAGTTCGGCACGACTTACAGTACGCCTATCATGCTCCCAATCGCCGGTATCGCCTTCTAAGTCGATCATTTCGCGATCATCCATTCCAGTGGCAACTACACCGCCGTAAAATGTCTTGATCCGCTCTGCCGTTGCCAGCGGCACCTGAAGCCCCATTGAAATATCGCCAGTCACGTGATCGCCGCCCATGCGCACAGAATCCGCGTAAATCATATGTTTCTTCATAAATAATGAAATTCCGGTGGCCCCACCTCCAAGGTCTATACAAGCCGCCCCAAGTTCCTGTTCATCCTCTACCAAAGAAGACAGCCCGGACACATATGCGGAAGACGCGATCCCCGCAAGTTCCAGATCACAACGCTTGACACAATGAGCCAGGTTTTGGATTGCAACCTCATCAACGGTTAACATATGCATGTCAGTGGCCAGCGTCTGCCCCATCTGCCCACGCGGATCCGCAAGTCCAGAACGATGGTCCAGTGCAAAATTTACCGGCTGGGCATGCAACACCTCACGATGTGCGCCAAATTCGGGAATGTGACAAGTCGAGAGCGCTCTCGCGACATCTTGCTCCGTAACGACATGACCTTCAAGCTCCACACTGCCATCAAGCCCATATGATCGTGGATCGGCTCCTGCAAAACATGCAATAACATGATCCACACGAATCTTAGCCATCTTCTGAGCTGCCTGCAGCGCAGTGCGAATTGCACGCTCTGTTTCCTGCATCGCAGCGATTTCGCCAAATCGTACACCGCGCGAACGAGTTGTTGCCGCGCCTATCACCCGAAAACCAATTTGTCCCGCCATCGGACCAACACCGTCCGACTCTGTCACGCGATCAGTGCCATCAAAGCGTAGGACAAGGCAGGCTATCTTTGAGCTCCCAACATCTAGCACCGCAACTACACCGCGTTGCATTGCTGCCTTTCGCATGTTCCGCATTGCACGCTGAGATTCATAAAGCTCTATCATTGATGCACTTTCCCTAAAGATATCTGTCTGATACGCCACCACTCTTCCACTGCGATTTCCGCCAATCGGATGGTTGGGCGAGCCAGCAAACGCATATCCACTACCAATAAATTTCGCTCCAGCATGTCCTGCGCTTCACTTAAAGCGATGACACGCTCTAGCGCTTGAACAGCCCCAAACTCTGGTAAGAGGATGCGTTGCTCACGATCTAGAACAACATCCCAGCGCCGCTCACCAACGCGCACCAATCCACGCATACGCTCGGACAACGGCCCAGCCGCTGCGTACAGCTGAATGGCCTCCGCAACGTGCCGCTCCGCGCCTGCCCCAGCCATGAGAGGCAAATTAGGAAACAGCGCGCGCGCGCGCGCCGAACCGGTGACGTAGCCTTCAACATCGACTAAAGCAAGTCCCGCATAAGTGCGCCACAAAATCACAGGGTCGCGCTCCGCAACCAAGATTTGCAGAATTCCACCGGGGCGCACTCTAACCGACACCGTCGCCACAGCTGGTAATCCAGAGATACGTTCCTGAATTTCGTCAAGATCCAGGTCAAACGAACTGATTGGAAAATCAATTGGCATGATTTCACGAATATCTTCGGCGATGCCTCTACTGGCCCCGTCGATCGCCATAGCATTGACCATAAATTCTGGCCGGGTCGCAATCTCTGTTCGAATGTCATTGTACACAAGCAAAAGAGCGTCACGGCGATCTTGATCTGATAACCAGACTATCATTGCGCCTGCAACTATTGAGAACGGCAATAGAACGCGCAAGCAAAGACGGAAAAAAGGCGTTAGCATCAAGCGCTGCAGACGATAAGACCAACGCGATGGTGCCGGATCCGAGCGTAAACCTAACGGTTGCATGATGCATCCTCCACCATCCACACACAGAGTTCCGGAAAGGAGATCCCAAGTTCCAGCGCCTGTTCCGGCGCCAAAGACGTCGGCGTCATGCCAGGTTGTGTATTGGTTTCCAAAAGGATCAGTCCGTCCAAATCTCGCGTATCGTCCCAGCGAAAATCCGTACGTGACAAACCGCGACATCCCAATGCGGAATGGGCGCGAAGAGCGTAATCGAGACAGGCGTCAAAAATACTCTTTGGAATGTTTGCGGGTATCTCATGACGCGAACCACCATCAGCATATTTAGCATCATAATCATACCAGCCCTCGGTAATGATATCCGTAACGGTCATCGCCTTATCACCCATCACGGTAGTAGTTAGCTCTCGACCCGGCGCATATGTTTCCACCATGACTTGCTCGGGCATACTTTGTTCAAGCAGAGGTGGGCCACTAGCTGTCTCATTGACAATATAAATTCCGACAGAGGACCCCTCATTATTGGGCTTAACTACGTAAGGAGGCACCATCACATGCTGCTCCGAGACTTCATCTCGCATGGCAAGGACGCTATCAACAACTGGCAATCCCACGGACTTGAATATATTCTTTGAGCGCTGCTTATCCATCGCAAGCGACGAGGCCAAGACACCAGAATGTGTGTAAGGGAGACCCAGCCATTCAAGTAAACCCTGCACACAGCCATCTTCCCCCCAGCGACCGTGCAGGGCATTGAAGACCACATTTGGTTGAAGCTTTACTAAACGCGCAGCTAGATCGCGGCCCGCATCGACCTCGACAACCTCATACCCTGCTTTCCGCAGCGCGGCCGCGCATTCACGCCCTGAAGACAAACTGACCTCTCGCTCTAACGAGGGACCGCCCATCAATACCGCAACTGTGGTCTCTGCCCTATCCGACATACCCACGCGTGCCTCAGTGTCCCGGGCATTTCGACGTTTAGCCGTCTTTTTTGCCCTGTTTTATTGTGTTCGTCTGGCCAATCTTTGCACCTGTGACCAAACTTCTTTTGTCACGTTGAAAACCCAACGCGCTTAATTTCCCACTCTAGCTCTATTCCGCTGATTTGGAAAACCCTTTTTCGTACTTCCTCGCCCAGATTTTCCAAATCTGCCGCTGTAGCGCCACCAGTGTTGATCATAAAATTAGCATGCATCTCGCTCATTTGCGCCCCACCCACTTGCGCGCCTCGCATTCCGGCCTCATCAATCAGTTTCCATGCTTTTAGATCATGCGCATCATCAGCCAGCCCCGTTGAGGAAAACCCGGCAGGATTGCGAAAAGTACTGCCAGCTGAGCGATCCGCGGTGGGCTGCGACATATTTCGCTTCGCAAGCTGCGCATCCATGCGAACCTCTAATTCATTGGAGTTTCCCAAAGGTCCCTCAAAAACAGCTTCGGTCAATATCCATCCATCTGGCAGATCGGTCTGACGGTATCTAAAATTCAAATCTTTCGCGGTAAGTCTTACAATTTCTCCGGAACGCGTCACCGCTTTTGCCTCCAAAAAAACATCACTAATATAGGTGCCATAACATCCAGCATTCATCCTAACGGCGCCCCCTACAGCGCCGGGAATGGTGCGTAGAAACGCTAAATCTACTGCCGCCTGACCGGCTTTGCGCGCCACATGAGCGTCCAGTGCCGCGGCTCCAGCACGCACACGATTGCCGTCAATCTTGATATCATTGAACTCTCGGCCCAAACGGACCACCACCGCTCGCAAACCACCGTCTCGCACGATGAGGTTGCTGCCTACACCCATTGGAAACACTGAGATACTCGCTGGAAGAGCCTTCAAAAAATCTGCTAAATCTTGCGTATCCGCAGGTTGAAACATCCAGTCTGCAGGTCCACCTACCCGCAGCCATGTCAAATCTGCCAGTAACCGGTTTGCAGTCAGCTTACCGCGTACTTCCGGCATATCGGTCATTTGATCCCTCCTCAAGTTTTGTCCTTCAAACCAACGCGCCTTCGGACCAGCGAGAAAAAACCCCACCCAAGTCCAAAGGAAACCGCTAGAATGCCAATCAGCCAAACCGTATATTTCATGAGTGCCCCCACTTTTTCTGCATCCTGCGGCTTCGCGACAGCCCAAAGCATCCAAATGGTTGTCAATAAAAGCCCAAGCAAACTGAGTATTATTATTTGCGCCCGCATCAGGTCAGCTCGTTGATCATGAGCCCCTTTCACAAATCCAAACGCAGGGAACATTAGGGCCGCGAACCAAATCAACGCGTTAAGTCCCAAAGCCAGATCTAACATCACAAGACGCGCCTCTTAATCCAACGTGCGAGATGTAGCGCCGACCAACGCATTAGCCAGGCAGCCGAAATCAAAACCAAGAGGGCCATCCAGCCCCCGTCCTCATAAAGCACGCCAATTAGGATTGGCACGCCTACAGCAATCATCACAAAGGTAAATCTCCAATGATGATCCGCGGATACAAATATTGCGCCCAAATTTACGAGTAGAAGCCAAAACAACGCGAAAACCAAAGATAAGCTCATTCGCATACCTTCGGTGATAAATGCCCACAAAGCATTTTCAAAAAATTCCGTAATGGGCAAAATAAAAGCGATAAAAACCCAATCAATGAAGCTGTACGCGCCGCGGCGCCATACGACCGCCAAATCAGGATGATTAAAAGAAAGACCGTAAGCAACTGCGAGACGCGCAGCCCATGTTGCTGACGCACCGAGGAAACTTCAACAGCCAACACGGCCAGGCTCAAAAAAATGGTATTTTTGAGAGTATCGGTCATCTGTTTTATTCTGGCCACAACAAAGATTTTGCTCGTGCTACGCATTAATTTAGACGTTGCGGCAACATGTTTGCCCATGCGCTGATCGTGCCAGCCCCCAAGCAAACGATAATGTCACCCACTTTGGCTTCATCCCGAACTAGCTTTACAAGATCATTTTCGTCCTGAATTGCGTATGCTTGCCTGTGACCGTGCGCGATCAAGCCTGCCACTAAATCATCTCGGCTTGCACCCTTTACCGGATCTTCACCCGCCGCATAAACTTCGGCTATACCAACTACATCCGCATCCTTAAAGCAGCCACAAAAATCTTCAAAAAGTGAAATCAGCCGTGAGTAACGATGTGGTTGATGCACTGCGATAACACGGCCCGCGTCTCCAATTGCCTGGCGTGCAGCCTTCAGCACAGCAGTTATCTCGACGGGATGATGCCCGTAATCATCAATTACGGGAACACCCCCCATAACCTCGCCTACCTTTGTAAAACGTCGGTTGACTCCGCCAAAACTGCTCAATGCCTCGCGTATCTCATCTTTTTTCATCCCAAGGTGTCGCGCAATCGCAACCGCGCTCAATGCATTCGAAACATTGTGATCGCCCGGCATGGGAAGTGAACACTTTTCAATCACGGTTCCTTCGGCCTGTAGTGCAATATCGAAATGGGCGACCCCTGACTCGTACGTTAGATTGATAGCCCGCACATCGGCTTGAGCGTTAAAGCCAAAGGTTACAATTCGGCGATCAGTGATTTTGCCAACCAGAGTTTGAACGTCCGGGTCATCAGTACAACACACTGCCAAACCATAGAACGGGATGTTAGAAACAAAATCATAAAACCCTTGATGCAGCGCCTGCTCTGTACCCCAGTGCTCCATGTGCTCGGGGTCGATATTTGTTACAATAGCTATTGTTGCTGGCAGTCGGTTAAACGTTCCGTCCGACTCATCGGCTTCTACAACCATCCACTCTCCGTCGCCAACCCGGGCATTAGATCCATAAGCGTGAATAATGCCACCATTGATGACTGTCGGATCAAACCTTCCATGCTCTAATAAGGCCGCAACCATAGTTGTCGTGGTAGTTTTGCCATGCGTGCCGGCCACCGCAATATTCGACTTTAACCTCATCAGCTCGGCGAGCATTTCAGCACGACGCACAACAGGAAGCCCACGACGACGTGCTTCGTCTAGTTCCAGATTGCCTGACTTTATTGCCGAGGAGATGACGACCACCTCGGCGTCTTTCAAGTTTTCGGCCTTTTGGCCGACAAACAATCTTGCACCGCGTTCTACCAACCGATCAGTGATCTTACTTGCCCTCAGATCTGAACCCTGAACCAAATATCCGTGGTTTAGCAGTACTTCAGCGATACCAGACATACCGATGCCACCCATTCCGACAAAGTGAATCAGCCCAACATCTCCTGGCAGTTTGGTTGTCGCGTTCATGCTTAAGCTTCCTTGTCTGCTAACTGCTCGACCAAAGTCACGAGCGCGTCAGTCGCATCAGGTTTTCCTGTAGAAAGTGCGGCGAGTGCCATTTGCATTGCTCCATCGGGGTCACAAAGTATTGTTACGATCTGTTCCGTCAAAACATCTACCGACAACTTTTTTTCAGGTATCAGAACTGCCGCTCCAGCATCAACTAACCCCCGAGCATTAGCAGTCTGGTGATCAGCTGTCGCGGCTGCGTAGGGGATGAGAACGGAAGGCCTACCAATTACGCTGATGTCCGCAACACTGGACGCCCCAGCTCTCGAAATAATTAACTGTGCCTCGCTCATACGTTTTGGCACATCCTGAAAAAACGGCTTTACTTCTGCACGAATACCAATACTGGCATAAAAAGCTGTAACGCGGTCTAAATCTTCATTACGAGCCTGATGACTTACCCGTATATGATTTAAAAGCCGATCAGGAAGCGCCGCTATTGAGGAAGGAACCGTATCACTCAATATTCGAGCGCCCTGACTTCCGCCAATGACTAAAATCGATATCGGGAAATTTCCCGGTGCGATATATTTCGATCCAGCGTACTCCAGAACTGCCGCCCGCACCGGATTTCCCGTATGCGTTCCCTCTACACCCACCGGCAAATCAGTAGGCCATGTTCCGCATGCAATGGTATGCACCCGCCTTGCAAACTGAGTGTTTACTCTCCCGAGTATACCGTTTTGTTCTTGAATCATGCGAGGCAGTTTCATGAGCCATGCGGCACCAATAGCCGGGATACTGGGATACCCACCAAAACCAACTACTGCCAGTGGGCGATCTCGGCGGAACTGCATAACTGTTGATAGAATTCCACTTAGAATTCGAAAAGGTACTGCTAGTTTGGCAAATACACCACCGCGGGCGAAAGTGGCACTTGCCACCTTCTGTATTTTTACAGAACGCGGAAAACCACTGGTATAACGTGAACCGCGCACATCCGTGCTCAATTTGACCCGCCAGCCCCTGCGCAGCATTGCCTCAGCCAGAGCCTGCGCCGGAAACATATGACCTCCGGTACCGCCAGCCGCAATCACCAGCAATGGCCGCTCTGTCATCTAACATGTCCCCGTAAAATTTCACCGATCTCGCCCTGAGGACGCGCGCGGGTGAATGCTAGAAGCATGCCAACCGCAATCCCCCCCGCAATCAAAGAGGAACCGCCATAGCTCACAAACGGCAAGGTCATGCCTTTGGACGGCAGTAACCTTACCGCAACGCCCATATTTACCATCGCCTGAACGCCGAAGATCGAAATTAGGCCCGCACCTGCCAACCTAATAAACGGGTCCCTTTCACGCATCAATCGGAAGTAGCTGCGCATAACAATTGTTGCATAGAGCGCAATAATACATATCACGAGGATCAACCCATACTCTTCAGCGGCGACAGATATAATGAAATCTGTGTGGGCATCAGGTAGGCTCCACTTCACCTGACCTTCGCCGATACCGACCCCAAACAAACCACCTTCACGGATAGCTTTTGTTGCGTAACCAATCTGTGTTGTTGGATCCAGCGAGCGGTCGAGAAAACCATCTATCCTGCGAGCAAAATGCTCGGATTTGTCATAAGCCAGTTGAGCCGCCGGATATATGGCAAGCAAAATACCACCAATAAGAAACATAGGCGCACCGGAAACAAAATACATTACGCTCCAGCCAAACAAAATCAGGCAGGCTTGACCGAAATCCGGTTGAAGCGCTAGCATCACCACAATTGTTATCATCAACAAAAATGACCACATACGTCCTGGGGGACCATTAATCTGGTCGTTGGCTGCCATTAACCACGCAGCCACTATTACAAAGCCAGGTTTTAAAAATTCTGATGGTTGAACCGAACCAAAGCCCAATGAATACCAACGCATCGCGCCTTTTCCGAAATCAGTACCGAAAAATGGCAACATAGAGGTCGCCAACAATGCCACAAAAAAACCAATTACCGCGAGTCGCCTAACCAACTGAGGCGACATCATCGATGTTAAAAGCATCACTATCATTGCTACGGCGCCGAATATGAACTGCTTCTCAACGTAGTAGAACGCGTCAAACCCATTCTTTTCCGCAAGCGGCGGCGAGGCAGCCATGCCCAAAAGAATACCAATGCCAAAAAGCAAGAAAATCGACGTCATCGACCACTTGTCGAGCGTCTGCCACCACCTTGGAAGTAGCGGCTCGCGCTCCTGAATAGGAAGCGCGCCATAAACCATCTCTGTCATCGGAGCCCGCCGATTTTTGCCTCAAAATGCCCGTTTTCCGGGTCTCATAGTGAAAGTCTAGCATTACACGAATCATTTGAAAAGAGTCACAAGCAGGAACAGAAAAAACTGAGTCGTTTTAGCAAATCTGTGACCACCAAAAGTGGAACCTTAGGGCCGGAGATCCGTTAAAAAATTAGGGCCGCCAAGCTGCAATAAAGGAGGCTTCAAAGCCATTACTCGGACAGGCCCAATCCGCATTTCTTCACTCACTTGTCTCAGTCTTATCTTGTAAGAAGCTCTAATATTCCCTTGTGCATGCAGCAGTGAGGTGCTTGTTTCGTGCTCACTGCTCGGTCAGCCAACCAGATTTCGCACTCTGTAACCTGAGTACACGTTCGACAATTTGTCACCATGTCGGCGTATCCCGTGGCAGACAGATGTCCCTCAGCCATGGCCTCACTGAGCGATACCCCCATTGAGCGCGCTACACTTCTCGTCAGCCAAAAATGTTTCGCCAAATCCCCCAAAGGTTGGATAATACCCATTACTTTTGTGCCTCCGACGCTTTCCTTAATTTCCAGAACCGCTCTTTGTTGACGCAATTTGAAGGTGCCTTTACTACATCAGATTGCTGATGTAATTCCAGCC
>ERZ1046148.1871-NODE-1871-length-9985-cov-5.547533_pt1 | contig 9985 bp, 13 predicted proteins | sample MGYA00383090_ERZ1046148 | MGnify/ENA primary metagenome ERZ1046148 (study PRJEB29581, sample SAMEA5548360) | metagenome | biome: marine; feature: coastal; material: water | depth 25 m | study: Short-term variability in the microbial, nano- and picoplankton...
GGCGTAAGGTGCGTCATCAATAAATTGACCTCTTGCATCTGATTTAATACCTTGATAACCACCGTTAGTTCTAATATCTTTAACCCATGTGCTACTAAAGGCAGGATTACAATAACTACATGCAAGTTGGCATGTCCTATTAAATGCAACTTCTAATGTTTTTAAATTTACATCTGTGCTTGTTGGCATTGCGGCCGCTTTACGCAAATCATTGTCTTGATATATAACTGTTTTGTATGTTCTATCTGATACAGGCTCATTACCGTCTGCATCTTTTTCCATGTCCTCAATCTTCCAACAGTATTCACATTCTTTAGGACGTTGGCCATTGATCATCATTTCACGCATTTTCTTCTTATGCTTTGTGTTATGAATTGCACTAGGATTAGTTTTAATTTCTTCTAAGTCAATTTGGTGTGCCGGGGGATGGTGACAACTAGTTGTTCCACCGTGGCCTAACCATATGGTAGCATTGTACCATTTAGCACCACAAAAACTTTCTGAGACAGGATCAATCATCCTTGCTTTAAATTCTCTGTGGGTTTCCCCTTGTTTCCTACTCATTATATTTCCTCTTTTGGCATGCCTTCATACCATTCTACAATAGTATTTATTCTTACATCTCGCCATGCTTGTTTATCTAAGGCATACATAATCACATTATCTGGACTACTGTATGCTCCTATTTGCATACCCTGTTTGTGTATGTCTTTGTTAAGTGTACATGGCATTGTTCTAATTTCCACCCTTATCTTTTTCTTTTCGCATTCGTTCATCTCTAGCCTGTCGAGACTCGTCTCTATGCCATTTTTCTTTTTTATTCTCTTCATGGCTACGAGAAAATTCATCGTTATCAGGGTGTTCTCCATTAATATTCATAATAATGCTTCTGATTCCTTACATATATTCCACCAATCTTCCATTTCTGGAAACGTAGATAGGAAATCTGTGTCACGTCTTTCATCATGTTGCGTAAAAAATTTATAAAAGTTTGCTCTTGCTTTAAGTAGTTCGTCTTTATCCATACTAGAGCCTGCTTTCATCCATTCTAAATTACGTCTAACTTTATCTATTTCGAAATCTTTAAATCCTCTATAGTCTATATTTACTTCATCTGCTTGATTCATCTCCATGAATGCGATTGCTTCCTCTAGGTAACTTTGATAATATTCTGGCATAATCTGTATGCATTGCCAAAGAGGAGCACGGAGCAACGGAATATCGAACCATATACGTTGCTTAGGACGTACTTCATAATCGTCATGCTTATGATCTCCATTGTCTGGTATAGGAATATATTTTGTTCCTTGTCTATCTTTTGCAAACTCATCTCTTAAATCTAATATCCACTGCAAGTAGTCACGTAAACTTGTAAGACTTAGTGCATTGAACGTATTAATAAAAGTAATAGTAGAGTTATCTGTTTCTGTTAAAATGCGTTTTATATTAGTTTGTAATAATGAGAAATCCATACCGTTACGCATATACTCTGCTTGAGATCCGTAACCATCTACACTTACAAATGTGGCGAAGTTCTTACATGCTGGTGCTACATACCAGTTGTTCCCTGAGTTCGGATTGAACTTGTCTGGGTCTTCCCATATTTGTATTTCTTCTAATCTTTGTAGCGATTCTATAAACATGTCCATAAGCACTGGCTTAGGTGGACACATATTTGAAGTTATTGAAATCTCTAACCAAGCATTTGGATTTTTATACACATAGTCTAATACTTTAAAAGTATTGCTATCCATTAATGGTTCGCCGCCAGTCATACGAAAAACTTCTAAATTTCTATATAACTCGGGCCACCATTTCCAAAATGCAGTTAGGTATGGATTCTCGTCTTGTGCCAATTTTAATGGCATAAGTCCTGCGTTTTTTAAACTTTCTAAATTGTTATGCTCTCCTTGAGCAATATCGTAAGAGCCATGCTCTTTTATTTCTTTATGCCATGCTGTAGATAAGTGGGGAGAACAATAACTACACTTAAAGTTACATGCTTGATTAAAGTTTACTTCTACATAACGTGGATTAATATTGCCGTCAGCACCTGCTTCTGCTATTTCTTCTCTGGCATTTTGTGCCCAATACTCTCCACTACGATATACTCTATCACTTCTGCCGCCAACATCTTCTATACGCCAACAGTAACTACACCCTTCTGGTCTTTCACCTGCTAACATTTGAGCTCTTTGCTCTTTCTTTTCTTTTGTATTATGTAGTGCAGAAGGATTTAATTCTAATTCTTTTACATCTATTTTATGTGTAGGTGGATGGTAACAACTGTGTGTCATTCCGTTATGCATGTGCATAGAAACCTGTGTCCACTTTGCATAGCACATTGTTTCGCTAATAATGTCTAATTGATCTTTGGCCTTGTCCGCGGCCTGGTCATATATACTAGACATCGCCCCAACCTCTCTCCTTTTCTGAGGTATCGCCGAATACCCACCAGGTCGTCGATTCCTTTTCCATTTTACTGTATTAGTCCTTTTTCGAGAAGTTCCTGTATTTGTTTTTCTCGAATCATAACTCCCCATCGTCTTGGATTAACATAAGTTTTCTTAAAGAATTTGCACATTTGACTATTTGGGTCAAACAACATCATTTCATTAATGCTTTCGTTTAGTTTTGCACCCAAGTCCTTAATAGCAATTTCTAGCATTTCAGGACTATATGATACTTTAGAATATCTACAAACTGTGTCTCCTGGAAAACGAGGAAGTATAGTATTATTAAAAAATTCTTTGAACCAATCATAATCACTAATTAGATTAGTATTCCAATTACTTAATACTGTCATATCACAACCTAGCCTTGCTCCGTATAATGCCCATAGGCCATTTTCTACATCACTACCAATGTTACACCATGTTTGTAGTCTATCATAATTTTGCCACCATATCTTTTGCCTAAACTCTTCCGGCAAAACTCTAACGCCTTGATCCAAACTCATTTTAACACCTTCTCTGAATCCTGCTCTAAAGGCTTGGAAGGGTGATGCTGTTTGATGCACTTCTGAGAATGTATCGTTAAGTTGTATATAATTTAACTTCCAGCAAAACTCCATGCCCTCGCCGTCAGTTGCGGCTTCATGTGTGTTAATGCTTTTAGTATATTCTGTAGGCCAACATTTAAGTCCACCATTGCCGTATACTAATCCGTTGAGAATGTTCTTTGCATTCCAACTAAAGATACTTTCTGATATGTTGTTGCCGTCATGGTCTTGATCCGGTACTTCTAATTGTTGCTCAAAGAAATCATCCATAACAATATTATCACCATCTACGGTAATAAATCTATCTGTTTCTGATTGGTTCGCCGCGGCTTTATGTGCGGCATCGAAACCTTTGACTAGGTCTATTCGCTTTGCCCAAGGTACTTTGTTTAATAGGTCGGCCCAATGTTCTTCTTTATTAGGCTCGTCGTAACTGATATAAAATATATCTAGTTCTGTGACATCAATCTTTGCCATATGTGTGTTCCGTAATAATTATAATATACGCACATATTTATCAAATAATTTTACAGTATATATACTGCTCTGGTCCATTTTGTAGGGTAGTGTTACAGAAACTTCTTTATTTTCTAGTAACTTTCTAAATGATACATTAAAATTGTATTCTAAAAAACTAGGTTCTTTATATGTTGTAAAATAGAACTTTAATATTGTTTGTCCTCTAACAACTGCTTCAGCAGGATCAATATTTTTGTATGCTTTTACGACTTTAGGACACAATGCTACTGTGAACTTTTTACCTTTTACTTTGATTTTAACATCTGCTCCTCTTACAGAACCTTCTTCAATCTCAGATAAAAACGTTTCTTGCTTTGTGATAACCTCATCTATTGGTCTTAATTCAATATAATGAACAGTATCTACTTTATCGTCTGTTCTTACTCTATACATTCCCCAATGTGCATTTTTAAAAATTGCAACTTCGTCATCTGTAAACTGTGCTGAATTGTATTTTTTATCAAATACTTTGTTAGGTTCTTTACTACAGCATTTAATTTCGCCTTCTTCATCAAACCACACGGTATTCTTTGAGGTGTGAAATGCTTTAGTCATTTGTTCTATACTGCCATATTCTTTTTTAGATTCTAAGAATGCTTTTCGTCTTGCCTGTGCTACTTTAGTTACCATAATATTATTTACCTATTGCTTCTTCCATTTGTTTAATTTTCTGTTTACTCATCCAATCTTTTTCTACATAATGAAATGGATATGTTTGCTGAAAGGAGCCTATTTTAAAACTATCAAAACTTTTATAATATGTAGGCAAACTTTGACTCCATTGATCACTTATATTACTATGCGGAATATTCTGTATCATACTTTTCATATGAGTAAACGTTGGTACAGTATCTATATTTTCTCGTGTGCATAAATGTTCTATTCCTAAAATTTGCATTGCTAATGCAAATGCAACATCGCCACTTAACCAATCCGGCTTTCCTTTTGGCATATATTTAAAATACATACGTTGCCAATGTTGGAAAATGATTTCTATCATTAAAAATAATTCACTTGCGAGTTCGCTCTTCTTAAAATAAAAGAATGCTGTATATACATTTGGTAAATCATTAGCAGTAAACCATTCTCTGTAGTAGTCGCTAGTAGCAACCTCTCCTCTGTATGTTCGCACTTTTGTAGTTGCCCATACATCACGTTGCGACATAATATCCCACCAATGACTTACGTCTGTGGGGAATATCATATCAGTATCAAGTATAACAGTTTCATCATATGGTGTCATATAATAATACTTCCACTTGTTATTAATTTTCCATTTCTCTTCTGAAGCATCATCTTGCCAAGGAATGTCAACAATATGTTCAAATACTTTTTTGTGTTTGCTAGTAATAAGTTTCTTAGTATTAGCATCAACACATACTGTTAGACCGCACACAACCGTCTGTGTCAGTTTTAAATTGAGTGCGAGTGCATACGCCTGCTCTAAATAATCAACGGTGTCGTTGTTTTGTGCAATACAAATATAACCTTTGCTCATCCTCTCATATCCTCGGTTGCTTTTTTCATAAACTTATAATTAATCCATTCAACTAATTTATCTTTGTTATTCTTGTATGCCCAAAATACCTTTCCTAACCATCTGTCCATTGTTCTTTCTGGAGTATACTCTGACATCACCGTGTTTACGTCAAACATACCACATCCTGCTTTCCAATATGTTTCACCTGTTTGATCCATTTCAGGAGAGTCTTTGAAAAATTCTGTTGCTGTTATTACACCTGTATCATGTAGTGTAACCATAGTATCTTCTTGTGTATAATGATAGTGTGCGTTAATACAAGAAATTAATTCTTTTTGATATGCTCTTTCTTCTATGCGTGATTCCCAACCATCATATAATGTAACTATTTGACTAAAGATTAATACAGGCACAGCAAACCTTGTGGTAAACTTACTCCAAAAACCTTTAAATCTATTTTTCATCTATTTCTCTTTCTTACTTTTTTTATTAACAAATTTAGGACTAAAACTATCCTCAGGATCTATTTCAGCATCAGCATTCATAAACCTCATGCGTTGTATTAAATCCCAATTAATACCTTCACTTGGTTTCCACGTGCTTCTAATATCAGACGGCAAGTCTGTAATATCTTTATTCTTCATCTATGTATCTCCATGTTTCTTTAAACAAGCAAAATCTACGATTACCTTCCTTGGTTTCGTACACGAACTGCATTGCTAACATTTGTATAACCTTGCCCTCAAACTTTCCGTTCAAGTTACAAGTGTGTTCAATCATGTCGCCTAGTTCCGGTCTTGTTTTCTTCTTAATCATTTTGCGTATTCTAATAATTCGTCACTAATTCTATTTATCGCCCATTTGTTCATAACGTGAACATCTAAATTCTCTATTTTAGATAAAATATAATCTCCCGGACTACGAGGCTTTTCTAAATACATAACTAATGTTTTATGATCTATAGCACTATGCACATCGTCAGTGTCAAAAGTTTTATATAAAGTAGTAGGTAATTGTGGTAATCCTTTATCCACAAAGCCACTCATAATGTGTGCGGCTATAGAAAAACTGTAATCATTTCTATATAACGAACCTTGCCATCTATATAAGTCTCTATAAAACTGTGGATTGTCTCTTACATGTTTAACAAAGTTAAAGAAACTTTCTACATAATCTGTTTTACGGAAGTATACAACTGTGGCCCAATACATTGTGATTCCCATATTGAATAGTCTATCTAATGTAGGATCTTTTCTTTCCCTCATTACATCTTGAAACTTCCAATTCATCATAAGTTCGTTATTGTGTCCCCAACAATGATTTAATGTATCACTAAGTATTAAATAGTCTACATCTATTAGTAGTGTTTCTTTATAAGGTGAGAGTTCATATGCATCACATCTATTTGCATTATAAAACTGTAATCTTTTTGCTGTGTGACTTGTATCTTTATAAAGTCTTTGATTTCTTCTTTTGAATTCTTTGTCTTTATCTACAACTATAATATTATTAATTGCTTTTTTAATAAGACGTTTGCCTAGTGTTTTCTCACCATGTTCTAAACTAAAAGGATCTGTTACCACTGTAACATTTTTTATTCCTAAGTTCTTTTGAACTAGTAAAGCATTTACAACTGCTAAACGAAAATAATCTATCTCACTATTATTGTGAGCAAACATTATTACGCCTTTGTCGTTATTCGCCTTTTTCATTTAGATCCAACACTTTATGAACTTTTCTCGCCTTACGAAGTTTTTCATACTCAGCATAGTATTCATTTGTAACTTCATAGTATCTACTTTTGATTTCGTCATAAAATGATTCTAGATCTATATTAATAGGATTGTTATAGATGTCTAACAATATTGCGTCTTTGTCGCCTTCATCTATAAGAATCTTACAAAATGTGATTAAGGTAGTATCAATAGTAAATGTACCACCATTAATGCTAAAACTAAGTAGGCTTTCAACTTTTGCTTTAAGTTGTGCCTGTTGATTGTTTAGAGTAATACGATAATTAGCAAACTCTAATGCCTTCGATAAACGTGTGCTCATGCTAGTATTTAAGGTAACGTGAAGTATTTTTCAAGTAGTTCTGGATGAGTGCCTGGTGTAAGTGTTAGCATGCCTTCGAAGCCTGCCTCTATTAGTTCTTCTTCACTCGATAATTGCCAACCTGGATTGTTTGGAAACACACAACAAGGCATACAATTATAGTAAGTTCCTACTTCATCGTTCCAGCCTCTTTTGTATATGTTAGTTCCATCTGTTTCAAAAATACCTACACCCTCGAATCTAGTAATCTCAGACATAAATCTACCATCTCTGTTTTGTAAAACCCAGCCTGGTCGTGCTAATCTATCATATACTTCATAGTCTTCCGCAGTATAGGGTGTTTTAAAACCCCATGCTGGGTAAGCCGGACAGCCAGTTACTTCCATAAACTCTTCTGCTACTTCGTCTGTAAGTTCCGGTGGTATTACAAATTCGCCGTATACATCTGAATAATTATCACTAATCCATTGTAGTTCTTCTGGCCAATCATCATAACTTATAGTAGAAGTTTCTTTGCCTTGTTTTTTTATTACACCTTCTTTTGCACCTGCAAGTGCTGTATAGACTATATCATCTAAAGTAAGTGTTAATTTATTTTCTGGTATGTTAAAGTGCCATTCTAATTTCATACTAGTATTTATAAGGGCATAAAAAAAGCCAGTTACTAGAACTGGCTTTTAATCTCGAGACTGAGTTATTAAATTCTATTATGAACCTGATATTGCTCCCATGCTATCTGATGGTTTAGTAATAGTATACCCTGAACCACTTGCATCTGGAGTATGAGTCCTTGCATTTAATGTGAATGTTCCGTCAATGGCGTCATTTCCATATCCATCATCACCTGTACCTGGTACACCATCTGGACCTGTTCCTGATCCTTCTGCGTGAGGGTCACTACATTCCATTCTTAGTGTAACCACTGTTGGGTTAGTAGTTGAGTTTACTCTACCTAAAACTCTTATAAAGTTACTTGCATAACTACCTGAACCAAACTTCTTCCAAAGTTCCTGGTTACTTGTAGTTAATTCGTAAAATCCTTTTGATTGTCCTGAACCTGAACTTGCTGATGCTGTAATGTGATCAATGTACATGTCACCCATTGCACTTAGTAAATCTGTCCAGTTAGTGTTCTGTGTAGTAGATGAACCACCACTTCTTGAAGCACTAAATCCTATTCTTCCGCCTGCATTAAAAAATGCTCTACATTCGCTTTCTGATGAGAAACTAAATGTTGTTTCTTCTGCTAAACTTGAATACCATGTACTGGTATAAGTTACTGATGCCTCTGTTGCTGATGTTCTACTTGCTGGTGTAAATCTATTATCCCAGCAATCTTTAATGTTTAACATAACGTTAGACTGTGTTGCCGCTGTAATTGTATCACCATCTGCAACATCAGAACCAACACCTGTTCTTAAACTTTGTCCTAAAAATGCACATAAAGCCTGGACATCGTCCTGTAGTCTTTTAAAACCACCTGTAGCATTATCGGCATAAACAAGTCCGCCTGCACTTGCGGCATTAACACCTGCACCACCTAAATCGTAGCCATATCTTGTGTTAGTTGCTGGACCACCAGCACTTGCTGTAAGGGTGATATCATTAGCATTACCCAGCATTAAATTTACGTTTGTGCGGCTATTATTAAAATCCGCGTCATCGATTACATCGGTTGCAACGACCTGCGTCATGTTTGTTCCGCCGTCTATTGTTACTGAACTTCCTGATGCCATTGTTATCTCCTAAAACTTGTTATATTACTATTTACCTATTTTACACCAATCACTGCTTCTACTATGCCAGACTCGCCATCGTCTTTGTCCTCTAAAGAACGTCCAATAACTGCTCTTGCGTCATAGTCATCTGATCCTATTCCCCAAGCAAAGCCTTCCATGTCTGCACTAACTAGTCTTTCGCCTTTCTTAATTTTTCCAATAACTTTAACTTGAACTCTTCCTGTTAAAGCAACTGGTAAACCTTCGGCTTCACTGTTCATTAAGTATGCTGGATTCTCTGATATAACTCCAAATACTTCATTGTCAAATGCTTCTGTTGTTTGTGTAATCTCTTCTGAGCCGCCAATCTTAACAACTGTTCCTGGCATATATTCTCTGTCTGCTTTGTAGATCTCAGCCAAATCCGCATATTGAGCCTGCGTTGCTGTTCCTACAAAATAATTTCCTGATACGTTTCCTGTTGCTGTAATTGTTGTTACGCCTGTTAATGCACCTGAACTCATTGTAGCAGTTCCGTCGCTAACTCCTGAACTACCTGTTAATAAAGTAGTAAATGTTTTAGCACCTGCAATTGAAGCCTGTGTTCCTGTTGTTCTTACAACATTGGTTGAACTTACTGCTGACGCAATTTCTGTATCTACATACGTCTTATTAGTAATATGTGTTCCTGCACTTGGTGTTGCACTAACTATTGCAGTACCACTTAATGTTGCATTTGCGGCATATAAGTTCTCTACTGGTGCTACACTTGTACCAAAGTTCTGTGTACCTGCACCAAAAGTTATGTCTCCGCTTACATCTAAGTTTACAAAATAAGCATCTTGGAATCTATTACTTGATGTTCCAATATCAATTGCTGTACCGTTTGTAAAAATACCACTACCTGTTGAGCCACCTGGGCCAACGTTTAATGCATCTAAATATGCATAACTAAATCTTTTTGCTGTTTCACCTATGGTGTATGAACCGTCTGTATCTGGAACAATATTAGTATTGTTTCTAAATAAATCTTTACCTGCTATTCTACCTGCCGCTGTGGCTACTGGAGCCGGGTCAGTTAAATCAACTGCATAAGCAATATTAGCCAATGATGCTGTATCTGTTCTTGCATTTGGATTATTTGCATATTCAGTTCTCAGAGACCAGACCAGAGACCAGACCAGAGACCAGACCAGAGAGACCAGACCAGAG
>ERZ1046148.1880-NODE-1880-length-9955-cov-4.826364_pt1 | contig 9955 bp, 13 predicted proteins | sample MGYA00383090_ERZ1046148 | MGnify/ENA primary metagenome ERZ1046148 (study PRJEB29581, sample SAMEA5548360) | metagenome | biome: marine; feature: coastal; material: water | depth 25 m | study: Short-term variability in the microbial, nano- and picoplankton...
TCTCATTCTGCTACTGCCGGTACTTCTGCTAACACTGCCAATCTTGCTGGTGTTCTAGATGGTGCTGCTGGTACTCTACAAGCTGGTAATGATCCAACTGCCCGTGCCTCTGGTACAGCATATACCTTACATCAAGGTATGTCAACAGCTACCGGAGAAGCACTAGGTGATGCCGCTACTAACGCATTCTCCGAGATGGCATTCTCCGTAGAGAAGGTTGCTGTAACCGCAGTATCCCGCGCTCTAAAGGCAGAGTACACCATGGAACTCGCTCAAGATCTTAAAGCCATTCATGGCCTAGATGCTGAGACCGAGCTTTCAAACATTCTTTCCGCTGAAATTCTTTCAGAAATTAATCGGGAAGTTGTTCGTACCATTAACTATACTGCTACCGCTGGTGCTCAAGAGAACACCTCAGCCGCAGGTACTTTCAACCTAGATGTCGATTCAAATGGCCGGTGGTCAGTTGAGAAGTTTAAAGGCATGATCTTCCAAATCGAACGTGAAGCTAACCAGATTGCTAAGTCAACTCGCCGCGGTAAGGGTAATATCTTACTCTGTGGTTCAGACGTAGCTTCTGCTCTTCAGATGGCCGGTGTTCTAGATTATTCCCCAGCAATGGCTAATAATCTAAATGTTGATGATACAGGCAATACTTTTGCTGGTGTCATGAACGGTCGGATCAAAGTTTATGTAGATCCATACTTCTCAAGTGCATCTGGTAATCAGTACTTCACCGTAGGTTATAAGGGCTCAAGCGCATTTGATGCTGGTCTCTTCTACTGCCCATACGTTCCACTTCAGATGGTTCGTGCGGTTGGTGAAAATACCTTCCAACCCAAGATTGGCTTCAAGACCCGCTACGGCATGGTCGCCAATCCTTTTGCTACCACTAGTGCCGATGGTGCTATCGCATTCGCTAAGAAGAATGTTTACTATCGCATGGTTAGTGTTGCTAATCTAATGTAAGATCTGAGTTTATCAGACCTGATTAAGAGGGGGCTTAGGCCCTCTCTTTTTTTATAAATACATCAGGAGGTATAAATATGGCGTCGGATCCTACTAATAAAAATTTCTTAGGTCAAACTGGATTTAGATTGGTGCTTGATAGAACACCAACTATGAACTACTTTTCTCAATCTGCAAGTTTACCAGGAATATCTTTGGGTACAACTACTTTAGTTAATCCATTGTTAGACTATCCTCTACCAGGTGAAAAATTAACATTTTCTCCATTTAATATTTCTTTTAGAGTAGATGAAGATATGAAGAACTATATAGAAATATACAATTGGTTAGTTGGTCTTGGTGCACCTTCATCTACTAATCAATATAGAAACTTTGAAGTAAATAGTAGAAACCAATCTAATCTATCAGATGCTACATTGTCTATTCTAAGTAGTAAATATAATCCTAATCTAAGAATTAAATTTGAAAAAATGTTTCCAGAAAGTATATCTGAACTATTATTCGTAACTACAGCCTCAGATATTGATTACTTAGAAGCTACAGTGACCTTCAGATATTCACTATATACTATACAAGCTTTATAAGAAATGCGATGGACAATCTTCCTTGGCAGTTAATAGTCATTTTAAAAACATTAGGTATAGGCATGATGATCATAATTTCTTATGCTGTAGGTTTGTTAATGGGAAAAAAATTATATCAAAGTAAACCCAATAAGAAGAAAGGGCGGTGGTCGTCCCAAAAATGATTAACAAAGAAAGGTGAAAAATCTTGAAGATAGAAGATATTATGGAAGAATGGACTAAAGATACAATTATGGACAATACTTCTCTTGATAAAGAAAGTTTGAAAATACCTAATCTACATTCTAAATGGCTTATCGTTCTAAGCAAAGAAAGACAGAAACTAAAAAGCATATATATAAAAAGACAATCACTTAATAAAGTATTAGGTGAGTATTATAGAGGAGAACTTAATAATCCTGAAGATTTAGAAGAATTAAAACGTGAACCATATCCAAAAACTGTCATTAATAGTTTATTACAGCAACATATAGATGCTGATGATGAAATGATAAAGACTAATCTAAAGATGGCCTATCAACAAGAAACTGTAGATGTTTTAGATGAAATAATGAAAGCAATCAATGGTAGACAATGGAATATTAGAAATGCAATTGAATGGCGAAAATTTGAAAATGCAGTCGGATAGTGATATTTTCATTAAAGAACATAATGAAGTATATATAAGAATAGATAGTAATCGTGGTATAGCTCAAGAATTAAGTGATCATTTTTCTTTTTATGTACCAGGTTATCGTTTCATGCCTGCATTTAAATCTAGAAGTTGGGACGGTAAAATTCGTCTTTTCGATTTAAATAAACTTACAATATATAAAGGTCTTATTGATGAAGTAAAGAAGTTTGCTTCTTCTCGTAAATATAAAATAGAAGTAGAAAATAATTTAGATACAACAAATGAATTTTCTATGTTTGAATGTGGTCAATTCGTTCAAACGTTAAGATCTAAATTAGAACCCAGAGATTATCAAATAGAAGGTTTTGTTCATGCGATTCGTAACAATCGTTCTTTACTCTTATCTCCTACTGGTAGTGGTAAGTCATTTATCATCTATTTAATTACTTGTTTTTATCCTCATAAAAAACTTATTATTGTTCCTACTATATCATTAGTTCATCAAATGGAGAAAGATTTTAAAGACTATTCAGGTAAGCCTGGATTTAGAACATTAAAAATCTCTGGTACTACTAATAAAGACTGGCAATATCGCATAGATGACGAGATTGTTATTACTACATGGCAATCAGTATATAAAATGAAAAGAGATTGGTTTTCACAATTTGGTGTAGTGATAGGAGATGAGGCCCATCAATACAAAGCTAAATCACTTACTTCTATATTAGAAAAGATGCCAACGTGTAAATATAGATTTGGTTTCACAGGCACACTAGACGGCACAGAAACACATCAATTAGTATTAGAAGGATTATTTGGTAAAGTTAAGTCTTTAGTGAAAACAAAAGATTTAATGGAAAATAATCAATTAGCCAAACTACATATTAAAATACTTTTACTTAAATATAACAAACAGACTTGTAAAGATGTTAGTGGTTCTAAGTATAAAGAAGAAATAGATTTTATTGTAGGAAACAAACTAAGAAATGAATTTATAAAAAATCTAGCTCTATCTTTAGAAGGAAATAGTCTTATTTTATTCCAATATGTTGAAAAACATGGTAAAATATTATATGATTTAATAAATAATAATGCAGATAAAAAAAGAAAGGTTTTCTTTGTATTTGGTGGAACAGATGGTGAAACACGAGAATCTGTTCGTCAAATAACTGAAAAAGAAACTGATGCTATTATTATAGCTTCGTATGGTACCTTTTCTACTGGTATCAATATTAGAGCCTTACATAATATTATTTTTGCTAGTCCTTCAAAAAGTAGAATACGAAATCTACAATCTATAGGCCGTGGTCTTAGAACCAATGACAATAAAGAAAAATGTACATTATACGATATAGCTGATGATCTGCAAAATGGTAAAAAAGTAAACTTCACATTAAAACATTTATTTGAAAGAGTAAAAATATATAACCTAGAAAAATTTGATTACAAAATGTATAAAATCAATCTGGAGAAATAAAAATGATAGATATAGATGAAGAAACAGAACCTTACAGATTAGTCTATCTTAGTAACAATAATACTCTTCTTGGCCAAATACTATCTATTAATCAATTTGGAGTTCTATTAAAAGATCCTGTAACTGTAACTTGTAGAGATAATAAGATATTCTTCAATTTATTATTTCATGGCATGACAGATGCTAGATCATTTCCTATCAGTACAATGCATATTATTGCTTTTACTAATCCTAGTAAAACTATTATAGAACACTATAACGACTTTATAAAAAAAGTAGTACCAGAAACTATAAAATTAAATAAAACCTTATCTAAAGAATTATCTAATACAGAAGTTACTATTAATTTTAATACTATTAATACTCTTCATTAATGGCTGACATAGTAATAATAGCACTTGTCAACCCCTATGTCAAGTAAAAAATTAAAAAAAATACCTCTTGACATAGGGTATACTATGTGGTATTATAAGGTATTATAATTTAAAGGAGTACTATATTGCCTAGGATTAAACCCCATCAAAAAGAACATTATGTAGATAACAAAAAATTCTATAGTGAAATGATTAAATTTAAAAAATCATGTGAAGAATCTGATGAAAATAATGATATGAAACCGAGAGTTCCTCCTTATATCGGCGAATGTATCATGAAAATTGCATACAAATTATCTAACAAACATAATTTCATAAACTATCCATTTAAAGAAGAAATGATAGGTGATGGTATAGAAAACTGTATTCTATACATAAGAAACTTCAACCCAGAAAAATCTAATAATCCTTTTGCTTATTTTACTCAAATTATCTATTATGCCTTTCTAAGAAGAATCGAGAAAGAAAAGAAAGGACTATACACTAAATTTAAAGCTACTGAATTGTTCAATCTACATAATAGTCTAAGCCCAGAAGATACAGAATTTATCAAAAGTAGTGCTAACGCCGCTGAGAATGCAAGTATTTTTATTCGTGACTTTGAAGAAAAGAGATTTAATAAATGAAAATAGCACTAGTGACCGATACTCATTGGGGTGCAAGAAATGATAGTAGAGTGTTTGCTAATTATTTTTCTAAATTTTGGAAAAACAATTTCTTCCCATATATAGACAAACATGATATCCACCATGTTATTCATCTAGGTGATATTGTTGATCGTAGAAAGTATATTAATTATGTAACGGCCGATAATCTAAAAAAAGACTTTATAAATCCTTTGATACAGAGAAATACTAAGTTTTGGTGTCTCATAGGTAATCATGACATATACTATCGTAATAGTTTAGAGATTAATGCATTAGATCAATTATATGGAGTAAATGAAAATATTAACTTAATAAGTAAACCCGAAGAAATTAATATTGATGGTTGTGATTTACTTCTTATGCCATGGATCTGTAAAGACAATTGGGATGAAACATGGAAGGCTATTAAGTATAGTAAAAGTCAAATTATGCTAGGCCATTTAGAATTGAATGGTTTTGAAATGCATAGAGGAGCAGTATGTGAAACAGGTTTTGATTTAGAAGAATTTAGTAAATTTGATATGGTTTTATCGGGCCATTTTCATCATAGATCTTCTAATGGTAATATTCATTATTTGGGTTCTCCATATGAAATAACATGGAGTGATTATCAAGATCCTAAAGGGTTTCATATTTTTGATACAGAAACACGCGAATTAGAATTCATACAAAACCCTAATACTTTGTTTCATAAGTTTATTTACAATGATTCTAATATGAAGATAGAGGAACTGGATGATATAGATATGTCTATGTTTGAAGATTCCTACATGAAAGTTATTATTCAAAACAAATCTAATCCATATCTATTTGATTTATTCATAGATCGACTTACAAAAACAGGAGTACATGATTTACAAATCATTGAAGACCTTTTTAGTCTTGACATGGACAATGAATCTGATATAATAGATGAAGCTAAATCAACTATGGAAATACTAGAATCTTATGTTGAACAGATAGAATCTAATGTGAGTAAGAAAAAACTCAAAGGTCTATTTCACGGATTATATAACGAAGCTATGGCATTGGAGTAAATTTTGATCGTATTTACTAAAATACGCTATAAGAATATTCTTAGTACAGGAAATTCTTTTACTGAAATTGATTTGACGAGAAATAAAACTACTTTGATTGTAGGTGATAATGGAGCTGGGAAGAGTACTGTTCTTGATGCATTATCATTTGTTTTATATGGAAAACCATTTCGTAAGATTAATAAGCCTCAACTGTTGAATTCTATTAATCAAAAAAGTTTAATAGTAGAAATTGAATTAGAGACTGCTGGTAAGTCTTATAAAATATGTAGAGGTATTAAACCTGCTTTATTTGAAATTTATCAAAATAATAAGTTAATTAATCAAACCGCATCTGTTAGAGATTATCAAGATTATCTCGAAAAGTCTATTTTGAAAATGAATCATAAATCGTTTAGTCAAGTAGTTGTATTAGGTTCATCTACCTTCGTTCCTTTTATGCAACTAAGTGCGGCCCAAAGACGAGAAGTAATTGAAGACTTATTAGATCTTCAGATTTTCTCTACCATGAATAACTTATTAAAAGAAAAGATATCAGTAACTAAGAATGATATTAGAGAAATACAATATCAAATAGATTTACTAGAGGAGAAAATAAAACTTGAGAGAGAACATCAAAATACCATTGTCACAGATGTCAAAAGAACAATTGACGAAAAGACAAAACGTATACAGGGATATAAAGAAGTCATTCAAAAAGAAAATGATTCGATATCTTCTTATGAGGGACAAATTGAATCTTTGGAGAGTGGAATCGGAGACAAGGACAAAACAAGTTCTAGATCAGATAAGGTCCGAAAGATCTTAGAACAACTGAAAAATAAGATCAAGAAGATTAATAAAGATATTGAATTCTTTCAACATTATGATAATTGCCCTACCTGTAAACAAGATATTACTAATCATTTTAAAGAGGAAATTGTAGAAAGTAGAAAAATTCTTTTAGATGAAACTACACAAGGCCTGACAGAATTACAGAGTCAAAAAGATATCTTAGAAAAAAGATTGTTAGATATATTTGATATTAATTCTAAAATATCTGATATGAATGAAAACATCTCTACACATAATAGAAATGTTCAGATTTCAAATCATTCTATCACTCAATTGAATGAAGAAATTGCAGACTTAAATGTGAAGGTAAATACTACAAAGAATAATAGTACCGCTATTACAGAATTAGAAGAAACTTGTAAGAGACATCAAAAGACTAAAGTAGACTTAGGTCAAGAACAAACTTTATATAGAGTTGGTTCTGAAATGTTAAAAGATAGTGGTATTAAATCTCGTATTATTAAACAGTATGTTCCAGTGATGAATAAACTTATTAATCATTATCTTCAACAATTAGGATTCTTTGTACAATTCGAGCTAGATGAAAATTTTACTGAAAAGATTAAGTCTAGATTTAGAGATGAGTTTTCTTATGAATCATTTTCTGAGGGTGAGAAAATGAGAATTGATTTATCATTACTATTCACATGGAGAACTATAGCTAAACTTCGTAATAGTGTATCTACCAATCTTCTTATCATGGATGAAGTGTTTGATAGTTCATTAGATAATAATGGTACAGAAGAGTTCTTTAAGATCATTGAAGAGTTGACAACAGATACAAATACGTTTATAATAAGTCATAAAGGTGATGTTATGATAGATAAGTTTAGAAATATTATTCGCTTTGAAAAACGACAAAACTTTTCGAGGATTGCAGCATGATGGCCTATGGTGTTAAAGTTAAATTCAGAGATGATGATTGGATGTGGTATGTAGGCTCACCTTTAGAAAAAGGTTTATCTAGATTGGCTTTTAAAACAAAAAGTGATGCTATGGTATGGTGCAATAATTTTAATATTAAAGGTACTGTAGAAGAATTTGAGGCTAGTTTATATTGTTCATATCAAGAAGAATTGTTTGACAAATGTGATTTTTGTGATTGTTGGAAAAGAGAAGTAATATATGAGGGAGAAAAATAATGATGGATGTATTACAAATTGTATTGAATGATGATATAGTAAAATACATCGTCTTTCCTACTTCTATATTTCTTATAGGCTATGGTGTAGGGTATATGGTAGGAAAAATGAAATATCTTTCTAGAAAACCTACTCCCAATTATCTTGGCGGGTCTAGTAAATAATGGAACCTGAATCAGAAGTTATGACTAAAACTGGACATCTTGCGATGGAGTTGTCTAAAGAAAAAAAACGACTAACACAAGAATTAAAAGAATTACAAATTGAGGTAGATGATCTTAAACCTACTACTCCAACAGGCACTATAGATTGGTATGTTAAATGGGTCTCAATGTTATTAGCAATTACAGGTGTGTTTTTAATTAGTGCTAATCTCTTGACATATGGTCAAATAGCGTATATAATAAGTACTGTAGGTTGGATATATGTGGGTATTCAATGGGGGGATCGTGCTATCATGATAGGCAGTGCAGTTACAGGTACCTCTGTGGCAATGAATTTAATGAGATCTTTGATATAAAAAACTTGACACAATCTAGATAATCATATATACTATAAGTATTCAATGTCTAATAAAGGAATTTCTACATGATTAGTAGTTACGACTGGTTACGAAAGACTTGTTTCGAAAGTGAAATTGTTCAAATAGAAGAATATGTAAAATCTAATCCTGTTATTGAAGAAAGAACTGATAATTATCTAAATATGAAATTGATCGCTCTCAAATATATGAGAAAAGAAGTTGACCTTATAAATGAAATGGTGCATTACTATTATGATTCTAAATAATAAACTATTAAATACTCCTACCACACCCTTTGACTTTGATAATCCGCCTATCGATCCTAAAGAATTGGTAGATCAATTAGCTACTCTAATGATTCAATCTAAAGGTGTGGGATTATCGGCTAATCAAGTAGGCCTACCATATTCCGTATTTGTCATGGGTAATCCTGGTGATAGGGAATCCATCATCCCCGTATTTAATCCTAATATCACTAACTATAGTGAAGAGACAGAGTATGGTGAAGAAGGTTGCCTTTCATTTCCTGGATTATATGTTCAGATTAAAAGATCTAAAGATATTCGCGCTCGAATGACAATGATTACAGGCGAAATTGATACCGCTAAATTTACAGGTTATACTGCAAGATTATTTCAACATGAATACGACCATATTAAAGCTGTAGATTTTAGACAAAGAGCTACACGTTATCATATGGAAAAAGCGAAGAAAAATATGAAGTTAATGGCTAGAAAAAGAAAACGTAATGCCGCTTAGTTATAAAGATAGTGGGGTTGATACTAAATTAGCCGATGAATTCGTAAAACATCTAGGTATGAGTGGATATGGTGCTGTAGTACCTGTTAATGATATAAAGATAGTATTGAGTACAGATGGTGTGGGTACTAAAGTATTAGTAGCAGAAGCACATAATGTATTTAATACTATAGGTATAGATCTAGTAGCAATGTGTTCTAATGATTTATTATGCCAAGGTGCAAGACCCAGAAGTTTTCTAGATTACTATGCTACAGGCAAATTAGATTTAGAAAAATCTAAACAAATCTTAGAAGGTATTCAGAAAGGTTGTGATCTAGCAGGGTGTAAACTAGTTGGTGGAGAGACTGCGGAAATGCCTGGTGTGTATGAAGATACTAAATTTGATCTAGCTGGGTTCGCTATGGGGGTTGTTGAATGGGAAGTCAAAGCACCAAAGTCGGGTGATTATCTTGTAGGGTTACCAAGCAGCGGGCCACACTCGAATGGGTTTAGTTTAATAAGAAAACTATTACCAATGGACGAAATCCCTTTAACTCCCACGCGCATATATACTGATGAGATTCTACACAATGTTGGAGAATTCAGTGCCTGCGCGCATATTACTGGGGGTGGAATACATAGGAATTTGCCCCGAATACTAAACGGTTTAGATTATAAATTATATGACATAGAGCTACCTAAAGGATGGTGGGCCAATCTGTATGAAAGGAGTGAAATGGAGTTATACGATTTTCAAAGCACGTTTAACTGTGGTTGGGGTATGATTTTGGCGACAAATGATCCCTTTAATATTTCTGTTAAAGATTGTGAAGTTATTGGAGAAGTTCTATGATTAAAGATCTCGAATATGCAGAATTCGTACAAAGTGTGACTAGTGAATATTCTAAAGACAATATGTCAATGCTTAGTCGGATGGAAGAAATGTCTATGGCGGATGGGGTGAAGACTAGCCATCTCCTAACGGCTGCCCTTGGTTTGACAGGTGAGGCGGGT
>ERZ1046148.1892-NODE-1892-length-9916-cov-5.299260_pt1 | contig 9916 bp, 7 predicted proteins | sample MGYA00383090_ERZ1046148 | MGnify/ENA primary metagenome ERZ1046148 (study PRJEB29581, sample SAMEA5548360) | metagenome | biome: marine; feature: coastal; material: water | depth 25 m | study: Short-term variability in the microbial, nano- and picoplankton dynamics...
ATGTCCTCTTATTTTTTTCTAATTAATTTTTATTATGTTGTATTTTTTTTTTTGTATAAACTTTAATTAATTAGAATTTCTAATAATTCTTGGTAAGGAGTTTTCTAATTTCAAAATAATAAAACAAGAAAATAGCTTATAAACAGTTTTATATGTTTAGGTGACTATTTCTTTTAAAAATTGGTTTATTATTATAATTATTTATAATTTATTTTTTTTTTATTAATATCTACAAGTTTATTAATATTTTTTAATTTTATTTTTTTTTATCTTGTTAACTTATTTAATTGTGATACTATTATTGTTATTAATTTATTTTTTATTTCATTTAACTAGATAAGAATTCTCTATAAATTTAATTATTTTATAATTATTGTTAAAATTAGTATTAATTGTATCTTCATATTTATATCTTTTCTTCTAAATAGTTTATCTAATAGTATTTTATTTAATTTTTACTACATATGTTTTATAAAAACTCAAGATTTAGTTTAATATATTAAATTTGATAAGTGTAAAATTATTGTTTCTATTTAAATCCGTCGGTGTGTAATTTGGGGCTTAATGAGTTCCGTTGTTAATCTTCGAATGTAGTAAAATTCTTATGTCTATTGCTTTTAGAAATTTCTTATTTATATTTTTTAGATGATAAGACCCTTAAAGTTTAAAGAAATAGGGCTAGTTGGTGATTTTCTATAAATTAATTATTGTAAAAATTATTATTTGATTTTATTACTTAAGGGCTAACGATTTGGTGGATCATTTATGTAACCGCATATTCTCGATGTTGTATAACCATTAATAAATAGATAGGCTAGCTCCTGATTTTTATTTTGACCGTTGGGCGATCAAAAATCGGTTCTTTATATGAGTTTAGAACGTATAATTGCAGTTCGGTTTCTATCTAAACTTTGTTTTCTAATCTGAAATTATGAAAAGAAATTATATTTACCATTTTTGCCAGAATTATAGTTTAATTATTTTGTGTTTCTTTTTTTGACTGATAAAAAATTTATTGTATCTATTATTATTTTAAATTTGAATATGTTCTTAATTTAGAGTAAGGGTTTATTGTATTTACTTTTATTTTAAATTTGAATTTTATTCTTAACCTTAAAATTCTTTTTACTCTAACCCTTTATTGTACCAGTTGATGCGGTGTAAACTTTAATATTTAAGTCTTCTTATTTTAATACTAAGTTTTTATTGTTCTACCCTTTTAATGTTTCTGTCCATAGTATCTAATGTGACTTGGTTGTTTTTATTATTAGCTTACATAGTTTTGAAGAATATACATGTGTTTCTAGATTTTTCCTATTTAAAAAAGAAGTAAAAATAAAAATACATACATAACACATACATATCCTTGTATGTGCTTTTACTTTTACTTTTTTGTTAGAAAAAATTAAATAAAAATTTGTACGGAAGAAGTTAATTGTCATTTTATAAAACACTTTTTAATCTACCCCTCCAGCATACCAAGGTTACAAGTAATTCACTATAAGTATTTATATTTTCAAGTGATCTGACTAGTGTATGCCCGCTATGTTTTTTTTAAAAATATTATTTAGATTTAATAACACGAAGTAAACACAGGTATTCTTAGTTTACTTAAAATCTATTCTTTTATTTTTAAAAATTAGCCTTTTAATGATATAATAGTCCTATGCAATTTTTAAAAAATAAGTAGTATTATGGACTATGGTGTTGAAATTCTATAGAGTTTGATTTTCATTTTATATGCTATATACTCATCTTAATCTTTGAATACTGCCTATATTTATTTGATTTTTATTTTTTCTCTTATTTAATTACCTGTGTTATTTCTTTTCTGCTTTTTGAGCTTTATGGGTTTTTATTTTATTTTTAATTATTTTTTATATGTTATATTTCACTCACTCATATTCGAGCACTTTAACTGAATTTTGATTCATACAATTCTTTTGTAATTCACAATTTTTTATATATTTCATAGTTTCTGAAGTTTTTTTCTTTTTTGGTATCTTTTGGTCCCTCTTTTGGGTTATATTTTCTTATGATTCTTGTTTTATACTATCTCTGAGTCTAATTAATCCATTTGGTTTAGCTCTCTTTAATACTTTTTTGTTATTAACCTCATCCACTTTTGGGGTTTTATTTCATTTAAATTACTTAAATTTTAAATACGACTTAAATTTGCTACTTTGTATAATATTTGGAGTATTCTTTATTTTAAACCAATACATTGAATTTAGAATTTGTTTTTATACTATTTCCGATTTTTCATTTTGTTCTGTATTCTTTTTGGGGACTGGTTTTCATGGTTTTCATGTTTTAGTAGGAGTTGTATTCTTATTATTAAACTTAATTTATTTTACTTTAAATAGATTTTATTTACTATTTTTCTTAAATTGTAGTTTGCTTTATTGGCATTTTGTTGATATTGTCTGGTTATTCTTATTTTCTATAATATATTGTATAGTTTTTAACCTCTATTTGTAACAGTGTCTTAATATGTTTATATTATATTTTTTTTTTATACTATTTTATTCCTACATAAATATATTTTATTTTTTAATAATATTTGAGATTTGATCTATTGCTCTAATTCTAAATTTTATATGACATTTTTGATTTGTTTTTTATTTAATCTTAGTGTTAGATTTTTTTATTTGCTTTGTTTTAATGAATTTTTATTTTAATATATTGTTCGTTTATTTGGTACTTTTTGGTTTGTTTAGTTTATATTTTTTCTATTTTTTCATATTACCCTTCTACCTATATAACAATAAGTTATTTATATTATATTTTTGACTTTATCACAAATACTACATATTGGTTTCTGTGAAATTATTATTCTTTTTAACTAATATGCTTTTTTATTTTATATTTTTTCTTATTATTTTCTTCTTTTTTAATTTCTCTTTAAATTTTATATTATTATTTTCTTATTTATTTTATTTTACAATTTATATTATTTGATTGGATATTTCTTATTTTTTCCTTTTTAAATGGATTGTATTTTATATTATAAATCTTTTCATTTTAGTTCTTATGCTCTATTTTTATACTCTTATCTTATTTTTAGGGATACCTGGGACTTCTTTATTTTTTTTTAATTTTATATTTTGGTTTTTTGTTTTGAATAATTGATATTTAATTTCTTTCTTAATTTGTGCTATATATTTATTTTTTACTATCAATGTTTTAAAGTTGTTTTTGAATTTTTAATTAAATATAATACACATAACTACTTTGCCCATTTTAACTTATTGTTCTAAATTTGAAAATGTTCTTTCTTAGTTTATTAATTCTAGTCTATATTTTTATAAATCATTTTTCCCAATTCAAAATTCAATTTAACTTGTTTTGATTCCATGCTGGCTTTGCCACTAATATTTACTTTACACTATCTCTGTATTTTTTCTTTTTAATGTTGTTTATATTGTTTGCCTTTTTAGAAATTGAAATAAATTTTATTTGGTTTCTTTTTATAGGTTTTAACTTCTTTCTTAACAAATTGTTATTCTATTCGTTTTGTATTCTCTTTCTAATACTAACTCTATTTTATATTTTAGAGTTAGGTTTTTTATTTTAATTTAATGTATTTATTTTTCTTTCAATCTTTATTTTTTTTTGTCTTCAGTTTGTTTTTGTGTTATAATTTCTTTAGAAAAGAGGTTTTATTTTTACTGTTCATAATTTTATTATTTAATTTTCTTTTTATTTCTAATATTTTTATATTTTTTATCATTTATGAATTTTTGGTTTTTCCTCTTCTGATCTGGACTCTTCTGTCTTGTTCTTTAGATTATATACTATCCCGCTCTTTTATATTTTTATTTTTTTTTAGCTACATATTAACTTTTTTTTTTTTTTTATCATTTTTGCTTTTAAGTTTTTCATTCGTTCAATATAATTATATTTTCTTTATTCTTTTTTCTTTATCTTTTTTATTTAAAGCACCTCTTTTCCCGTTTTTTAATTGGTTAATTTATTTACATGTTTATGCCAGTACTGGTATTTCGGTGTTCTTAGCTAGTTTTTATTTGAAATTATGAGCTTTGTTTTTCTTATTCTTCTATTCTTATTTGAATTATAATTTGATATTGTATTTTAGTGTTATTACTTGCCTTTTAGTTTTATTTTTTATTATTTTTGAGACTAACTTCAAAAGACTGATAGCTTTTGGTAGTATCTTTCATTGTTCCATATCTCTTATATTTATATACTTTTCTTACATTTTACAATTCAAATCTCTATTAGTTTTATTCTTTGTTATCCATTTTATCCATGCTTTTAGTTCGGGTCTATTTTTTTATATTTTTGGAATACTTTATGAGATTTTCCACATAAAGACTTGGATTGCGTTCTGTTCTTTTTCAAAATTTTGAAATGAATTGCTGTTTTTTTTATTTGTATTAACAATGGTTTATTTTTCCTTCCCTTTGTTTTTTACTTTTTTAATTGAAATCGTTATATTGGTTAATTTACATTCTCAGTTTTACTTCTTTTTGTATTGAATTTTAATACTTACTAATTTTATTTTTTTATTTTTAAATTTTAAATTTTTTTATAATGGTTTTACCAATCTCTCTTTGGTTTTCTACCTACGTCTTAAAAATTATTTTTCCTTTGTTTTATTATTAATGACCATTCTGAGCTTAAATCTTTGCTTTTAGGGTTTTTTTTGTTTCCGTATTTCTCTAAAAATATTTATAGCTTTATAGGGTTTTAATCTAATTCTTATATTTACGGTAAAAGGGATCAAATTTTGATAACCTATCCTTTAATTTATACATGTTGCTATTTTTTATATTTTTCTTAATCATTTCTTTAGTTTACTTTAACTCTTTATTTAATTTTGTTATTTTTCTTGAGATGAATATCTTTTTAGTGTTTTTAATTTATTTTAATTTTTATAGTTTTATAAATTTTTTCCTGATTTTATTTTATTCTATTATCTCAATATTTTTTTTTATATTTTTAGTTTTAGTTTAATATCTTTCATTTGATGTAGCTAATTCTTTTTTCTTATTTTTTCTTCCATGCCTTCTAATTTAAATTTCTCTTTTAATTTTGGGGTTATACTTTTAGCGACTTTAATTTTCTTACTAATAACGGGTTTTTTGTCCGTTTTGTTTTATTCCAATAATCTAGAATTGTCTTTTACTACTTTGATATTAGGTGGGTATAATAATTTTAATTATTTTTTTTTGAGAGTTATGCATAATACATTTGCTAATATGTTTTTTATTTTTATTTACTTACACATTGTTAAATCTTGGTTTTATACATCTAATAACAACCTGTTAGTGCTACTAGTAGGTATTATTATTTATTTTATAAGTTGTGCTATTGCTTTCTTTGGCTATTGCCTGCCAATGGGGCAAATGTGATATTGGGCAGCTATTGTAATATTTTCTTTACTATCAATTTTACCCTATGGTAATCTTATAATACTGTATTTATTCGGTAGTTTTTCCATCTCTTCTAGGACTCTCTCAATATTGTTTTTTTTACATTTCCTTAGTCCACTTATATTAACAGGCTTAGTTGGGTTACATCTTTTAAAATTACATTGAAGCCTATCCTCAACTACTTCAGATTTTTTAGATTTAGTCTATTTCTACCCGTATTACCTTATAATAGATTTATTCATTATTTCCATTTACGCTTTCCTCTGTATACTTGTAATTTTTTTCTTTTGATTTTATTTTTTTGAATCTGCTAATTTTTTAGCTTTTAATTCATTAGTTACTCCTTTACACATCTATCCTGATTGGTTTTTACTTTTTCCCTATGCTTGCTTACGTTGAATCGATTCTAAATTAATAGGAGTATTTTTATTATTATTTATAATTCTTAATCAATTTACATTACCTGTAATCGCTTCTTATTTTAGACTGTTTCATTTTAGTATTTTAAATGTTTTAATGGTTTGTATGTTTATTTTATTAACTTTTTTTGGATGATACCCATCTGTCTACCCTTTTGATTATTATGTTGTGATATTTCAATTTATAACTTATGTGTTAGCTTTTTTTTTCTTAGCTCTGTACTTATTTAAGTTTCTATTATTTTGAACTCTGTAATTCATTTATTTTTTTTTAAATGTTATTTTGTCTTTCCATCTTTTTTCTTTTTATATCTGTTTTCTATTTAAGTAATCTAAATTTTAATGTACAATCCCTCTTCACTTTATCTCTAATCTTATTCATTCTAGTTGTAGTTTTTAGTTACTATTTTACACTTAATCAGGGTTTATTGCTTTTTGATTTCTTAAATATTTCAATTTTTTCTTTATTTTCAACTTTTAACTATGTTTTTTCGTTTATTGTCTTGTTAATTTGTGTTGTGCTTCTAGGTTTTATGCTATCTTACTTTAAGTGATTTTATTTTTTTTTATGGTTTGTACTGGCATTTTTCTTTTTTTTCTTTTCAATAACTTTTTATATAATCTCTTTTAATTTTATATTATTATTTTTATTCTGGGAGTCGATGGGGGTGTGTTGATTTTTTCTCATTTCTTCTTTTTTTTTTAGAAACAAAACTAGATTTGCGTCTTTTGTTGCCTTCTTTTGGAACCTATCTGGAGATTTTGCCCTTCTTATCTACTTTATTATATCTTTAATACTATTTTGATCTCTTAGCTTTACTTACAACTATTTTTTTTATGTTTCTTGTTGTTTTTTGGTGTTTTCAATCTTTGCTAAATCAGCAGTATACCCATTACACACATGGCTCTACTATGCCATGGAAGGACCCACTCCTGTCTCAGCATTTTTACATGCTGCCTGAATGATTACAGCTGGTGTCTATTTATTTTTTGTATTTCCTTTTTTTATTAATTCTTTCTTATTCATTTTCAGTCTTTTTTCAATTATATTTTTCTCTATTAATGCTATTTTCTATTTTGATTTAAAAAAAATTATAGCTTCTTGAACTGGGAGCCAGATGGGGTATATTTTTTTATTCTTCTCTTTAGGTTTCGTTTTAAACGGTCTTCTTCTTTTTTGATATCATGCTGTATTTAAGTCTTATTTCTTTTTTTTAGCTGGCTTTATAATCTCTTCTCGATATGATTATCAGGACCTTCGTTCACAAACAGTCTCATTTATTTGGTTTTTTTTTTTACTTTTCTGTTGAGCAGGTCTTGTAGGCTTATTTTATTTCTGGACAGGTACTATAAAAGAAATTTTTGTATATAATTATCTTGGTATTGTTTTTATTAAGTTTTCCTTTTTTTTTATTTTTATTTTTTGATTCATTTATAGTTTCAAGTTGTATATAATAAAATACTCCCACCCTTTGTCAAACAATTTCCCCGTTATTCCATTTTTGTTTATGTCTTTAGTCTTATTAATAAATTGGTTTTATACTACCTTGATGTGAAACTGCGAACACCCTCTATATTTTTTTGGTCTTTATTTCGTTATTTCTATAGCTTTTAACAGTATTTTCTTATTTATACTAAGATTTGACTACTTTCCTATGTTCGTCGATTTTTTTAATTATCTTATTTTCAACATACTTTTACATGTGTTCCTCATATTTCTTGACTTATTTTATGATTTTTATATATTTTGTAACTTCTTTTTCACATTTTACTAGCAGTTCTTGTATTATTTACTATAATTTGAGTTCCTTTTTTAATTTTCTTTGAGAGAAGGTTATTAGGAGTCCTCCAATTAAGATATGGCTTATTTATCTATTTCTTCAATGCCTTTTTTGTCTTTATAAGTGATTTTTTAAAGATCTTAGGCAAGTATAATCATTTTTTTTTTAGTTATAACTTTTTCTTATTATATTTAAGTTCTATTTTCTTTCTATTAATAACTGTTTTAATACTCCTAATATTCCCCTTTAATCTATATGATTTTGTTACATATTTTTTTTTTCCATTGTTTTTTCTAGTTTGTATGTCTTTTATCCCTTTTCCTTTTTCTTTATTTATTTATTTTTCTAATTCTATATTCTCCTTCATAGGTAATATTAGGTCCATACTCCTTCTAATATCTTACGAATTGGTCTTTGATTTTTGAATTTTAATATTATTTATTTTAATCTACCAAAATAGTGTTGTATTTCATATAAACATTTTTCTATTTCCTATATGTTTGATATTATACATTACGTTTCTTTGTGATGCTTGAAGAGTTCCTTTTGATCTTATTGAAGGTGAAAGTGAATTAGTTTCTGGTTTTAACACGGAACTTGCATTCTTATGATTTCTTATAGTATTTTTTGCAGAATATATTATATTTTTTTTTTTCATAGTATTTACTTGATTTCTATTTAATTTATACCTTAGCATCGTTTTATTCCTTTATGTATTTACTAGAGCTCTCTTGGTAAGGTTTTTTTTCACTTTTATAATCTATTTATTTTGGTTTTATTATTTATTTAGTTTAACTTTTTATTTTTTTTATATTTTAATCATTCTTATTTAATGTTATATTATCTTTTATTTTTTTTCTATTTTTATTTTTTTTTAGATTTAATTTTATGTTTTTGATTGATTATATCTTTTTATTTTCTATTCTTTATCAATTTCTTTTATTTATACAGTCTTTTAGTTTCTTTAGTTATACTTATTTATATAGGAGGTATCAGTCTATTTTTATTTTTTTATATATGCCTATCATAACGAAAGATCCTTATTGCTTTTTTTACATTCATTCCGCAAGGTGGTTCTTTTGAGTTTACCATAAAGATATCGCTTGATTATATTTTTTTTTTTCTATTATTATGGGTTTTATCGGTTTTTTTTATTGAGTAGTTATGCGACTGTCCCTTTCCTGGAGCTACTCTTTTATAACTAACGGAGTTGTGTATTTACATTATGTCACTCTTCACGCAGTTTATATGATTTTCTTCTTCGTCATGCCATTTAGTATAGGTGGGTTGTCTAATTTACTGATACCCTTATGTTTCAGCTTGGCTGATATGTGTTTGCCACGAATTAATAATCTTTCTTTCTGGATGCTAGTTTTTTCTTTCGGCTTAACTGTGATTTCCTGATCTATCTATTTAGGAGCTAGTTGAGGTTGGACCCTGTATCCCCCTTATTCTTCTTATCCAGGTTCCTCCTGATTATCCACCGATTTTATAATTTTTTCTTTACACCTTGCTGGTGCTAGTTGAATATTATCTTCAATAAATTTTATAGTAACTGTTTTTGTATTGCCTATAAACTATAACTTTTCATTTTTTCAATATCCTCTATTCATAGTAGCACAACTCACTGTTAGTTTCCTTCTATTAATATCTCTTCCAGTTCTAGCAGCAGCTATTACCATGCTTCTATTCGATCGCAATTTCTCCACTTATTTTTTTAGCAATGTTAATGGTGGCGATGCTCTTCTATACCAACATCTATTTTGGTTCTTTGGGCACCCTGAGGTTTACGTTTTGATCTTACCTGCTTTTGCGGTGATATCTCACTTTTTATCTTTTTCTATAAATCGTGCTGTACCATTTTCTTATCCCGGTTTAAGCGTTGCTATTATAGGTATAGGTGTATTGGGTTGTATTGTTTGGGCTCATCATATGTTTACCTCTGGTATGGATATTGACACCAGGTTTTATTTTGCTTCCGCCACTCTTATCATAGCAGTGCCAACTGGTATTAAAATATTTTCTTGGCTATTTACTCTACTTTCTGATTTCATCATATACAGCCCTTTACTTATTTGGGTTTTGGGTTTCATTTTTCTTTTTACTTTTGGCGGACTCTCCGGAATTGTTTTATCTAATTGTCATTTGAATCTATTTTTTCATGATTGATACTATGTTATCGCACACTTTCATTATGTTCTCTCTCTAGGGGCTGTAGTGGGTGTATTCATTTCTTTATTTTTTTTCTTTCCTATTTTTTATAATTTAACATAGTGATATTTAAAGCAAACTTCCATTTTGATTTTTTTTTTTTTAT
>ERZ1046148.1895-NODE-1895-length-9913-cov-4.566748_pt1 | contig 9913 bp, 13 predicted proteins | sample MGYA00383090_ERZ1046148 | MGnify/ENA primary metagenome ERZ1046148 (study PRJEB29581, sample SAMEA5548360) | metagenome | biome: marine; feature: coastal; material: water | depth 25 m | study: Short-term variability in the microbial, nano- and picoplankton...
TTGTAGCACTGGCTACACGCTGAGCTGATCTTTTATCAAACTGAACGCCGCTCATTCACCGCGTCCCGTCTTTTTGTTATGGCACCGTTTACACATTGTCTGCCAGTTGCTGCGATTCCAGAAAAGCAGGCGGCTGCCTCGGTGTGGGAGTATGTGATCAACTACCATCTTTGCAGGCACGTCGATCCATCCACACTCGACGCACACCGGGCAAGCCTGGAGCCAAAGTAGCCGAGCACGCCGCCACTCATGATTATACCCGCGAGCGTGTGCAGTCTTCCGCGTGCGAGTAGCCCGCTGCTTCGGTGCCTGCTCGCGTCGATTAGTCTTCGGGCTCTGAGCCATTAGACTCCGAGATTTGAGTAAGGCAATTCTTCGAGCACGTTCCACGTTGTATACAATGCCGGCGATGGTATATCTGACAGCCGAGTCGGATCGATCTGCTTGCCGCGATCGTCGAGCGGTACTGGATGTTCAACTGGCTCCGAGTCAAACGGTGCTTTTCCCACAACAGTGCAGGGAGTGTGATCGACTTCCGCCATTTTAATATAAGCAAGCTGATAAAGTCCCGCCTCTAATATCGTCGGTTGCCAGCCGTTTGGATTATATCGGAACGTATATGTCGTCGCCCAGAAATGCTGATCGTTTGCAAATTGCTGAGCGGCAGTAATCTTCACGCGAAGCGTTCCCGGCTCAGCACCGCGGAACGTGTCGCTGTTGACTGCGTTATTGTAAAGATACGCATCCGACACATCGAATGATGCCTTGTTCTTTGATATGGTAAGAGTCGGGAAGCAATCAACAATCTCGACCGGATCTTCGTATCGGTCGCCGGCCGTATTCAGGATCGGCTTATCATCACGATCCTGCCCGACGTATCGCGAGTGCTCTTCAAATGACCAGCTTTCCTGACTGCCGCTACTACTGCTCGCAGGAGTGCCCGGCTGTTGAGATGATGGTGCATCATCATCAGCAATGTCGGCATCAGGCAGATCGTTTGTGTATTTGCACTGGATGCCCCATACAGATGGATCACCGCCAGGCGACACAGCAACATCAACGCACAGTGAAGCCGCGTCTTCTGGATGTGGATCACCGATCACTGGTACATCAGCCGCTTGAGCTACAGCCCAGCTTCGTTCATTAGCTGTAGACTGTGCAACAAACTCGCGCGTGTGCTCACGCATAAGATGTTTGCCGACTTTCGATGTGCGTCCTTCATACCGCTCGCTGACTGTGATTGCCATTACGCAAAACTGAAGACCTCGCTCGAGCCGGTGCCGGATATGTTCTCAAGTAGTGAAACCTGATCTTGTAGTAGTTTTGTCTGCTTCTCAGCTTCTTTTGCGATCGTCTTATCATATCCCTGCTCGCCCTTGATCGCTCTGTTGATCACATCAAAAGCTTCCTCGCTGCCCTTCATGGCGATCGCACCACCAACAATTGAGCCATGCGGCATCGAGCGGGCAGCAGCACGTGCAGCAGCACCATCGCCAGCGGCACCACCACCATCGGCAGCCTTCACGTCATCGATTGCAGCGGCAGCGGCAGCCTCATCACCCATCAATCTAAGCTCATTGCGTAACTCGTCAGCGGTAGTCAATCTAAGCTTACTCGAAGTGCGTTCAAATCCCTCAGTCATGTCAACCAAATCGCCACCGGTAAAAGCTCTACCAATGTTTGTCGCGATGTTTTTTAGAACATTAGCAGTAACATTAAACATATCTTTCCATAAAGCTGACCAGTTTGTAAATATCCAATCAAACGCCTCTTCAGCGTTGATCACGAACATCCCAAACATGCTATCAGCAAACATATTCGCGGCACCAATCGAAGTCCCCTGATCCGTCCACATTTTAGTAAGCTCCGTGATCGCCGCACCCGTTGCATCCAATACCGCCCGTATTTCAGTATTGAACGTCTCGGAAATTTCAATTGCGGCACCAGTCGCAGCCGACTTAAGCATCTCAAACGAGCCAGCTATGTTGTCAACCATATTTTCAGACTGCTTCAATCCGAATCCTTCATTATCCGCAACCTGAGTCATGATATCCTGCAAAGCGTCGCCGCCCCGATTCAAGGCGAAACGCCAGCCCTTGATAGCGTTCTCGTTGAACATTGCACCAAGTCTACGTTCCTTCTCTGCCGGATTCATGCCTGCAAACGCTGCATTGAATTCATTGATGATCCTCGGCAGTGACTTAAAGATGCCCGTATCTTTATCTGTAAAACTAACGTCCAATTCATCCAGTACAGCTTGAGCCGCGGGAGTTACGCTCGTCAAAGATGACGCCATCGCGGAGAAAGTGCGTCCCATTCGTTCGGCCGTCACGCCGTCTGCGAGGAAGGATAAAGCGGCAGCTGTCTCATCTATATCCATCCCGAGTCCCTGGGCACCCCCAGACGCGTGACCCATCTGCGACGCGAAATCTGCGACGGTAAGATTGCCACTCGATGCGGCAGCGGCCAAGGCATCAACTACGTTCGTTGTCTCACTGGCATCAAGCCCGAATTGCTTCAGCGTTGACCCGGCAATGCTCGCCGCATCACCCATTGATAAACTGCCCGCCTGTGCAAGCGACAACACTGCCGGCACTGCCGCCATAACTTGCGATGCATCGAAGCCAGATTTGCCGAGCTCAACCATCGCCTGGCCAGCTTCGACGGCTGAGAACGTTGTGGAAGCACCGAGATCTTTCGCCGTCTGCGTCAGTGCTGCCATGTTGGAGTCGGCACCGCGGACAAAAGTAGACACAGCAGACATCTGCTTCTCGAACGTCGCACCAATCGTGATGACTTTGCCCATCCCGGCGATGAATCCAATCGGTGCAACAATGCGAGCAATGCCCGCAGCAGCACCAGTGATTCCGGACGCAAATGCAGTCGTCATGCCGCGAGCTTTTTTGAATCCTTTATTCAGCCCGGCAGTGTTTGCCGTCACTGAAATTGAAAAGCCGCCGATACTTGGCATCATCACCCCGCTTCGAAGAACGCTAGAATCGTTGCCTCAATGTCTGCATCTGATTGACGGTTCCGCCGCTTGTACACCGGCCGGAAATCGTCTTTCTTTGCCGCTCGCCCTTTGCTCCGCATACTGTTCGCCATCGTCGCCGCGATCACTGCCGCCTGATCCCAATCGTTGCCCCACGGATCGATCTGCCGGTACAAGCGAAAACGCACAAACTCACGATATGAGGTTGTGCGTTTTGCAGCGGCGACTGAACAACCAAGCACGCGAAAAGCATAGAAACACCAGTCACGCCCTTCAGGGCTTAGGACTCCCCCTCAAGCTCATCCAGCTCCTCATCTGTTACACCGTTGAGTTTCTTTGCCGCCTGAAATACTCGATCAAGTGCCCGCACTGACTTGGCACCGAGATCGACCACATCAGCCAGCGAGAACAATCTTTGACCGTCAGCATCACACGCCGCGATCGCAACAAGTGACGCTCTGATATTCTCCAGATTGAAAACGCCGGCTTCAGTTTGACGCTCGGATTCCCAAGCGTCCTTTTCGGCACCGGTCAGCGATTTAACGCCAACTTCTCCGCCCCATTCAGGCACGCTGACAGTCTCAATCGAACAATCATCAGCCGCCAGAATCTGCTCACGCGTGAGCAAAGACATAATCAACTCCCTGCGGTATAGGTCCGCTCACCAGAGAACTTAATCGTCACAGATTGCGACATCTTATCGTCGATCGGAACGGCTTCTTCTGAGTCAGTCAGAAAGCCAGAGCAGGCCAGAGAGCCTGCTGTAGATTCGCCAGACTTGAGCGGAAAAGTAATCGTCACCGTTTCGGCCGCTCCGCCGATTGGTGGTGAAGTGCCAGTGTCATAGATCAGTTCAACTTCAAGCTCGCCAGAGTCGATCAGCGTTGACGGAATAAATTCTTTGAATCCGCCGGTGCTGCTGAAGTTGGTAACGTCAACAGCTTCGCGACTGAGCCCGCCGATTTTCACATCAGTGATCTCAGCACAGAATCCGCTGCTGAATGTAACTGCCGTTCCGAATCCTAGAGATGCCATTAACCCCCTACGGCAAGCAATGCCGTGAACTGTGTTTCAAGGGCTGATAGTCGTCCTTCGAGGAACGCCAGCCGCTCTGTCAAATCACCAACCGGAATAAACGCGTTTCCGTTTACTTCCAGTAACTCAATTACATTTAGCTCTGAGATGCCCGAAGGTGTGCGGACCTTCAAGCAAACTGGATCATTCATAATGCACCGAGATCAGAACGTTGACGGCGTAATAGAAAGAGTCAGCATCATCAGTCGTTTGAATCTTGCTGTCTCTCACACCTTCGACCAGCAGGCCGTGGCAATAGTGAGTTGTGAGTTCGCCGCGGAACGCAGCCAGTGACGTTTCCACTGCGTCAGCAATCAGTCTTGATTCGCGGTACGTTTCCGCCACGCATTGGTAGACGATGCTCGCTTCTTTGAAGCCAAGCGTGCCGCTGAATGAGTATTGATTTTCGTCGCTCATCACTTCGTAGGTGATGTGCGGATACGTCGGCTTGAATCGCGTTTTATGCGGATAGATACGCGAAGCCACCAATGCCGAAACACCAGAGTCAGCGGTCAGTCTTGTAAAGAGATCTTCATTGATCATTTGGCAACACTCGCCAGCTTACTGCGTAACTGAGATGCCATTATGGCTCGAGCTTTTGGAATGCTTGCCGTCAGTGCTTCGCGGTGAAAGTCCATTCGTGCAACGCCGGGATGCTGCACTGACTTATACACTCGACCAAATCCCAGATTGAGCGACCATCCACCCGGAGCTTTGATGGTGTGTGCTTTGATGCCGTAATGCAGCATAAAAACAAACTTTGGAAACTTAGGCGACACGCCGACGACTCCATGCACGCCGGTTTTCCGCTTTGCTGTTTTTGTCCGTTTTGTGATGCTTCTTTTTAGCTGTTCACGCGGCTTGTCATTATCATCTTTAGGATTTTCTTCAACACCGACTGGCACACGTTTGATCAGTTCGCGTTTTATTACTGTTGTTGATTTGCTGATCGCACTTCTGACGATCTTTGTGCGAATCTTAGTTGGTAATGTATCAAGGTTACGGAGTAGCTTCTTATCAGCTACAGCACCGATGCGAATCGTGTTTTTTGCCATTAGCTGGCCTCAATTTCACGCACTCGTACAACGTGCTCACGATCATCAGTGTCGACGTTGATCTCGTCATGTATCTCGTAGTAAGTGCTACCAATAAGCACACGCATATCACGACTGAGCCCGTTCACGTAGCGAATGCTGATTGTGTGAGTGGCTGCCCGTTCGGATCGCTGCGATCCGCTCAGTGGCAACAGCAGTCCCTGACGCGTCGCCAGCGTTGACCATGTCTTGACTTCTTCGCCAGCCGCGTCTTGTGTCAGTGCATAAGACTCCAGAGTCAGCGTGACGTTTGCACGTTCACGCAGCACACTCCGCGGCAAGGCTGTGTCACGCTTTGGTCTGTATTTTACCATCGATGCACCCGATACGGTGCCAGCCAGATCTTTAGCTTCTCGACGTCTGGCTCGCCGAAGTCATAAAGCTCTTTCGCGTATTGCTTCATCGTTGCCAGCAACTGAGCCGGAACCGTCGCATACCCACAAGTGAACCGCACGACGACTGCGTTGATTCGATCGTAGATCGCTGGCCAGGCTTCGCCCGTCTTCAGCACGATCCGAGACACTCGCTCAGGATCAATCAGGTCCGTTGCATATACTGACGTTGCCAGCGTCTGCTGTGCGTCGTCCGTGTCCTGATATTTAATGCTCGTAACCGTCGCCACTGGTGAGCGTGGCAGGTAGAGCATCTTCGGGAACGAATCGAGCGTCAGATCATACGTTGCCGCCGGCAACTGCCGCCCGGTCTCACCTTCGACGAATTCGCGGCCGGCTGATATTGCCGCCGTCAGCAAGTCATCATCAACAGTGAAGCCGGTATCGATTCCGCAATACAGCTTGAGTTCATTCAGCGTGACTGGCTCGGTGATCGAGCCAACCAGAGTCAGCCGATTCTCGTAATTGTAAGCGTCGGCCATTGGCACCCATGCAAAGAAAGAACCAGCGAGCAAACGCCCCGCCACCAATAAAAAAAACTACGGTTGCCCGCTGGTAAAATGCCGCCGACGGGAATCGAACCCGTAAACCGGAGCTAATGAGACTCTAGTGGGGAGCCACCCCCGGCGGGACAAAACGCGTGACGGGTGGGAACAAACACCCGCCACGCTCAGCAAACCACACGCCTCACAATTAGGCTTGTGTCAACTTCTTAACCGGAGCGTGACCCGGATCAATGATCTTGCCATCAAACGCATTGAAGGCAACCAGACCATCCTGATCGTTTGCACGATACAGCTCTTCCAGCCGGTAGATGCGAACCTGCTCAACCAGCCGCAGCTTGTAAGCAGACAGATCACCGAACACGACCGACACATTGCCGGTAGCAGCCGCTGGCATATCGTTGTTAACCACAACGTTATAACCGAGCAATGTGCTCGGTGCTCCAGCCGTTACCGCTCGCTGCCAGATGTACTGGTTGTCAGCATCCTGAAGCTTACGAAGCAGCTTGACCGTCGAATCATTCGTCATGAATGTTGCACCGTTTCGATGTGCAACGTCCACAGAATGCTCAAGATCAATCAGCTCATCAAAGGTGATCGCGGCAGCCGCAGCAGCCGTCACACCAGCACTGGCACCGACCGTAATACCGGTAGCAGTACCCGAGCCATCACCGACCGTGGCTTTGGTATTAACCAGCCGGCCCAATCGCTCACCGAACGCTCGGCCGAGCAGTGGCACCAGATCGACATCGGTATCACGAATGGATTCCCATGTCATCTTGAGGATGCCAGTGGTGCCTTTGTACGCAGCCAGAGTAGGCTTGGCGAACGTAGGATTACTGGCACTGCCGACGGCTCCAGCTTCAGCGACCATCGAGCCGCTATTGCTGGTATCGTCGAACGTCGGCCAGATGAAGTCACGACCGTTGGCAGTCGTGATGACTTCCGCAACCTGAGTCATTCCACCGTAAAAAGTGAACGCCTCTTGAAGCGAAGCAATCAGCCGCTGATTGATGACGTTGCCGGCATCGCCCGAACTTGTGCCCGTCGTCAGATCGTTTCGGAATCCTTTACAGAATCCATTCAGGATCAGCTTACCGCCGGGATCGATCCCGTAGGCTTTCATCGCAGCTCTGCCGCTGTCGTCGACATAAGCACTCGTCTCATCCCACTGCGAATCGAGATAAGCCTTGAGGGCTTTGTTCTCGAGTTCAGGATCAGACAACTCCTTCCGGCCGGTGATCTCAGCAGACGCATCCCGCAATTCGCCAAGCTCAGAACCGAGAGCGTTGACGGATTCAATCTGATCGATCTGCTTTTTCAGTGCCGAGTCTTCATCAAACAACGCATCGAATCGAGCTTCAGATTCAGCCGACAGTCCGGCTTCCCCTGCTGCTTCGAGCAACTCTTGCAGCTCGTGCTCGATCTTTCCACGCTTCTCACTCAACGCCTTAATGCTAACGCTCATTACGCTCCTTGCCCTGCGGGCAGTCAAAAAAATGTCCGCAGGCACTCAGCCACGGAACTGAGAAAAGACGGCAACACGCCGCCTCATGTTTTCGAGTTTCTTGCTTTGCTGTTCCGCTTCAACTGCCGGTTGCTCGAGTCCCTCAATCAGAAACTCCGGGCAATTCTTCCAGCGGTTGCGGATCACCGACGTGCTCATATCGTCGATGCCTTTGTTCGGTATCACTTCCGACGCGAAGCCATATTCGAGAGCTTCCGACGCGTCGAAATATGTTTCGGCGGCCATCAGATCGTTAATGTCATCTGATGCCAGGCCAGTACGTGAGTGGTAGACGCCGGTGATGGTATCGCGGACCTTATCCATCGAGTCGGCCATCTCTCGCATGTCGCGAGCGTTGCCCATTACTACCGTCCACGGATCATGAATCATAAAGATCGCGTTTTCTGCCATCGCGATCTCGTCGCCAGCCATTGCAATGAAGCTGGCTGCTGACATGGCGGCACCATCGACTTCGACTCTCACCTTTGCGGAATGCCGCTTGAGAGTGTTATAGATCGCCTGCCCGTCGTAGACGTCGCCGCCGTAGCTGTGCAATCGGAGCGTGATGTTTTTTATGCCATCACCAAGCTCGCTGACTGCCTTCTGAAACTCCGCGGCTGAGATACCATCCCATCCGCCGACGTCACCGTAAAATATCAACTCAGCGTGATTATTCTTCGCTGATGCTTTCAGGTTCTTGATTAAGCACACCCCAGTTCACTGGATAATTGTAAACGTCGCCGCCTTCAACGGATTCTTCGTTATCACGCCGCCGCAAATCGTTTACGGAATACTTGCCCATCTCACGATACTTGCGATCGGCTTCCGCCAATTCAGTCAGGCTGTGACGTATCAAGCCGCGTCTGTCAAATTCTATATAGTGCGAGTCGCCATCTTTCTGATCTTCAGTCAGCAACTTGTCCATATACTCGAGTTCCCAAGTCACCAGCCACGGCTCGATGCACCGGTCAGCGTGCGATTGATTCTCCTGCTCGAGCGAGTTGTACGCCGCTCGCGTTTGGTCGCCTAAGTCATGCGGCCGCACGCCGGTGATGTTGCTGATGTCGATAATAGAAAACTGCTTCGCGGGCAGTAGCTGTGCGTCGTTGGCGTTTGCTTTCATCTCCACATATTCGCCGCCACCGTGAACGATCGCCGTCTTCCCGGTATTGCCGATGCCTTCAGCCAGTCGCCCCCAATTGGCACGCAAATCATCAGCCTGTTGCTGTTTCAGTATTTGCGGTACTTTCAGATACCCTTTAACGCTGCCGCCCTGCTCATAGTACAGAGTTGTGTATCGTTGCGTTGCGATAGCACCCTTCAGACTGGACTCCAGCACGTCGATGATCGAAAGCCCGCACACGCCGTCATAGCTCAAACCGGGAATGTGAATCACATCGCTCGATGATAGTGCGACTGCCTTATCATCTTTGTGTGTAATGATCACCACTCGCTCGCCGCGGGTTGTGCTTTCAATCACCGGATACGTCAGCGGTGCCGGTGGTAGAATCTCAAGCCGCACTGGCTCACCGCGTGAGTTGCGACGAATACGAGCAAAGCCGTTACCGTGTAACTGAGCGTGAAGCGTCAGCGTGCGGCGAAACTGGAACGCGTTGACGATTCCACTTTTACGATTGATGAGTTTATACGCCGGATGATCAGTTGCACGCCGTCGCTCGTTGTCTTCCAATCGTTCAAACGCTCGGCACCGCAACCGTCCCACATCGTTGGCAACAATGTTTACAGCTCGCCATAGCGGTGGAATGCCCAACGCTGACGAGTAGTTCACATCGATCGAAGAATCACCACTCGAGCCGTATACTTCCTCAGCCCAATCGCTGAGCGAGTACGTCGGATCTTGCGTGATATTAGAAAAACGACGTTTGAGCCAATTGATCATCGTCTACAGCACTCCCGCCACACCTTGACCCTCGAAAAACAGACCAGCCTCAAACGCCATAATTGACGCCACTATGCCGTCGATCTTGCTTAATGAGCCCGGCTTGTCTGGCATCCACTGGTCTTTTGCGTCCCGCTTGATGACCAGGTTGCTCGCCTGCCATGCGAGTACCTGATCCCCACCATGTAGCAGCCGACCCTGTTTGATCGCTCGTAAGAACGATCGGAGCGGCTCATTGTACGCTCGGCTGCTCTGGTGCATCGGTGATACGTTGCATTGATGCTCATTCAACAAGTTCTGAGCCATCTGCTCGGCGAAGGTGTTGTCATAACGCCACTGCTCGACGTTGTACTCGGCATCGTCAGCTACGATCTGCTCCTCGATCTCGGCGAAGTCCACCGCGTCACCTTCACAAACGTTGATCAATCCCTCTGCTACCCATTGCCGGAAC
>ERZ1046148.1896-NODE-1896-length-9912-cov-4.829055_pt1 | contig 9912 bp, 5 predicted proteins | sample MGYA00383090_ERZ1046148 | MGnify/ENA primary metagenome ERZ1046148 (study PRJEB29581, sample SAMEA5548360) | metagenome | biome: marine; feature: coastal; material: water | depth 25 m | study: Short-term variability in the microbial, nano- and picoplankton dynamics...
CGTATCAGATTCATCTTCTTCCGAATCGTCTTGTTCTGCGTCTTCCTTGTCCGCATTAACTTCCTTCATTGCACGCGCTCGTGCTCTCCAGGAAGGTACAATTGCAAGGTGCGTGATGAGGCTACCAAGTAATCCAGCTATCCCCAGGACAGTAAAGATGATTCCATCCAAATAGAATCCCTTAGGCATAGAACTTGATTCACCTGAGAATGGAGTGAGTGAATTGGCGCATTCACCCTTCTGATAGGCTGGATCACAGGCATAAACCATACCTTCAGTAATCCGAACGTTGTTTTCGTCATTGAAAATTGTAGACGAGTCCTTCGCCGAATATTCCACCATGCCGCCAGTTCCATCAACGGGTCCAAAGAGTGCGTTGACCAGCAGGAGTACGACCAATATTCCGAATCCTGTATGGATCAGCGGCCAAACAGCGTCGTTCCATGATTTTGACATCATCCGTCGCTGCATAGGGGTTGGGAAGTTCTTCTCTTCCTCTTCCTCTTCCTCCACCGATTCCATGGACTCTGTGAATTCAATGAGGTCAATCATCCCATCACCGTCAGTGTCCATTTTGTTCATGATTCCTTCGACTTCATCAATATTGATGATGTCACTGTACTTTTCATTGATCACCGTGACGAGTTCAGTGAGGGAAATCTGTCCATTTCCATCTTTATCGAGGTCATTGAACAGACGTTGTGCTGATATTTCGTGTTCGTCCATCATGTCAGCGAGGGCATGAAGTGGAGATTTTATTTCCGAATCAACTTCTTCATCCTCAAGCTCAAATTCTTCTTCATCCATTTCGGATTCAATGTCGTCTTCATCTTCCGCTAATTCTTCTTCTGTGGAGAGGACTTCTTCAGTGAGTTCATTGGATTCGTCGTCGTTGGACTCTTCTTCATCCAATTCTTCATCATTGATGTCTTCAACTTCTTCAGGTACGTCATCGCCCGAATCATCGTCCTCTTCTATCTCAACCTCGACATGGACTTCATCTGATTCTTCTTGTTCTTCTGCTCCATGGGCATGGTTTCCGGTAAGGATCGTCTCAAATTCGTCGAGATCAATCAGACCGTTTTCGTCCTTATCGATCTCTTTGATCAAGCGCTCTATTTGCGATAACGGTAAATCTGCAAGATTGAGACTCAGCAAGCCTCGCTTAAGTTCTCCGGAGTCAATCATGCCGTCGGAATTTTCATCAAACCGGTCAAACAATTTACGAATATTAACGCCCGTGTCGTTCACCCACTTTCTCAAAATATCCACGACATCGTCCGCGACGAACACAACACCGCATTCGGGGCAGCGTGTTGAATCAAGGGGGACCAATTTATTGCATGCGCCGCATTCGCCGAGGGCTTCTTCTGAAACTCCCGAGAATTTGGTTTGACACTCTGGGCACTCTTTTGAATCGAGAGGAATAACAGTCCTGCATGCGCCACATTCTGCCATCTTGACAGAGTCGTTTTCATCATCGCTCATGATTCCACCTATTGGTGGGACGACGGGGATAGATATAACCATTCACGGCAATTTCCTACCAACGGGGATAAAATTCCTTATGTCGCCTCGGTTGTGCCTTGTAACAGGTGAGGGGATGTTGACCGGGATGTACTCCATTGAAATAACCAATCACGATGATTTATTTTCCGAAGTTGAGCGGTTGTCAGAGGGGCATGAAGGCAAGAAATTCTGCATCAGTAGATTGCCCCAGCGAACATTATTGCGCCACTTGTCGTTGGATGAATATGACTGCTATTGGTTATCTGAACAAGACACACCGCAGTCGGTTCCACCGACTTCTCTAGCCTTACATGGGCTTCTCGCCTCGTTCATAGAACACGAAAATAGCGCTATCTTCGTTGTTGAGGGGCTCAACTGGATTGTACAAAAAGAAGGAGTCAATTCAGTCATGAACCTGCTTCAAAGAATTGAAACGCTAACGGCCAATACGGGCCACACAATGTTGTTCCCGATGGATGCGCTCTCTTTTGGTGCCATTGATTGGGCAAGGATCCGCTCGCTCGCACCAGCCATTGAACATTCTCAACCAAGGGCCAGTTCAACGAAAACAATTCTTCCTGCTGAAGAGCAATCAATTTCTGAGGAATACAAGCCTAGTGGTAGCGTTCCATGGTTGGTCCACCTCACTACCCTTCCCTCGCTTGGATTCAATAAGAATCAATTATCAAAACGCATGTTGCAATGGAAGCGAATGGGTTTTGACGTATCCGAATTAGAACCGGCTCTATCGCTTCATGACGACCCTAACATCCATCAATTGTACTTGTCAGTTGAAGAAAAAATACGAACCGCTGTAGAATTGGCTCGCTTATTGGGTTCGCACAAATCCAAGGTAGATGTGTCGACTTTTGAAGTGACGATGTTTCGAATTATGCAATTGACAGGGCTTGATGAAATCAGTTCTATGCTTCATGAATTATCATGAAGGAAGTCTGCCGTATTCGGATTCGAGTCGAGCCAACCATGAGCCTTCAAGTAAGGTGCTTGAGAGCGTTCGCAATTCTTTCGATGTCGATCGGTCACCTTCCAAGGGCGGAATAATGGTGCGCACTAGTTTGTAAAACCCAGATATGTGTGGAGCCGGCGTGAGGGGTTCGAATTCCAAGGCTTGACAGGCAACCATTGCTTCGCACGCAAGTACCTCTGCAAGACGCTCTGTCGCTTGATAGAGGTTCCAAGTGGCGGTAGCACCCATGCTCACATGATCTTCTTGGCCGGCTGATGTCGATGTGGAAAAGGCAGTACGAGGTGATGCGTGCCCTCGCAATTCACCAAGTGAAGCACCTGCTACGTACTGTACGATCATCAAGCCCGATTCAAGGCCTGAGTTTTGAGCAAGGAACGCAGGAAGTTCACTTCGGGCAGGGTCAACCATCTGGTCAATTCGTCGTTCACTGATTGAACCCAACTCAAACAGTGCAAGACTGACGAAATCTGCCGTTAGGGCCAATATCTCACCATGGAAATTGCCTTGCGATACAACTTCGTGAACTCCAGGTTGTTCGGGTGTAGGGAAGATGAGAGGGTTGTCTGTTGCACTGTTGAGTTCCGTATGGATCATTTCCTCCAGCCGGTGAAATGCCTCAAGGACTGCACCGTGGACTTGGGGGGCGCAACGAAATGAATAGGCGTCCTGCACGCGGTCGCAATCGGAATGACTGATTACAATGGGGGACCCGTTGAGGAGTGTTCGAATACGTTGAGCAACTAATGATTGCCCGGGGTGAGGGCGTGCTTTGTGTACGAGTTCGTTTGATGGACTCACACTGCATTTTCTCGCTTCCATTGATGTGCATAGGATCATGTCGGCCAGGGGCAATAGGTGTTTCAATCGTTGATGGGAAAGCGTTGAGTATGCAGCCATTTGGCTGGTCCCATTGATTAACGATAAACCATCTTTAGCGGTAAGTTGAACGGGCATAATCCCCAATGTGAACAGGACATCCGAGGTTAAGGCCAACGTCCCATCATCTTGAATCAACTCACCCTCGCCAATAAGGGCGAGTGCTAAATGAGAAAGCGGCGCCAAGTCCCCGCTAGCACCTAAACTGCCGATACGTGGTACAGCTGGGTGGATGTTAGAATTCAAGAAGAGTACCAACTGTTCTATGCAATGTGGTTGGATACCTGAATGGCCCTTGCAGAGGGAATTGAGACGAATTACCATCATTGCCCTTACTTCTGTGACCGTCATCAACGGGCCGAGTGCAGTAGCATGAGAACGAATGAGGTTGACCTGCAATTGAGCTAAATCATCTGAGGAAATCCGTTGATTTACCAGTGCACCGAATCCTGTGTTAATGCCGTAAACGGTTTCATCGTTTTGAACGATACGCTCAACGACTGCCCGCGACGCATGGATGCCTGGCCATGCATCCGGCGAAACTTCGACCTTTGACCTGCCTTGAGCAACCATGAGCACTTCACTCGGAGAAAGAGTTTCTCCATCAACAAAAACCGTATGTCCTTCCACCACAATCACTCCAATATTCCATTGATTAAATCATCATCTGCGTGATTTGGAAGTGTTACTTCCAAAAGAGGTTCCATGTCCATGGCTCTTTGGATTGCAAATTCAGCACCGTCATTGCGCGCCCAAGCACGGCGGGCAACGCCGTTATTGACGTCCCAGTGAAGCATTGAATTCAATTTCTTTTCAGCATCCTTTGTACCGTCTAAGAGTAGTCCAAAGCCCCCATTGATGACCTCACCCCATCCCACGCCACCACCGTTGTGAATGCTGACCCAAGTAGCACCTCTAAACGAATCTCCAATGACATTTTGAATGGCCATGTCCGCTGTAAACATTGAACCGTCGCGTATGTTTGCAGTCTCTCGATATGGACTGTCCGTACCCGAAACATCGTGATGGTCCCGGCCAAGTACGATTGGGGCAGAAATTGTTCCTTCGGCGATTGCCCGATTCATGGCTAACGCAATGTTTCTCCGACCAACATCGTCGGCGTAGAGGATGCGAGCTTGACTTCCGACAACCAGATGGTTCGCACCGGCCTGTTGTATCCACCGAATGTTATCCTCAATTTGTTGACGTATGTCAGTCGGTGCATCCTCTAACATCTCTTTGAGGACCTCTTCAGCGATGGAATCTGTAACGGCTAAATCTTCTGGTTTTCCGCTGGTACAAACCCACCGATAGGGTCCAAATCCATAATCAAAGCAAATTGGACCCATGATGTCTTCTACATAAGAGGGATATCGGAAGCCGCCTTCATCGTCCAATACATCCGCTCCTGCCCGTGATGCTTCAAGCAAGAATGCATTTCCATAATCCCAAAAGTACATCCCATTTTGACTGAGCTTATTGATGGCATTTGCATGGCGTCGCAGGGTTTTTTGGACTTCCTTTACGAATTCTTCAGGGCGTTCGGAAAGCATGTTCGTGCTTTCTTCATACGTGAAATCAGCGGGATAATATCCTCCTTGGTATGGATTATGGAGGCTGGTCTGGTCACTGCCGAGGTCGATTCGTATCTCTCGCTCTATGCACCGCTCCCACAATTCAACGATATTGCCAACTAGGCCGATTGAAATCGGAACTTTCTCTGATGCAGCGGATACCATCAAGTCAATGGCCTCATCGATGCTATCCGTGACGTCCGTCAACCAACCTTGTGAGTGGCGCTTTCTTGCTGCATGTTCATTTGTTTCTGCAACGATGCATGCAGCGCCTGCTATGGTTGCTGCTTTTGCTTGAGCGCCTGACATCCCACCCAATCCACTTGTGATGAACGTGACTCCACCAAGGCCTTCGGAAGCCGAGAGACCAAGATGCATTCTGGCTGCATTGAGGAGTGTAATCGTTGTACCATGGACAATACCTTGCGGCCCAATGTACATGTACGATCCAGCTGTCATTTGACCGTACTGACTCACGCCCATGGCATTCATTTTCTCGTATTCATCTGGAGAAGAGTGGTTTGGAATCACCATACCGTTGGTGACCACTACGCGTGGGGCAGAGGTGGATGAGGGAAACAAGCCAAGTGGATGACCTGAATACATGACAAGTGTTTGTTCTCGGGTCATTTGACAGAGATATTTCATCACAAGGCGATACTGTGCCCAATTTTGGAAGACTGAACCGTTACCTCCGTAGGTGATGAGTTCATGTGGAAATTGTGCAACGGCTGGGTCCAAGTTGTTCTGAATCATCAACATAATTGCGGCGGCTTCCGGGCATTGTGCGGGATACGCATCGATGGGGTGAGCTTTCATTTCGTATTCCGTAGGGCGAAAACGGTTCATGACAATGCGGCCGAATCCGTTCAACTCAGATAAAAACTCCTCAGCCAACTCGACATGGTGGCTTTTGTCAAAATACCTGAGTGCATTTCTTAGAGCCAATTTCTTTTCTTTCGGGGTAAGAACTTGTCTTCTAGCGGGTGAATGGTCAACGGTGTTGTCTACTGCTTTGACCGAAGGGAGTTCTTGGAGAATTCCTTCTCCAATGTGCTTGCGTAGCGCGTCCCACTGCGAGTCCATGGTTAGGGGTCTAACTGGTTGTCTTTGAGCATTGTTCCTCATCTCCGTCCAATCCAGAACACGGCAACCTCAAAAATCCCTGATGATTCCACTATCTTAGAGGCGGTTTTCTGGAAGGGGAAGTAGTGGACGTGATGGCGGTCAATGTCAAGCGCGAGTTTAATTTGGTATTCGGAGCAACCATAGCCATTTCACTTGCGTTCCTGTTCGCTGGCGCTTTGTTTGTTGAAACCATCATGGACGGCTTGGTCGATGAAGACCCTTCATACAACGGGAGAGTGCCTGTCTGGGAAAGGGGACTCCTCGGATTTGAAACATCAGGAGATTTTGGTATAGCCATAGAAACAGGTCCATATTCTGTCTTATCCACAGATAACGAATGGAATTCAACCCACCATTTTGTTGAATATACCCTGCCGATCGAGGAAGGTGGGGCCGCCCCAAATGGCCTCATTAGCCTCGCGGTATGGAGGCCCAATGTCCCGGACGGTACGTTGGTCCCCGTGATTGCTGAATTTGGCCCGTATTTCCAAGAACAGAGTGTTGAAACGCCTACCATTGAAGTCCCGGGGACTTGGCTTGGACAAATGATCATTGACCAAATACTTCCACACGGGTACGCTTTTGCACAAGTGTCGGTCTCAGGGACAGGGCGCTCCAACCACTGCATGGATTTGATGGGAAATGCCGAACAACTCGGCAATGATGCAGCCGTTCGTTGGCTTGGTGAACAATCATGGTCGAACGGTGCAGTTGGTATGATCGGAAAATCATACGACGGTAGCACTCCATGGCAGGCCGCTATGTTTGGTTCAGAACACGATTACCTGAAGACCATTGTCCCCATCTCGGGATTGATTGGTGTCAAGGAACTGATGTGGCGGAACGGTTCTGCGGAAGCAAGAGCTCCAATCATGCACAACGGCGTTTACGGTTCATATGGAATAGATGGCGATGAGGAAGATTACCAAAACATATGTCCAGATTACCTCATCGGGCCCGGAACAGGAGTTTCTGCATATCTACTTGGGTCAGAGGTAGCAGGCGATTACTGGGCTGAGCGATATTTCCTTGACAGGGTTCTTCAGCACTATACTGGGAGCGTATACCTCATCCAAGGTATGCACGATTGGAACGTAGACCCCCACATGGCCGTGCCAACCATCAACGCCCTCAAAGACGCTGGAATTGATGCGAAAGGACTCTTTGGTCAATGGGACCATGATTATCCCGACCGCCCGGTTCAACTTGATGACAGGTCTGACTTAGGTGGTCGCGGTGGGGAAGCCTTCCCAGAGATGGTGAGATACGATTGGATGCAAGACCTCCTGGAATGGTTTGATTTCTATCTAAGAGGAGTGGGCGACCAACCCGGTTTGTGGGTCGAAATTCAATCAAATCAAGGCTCGTGGAGACTGGAAGATCGTTACCCTCCTGCAGATATTTCCACCTTAGAATGGGATTTAGGAGGGGTGATGGAAAACGTTGGTGGCTCAACCACCGTCACTCCAGGATTATTCTCCGGACCTGTCTGGGAATCCCAACCTCTGAACAGCACACTCTATCTCGCAGGCATACCTCGCCTGCATGTCGATGTGACTACAGCCACACTGGGTGGTCAATTGTATGCTCTTATGGAGGACTGCAATCCAGATGATGATTGCATTCACATTGGTCATGCCATCATGGATCTGCGGTATCATGCTGGAGGCAACGACATTCAAACATGGGCTCCGGTAGTTGAAACAATTAATGCAAAAATGGAATTCATGCCCTTGGATGCGGAACTGGAAGAAGGTCATCGCATTCGACTGTCTCTTCTAGCAAATGGAGAGGACTACCTGCCTGCCAGCACCAGTTCAATAGTGTTCATTCAAGAAGGAGCGTCCTCTACCCTTCAGTTGGATACGTTTTCTCCTGATGAACGACGTTATTTCACGCCACCTGTTTGCACCCACGAGCGATGCATTCAGACAGCTGACTCTTGAGTTGGCGTGTCCTTTGTATCCCAGAGAGTGAATCCTATGCCCGAACACATCATCAATCCAGCGAAGAGAATAAGGCCATATTGAATCGACAATTGTGTATATTCCATCAGGTAACCCGCAACGCTGGTCGATAATGAAAAGGCCAGTGACAAGATTAACATGTCCGTAGAAAACACTCTGCCTCTGATTTCATCTTCCACCCATTGTTGGGTCAGAATCGTTGAGAGCACCCAATTCGCACCACTTGCGCTGTGTGCGATCACAACGAGGGCCACGGTTAACCAGAGATTGATGTCAAGGGTGATGCCAACGAGCAGGTAAAAGAATCCTGAGACTACAATCAATTGTCCAACAAGGGAAGGCCAACGAATTGGATTTGTAAATGCGCTACGGGCTAGAATGGGACCTAGGCCAGTTCCTAATCCTCGGGCAAAGAAGAACAGTCCGAAACCAAATGCGGCCCCGAATCCCGTGAGATCAGCACCCATCAGCACCAAGAAAACGCCAGCTAGGCCGCCACCCGCTATGTTCCAAGACGCTTTTGCAAATACAATCCGGAACAATCGGGGTTCCATTCGTATCCGCTTCCAACCCTTGACAATGTTCCCAAAGGCGGTTGAGAAAAGGGGGCCATCCATGTCAACGTCCCGCTCTTGAGGAATTTTGAGTCGGATCAAGAAGAGCGTTCCTACAAGGAATGTCATCGAGTCAATAATGAAGGCTGCATCTACACCCCAGACAGATACAACGACTCCCCCAAGCATGGCCCCAATACACAATGCAGTTGACCAGGACGCGGCGTCCAATGCATTGGCAGTGGCAAGATCTTCTTCTGCTACCACATTCGGTAGCGCAGCCCTTTCAGCGGTCATATAACTTCCATGGAGCATCATCATGATGCCTGAAAGACCAAGCATCCATACCATGTCCTCCGGACCATCAACAAACAAGAACCCCAAAGCAAGCACGCTCTGTGCTAAATTTGAAACTACCATGAGCGTTTTTCGGTTAAAACGGTCCGCAAGGAGTCCAATAATTGGTTGCAGCAGTGCAAAACTGAGCATGCGAACTGTGAATAAAATACCGAGTAAAAATTCACTACCTGTGTATTCGAGTATGAGGAAAAATAGGGCGATAGTGTTGAACCACTCCCCAAGCATGGAAATGACCGCTGCAATCCAGAGGAGACGGAAATCCTTGTTTCTCGAAACGAGTTCAAAATAGGAGTTTTGAGCCAAAAATCATTCCTCCTCGCCATGAATGGTTTCGGAGGAGTCCATCGAGCAAACAATCCACTTTGATGTTGGTGTGTTTGATTGCTCGGCTGTCGAATGCAGTGGGACCAAGCTGTTGGCCTCGGGGAAGTATGTTGCAATGTTGCCCGATGGGATGTCATAGGGCACAATAAGCCAGTGTTCGGAATGACGGGTTTCACCCTCAAAGTGGCTTGTTATGCTCACCTTTGTACGTGCTTTCCAGCCTCGGGACACCATGTCGGTTGCGTTCATAAATACAACTCGACGGTTCCCTTTCACCCCACGGTAACGGTCCGATAATCCGTAAATGGTTGTGTTGTATTGATCGTGACTGCGTAGCGTCATCATGACGTACTGGTCGTCATCTACATCGAGATTGGGCAAATCATGAACGGTGAAGTGGGCTTTGCCGTCAGGGGTGGAGAACGATTGGGAGTCTCTCGGAGGATTTGGCAATTCAAATCCATTGGGTGCATTGACTCGCTCATTGTATCGGTCAAAGCCAAACAATGATCGCTCCATCAGGTCGCGGACCTTACTGTAATCTTGGCCAAGTTCCCTCCACGGAAGATGCTCCACTCCGAGGGCTGACTCAGCCAGTTCGGCAACAATCCATGGTTCGCTTCTGAGGGCAG
>ERZ1046148.1901-NODE-1901-length-9892-cov-4.783166_pt1 | contig 9892 bp, 8 predicted proteins | sample MGYA00383090_ERZ1046148 | MGnify/ENA primary metagenome ERZ1046148 (study PRJEB29581, sample SAMEA5548360) | metagenome | biome: marine; feature: coastal; material: water | depth 25 m | study: Short-term variability in the microbial, nano- and picoplankton dynamics...
CAGGTGGAAAAAACCATTTCCATAACATTTTTAATGCGTCTATTAGCATTAGTAGCATACCGATCCACCCCATAGCTTTCATAGCCCAGTTAACTGCTGTAGCCATAGCCTGAGCTCCTCGTACCATGAATTTCATAGTACCAGCCCATCTTATTTTCATCTGAGTAGTTTGTACTTTAAACCACTTACCAGTTTTACCCATATGCATACGAATTTTTAGAAATGATTTCTTAGAATGGTTTACAACTTTATCATTAGCATCATCTAGTATTTTTACTTTGTCTGCTGCAAAATCTTTATATTTACCTGTTCTTTTCTTTAAACTTCCATCTTCTATTTTTTCTGTTTGAGAGTGAAAATGTTTGGAAGCTCTAGTATGTCCTGAAGTGGAGGTTTTTTCTACTCCTTGTTTTGCAAATTCAGTATCTCGGTCTTGGTTTGCAATGTCTTTTGTTCCCATAGTATCATCAAAGTTATCATACTCCGTTCTTAATCTTGACAATGCTATTCTTTCTTCGTCTAATGTTATAGCATGATCTTTTGCTTTCTGAGATAAGTTATCCGACATAAGTGCAAAATTGGGCATAATTGATTTAAGAATAGGCGCTAAGAATAACACCATAGTACCAATCAAAGACAATATATTATTGGCAAAGAAGTTTATTACGGGGATTAAAAAGTTTGTGGTTTTTTCTTTGATACCTTTCATTACATCATCAAAGGCTTTTAAGAATCTTTGTAGTGCGAATCCGGCGGGATCCATAGTTTTTTCGATTGCTCCAAACTTAGTTTCTGCTTGGTCCAGAACTTCGTTTGCTACCGCTTGTGATTTTTCAAATTGGTTTAGATCATCTTTACTTTTACCTATGGATAAAGCATACTTTTCCATTGCAGGTTCTAGTCTCAAAATGATACCTAATTCGTCCAAGAGTTCTGGTTCCGCTTTTGTCGTACCTCTGATTAACCTATTAAATGAATCTGTCAAATCTCTACCTAGAGCAAGGGAAGTATTCTTTGCGGCTGTTCCTAATCTATTTAATTGATCTGAAGTTAAACCAGCAGCTGAACCAATAGCAGCGGCTTGTGCGGCTTCTTTAAACTGAATTAACCCACCAGAGGCTTTTATTATTCCCTCTGTCATTGTTCCATAGGCAACCCCAGTCGCAGCTCCAAAAGCTAACTGTCCTTCAATTAAATTACGGGTTTCAAATGCCTCTTTCAAGAATTGAAAGGCGGCGGATACGGCGAATACACGTGCGGCAATGGTTGCATATACAGCTACAATACCACCTTGCATGGTTTGCGCTTGCTTACTGAAATTTTTACTTGCGTTTGAAGATTGCTGGGTTACGCCCTTTATTCTACGGTCGGTAGCTTGGGAAGCTCCCCCAAGTTTATCCATACTTTTCGCAGTTTTTTCGGCTTTCTGCCCGACGGCTTTTAAAGTACCATCATCAGAAATCCTAAAGGTAATCTCAGCACCTTGAATTTTCTTTGCCATTATTTGCTCTTTGCTCGCCGACCTGCGGCGTCTCGCTTATGTTTAAGCTCGTCATTGATATTTACCATGTGAGCATTCTCTACATATTTTAAGAAAAAGCAAACTATTCTTTTTTCTTCTATTTCGTATACCTCAAGTAAGGTAGCTAAAGCAGACCAATCTTTCCCCATATACGAACCACTCATGCCGTCCCACCTATCTGGTAAAACGGTATGGATTACCATAGCCTGTTGTACCTCTAGAGGAAAGTCATCATCCGCAGGTGGCATTTCTTCAGGATCAGGTTCTTGACCTAGTTGTTCACACATGGTCAAGTACTGATCTAATGTTATAGACTCTTTATATTTTCGCTCTATAAGAGCAAGTATTGCCTTTACTTGCTCGAAGTAAAATTTTCAAGGTCGCCTACTTGTTCAGTAACCCAAGTATCAAAATCACTTGAATTTTTCATCAGAGTTTCTACATTTTCTTGATTAAAAGGTAAAGTAGCGCTCTCATCTTCAATATCTCCTACTAAAAGTAGATGTTTGAGATATTGTAATTTTAAACCCTTCCAGCCTTTAATAACTGCTTTTGTGTATTCCATTAAAAACTTATCGTCATCCATTTTTTCTTCGTAACCACGAGTTTTTCTATTGAATACTTGACTTAAACACCTAGATCTAAGCTTTACTAGTTCTTCTCTTGCTAAGTAGCAAAGTGATACTTTAAAGCCTTCACACCCAGGATAGTCAAATTCAACCGTTTTCATTGGTGTCATTAAATTCTTTAATGACAACACTGGTACAGGTTCTTTTTTTACTGTTTCGTTCATTTGTTCATTTCCTATAAAAGGAAGGCTAGGGGCGTTGCCCCTAACCTTAATTTGTTAAAATTTAATTACTTACGATTGGTAAGTAATCTTAATTTCAGACTCACCACTTTGGATGGTGGAATCTGATAAATCAGCTCCTAGACCGTGGAAAGCCACGTCTAAACTAATTACATCTTCAATTGAATGAGTTGGTACCTCAAAATGTGCTCTAGGTATAAGAACATCTACTCGAGGAGTTTGTCCAGTTCCGCCAATTGAAAAGAATAAATTAAAAGCATTGGTTACTTGACCAGTACCTTCAATTATGTTTTCAAACAGTTCCGCAGAACCATTATCAACTGTGTTTAAATAACAAGTAAAATTACCACTTACTGATCTGGTGCCCATTACATGCCCTAAAGGTTGATTTACAACTCCTAAAGTTTCAGGGGTTAAGTAACTAAGATTATTTTCTATTGTTATATTCCCGCCTGTTAGTGTAAGTGCATAGGCCGCTCCGGGATCTGACATGTCAGTACCCGTTGAATTCGCTGCAGAATAAGTCGCCTCCATACTTGTTAATTTTTGTCTAACAAAGTTAGAAGTACTATCTACTCCTTCATCTACTAAACCTTTTGTTGCTTCAAAGCCAGTTCCTGTACCGGTAACTAACGTAGCTTGTTCAGTTATAATTGCTCCTTGACCAGACCAAGCAACTTGTGCTAGTCCATCAATGTCGAAGTCAATCGATGCTGAACCGACAGAACAGTTTGCAATTTTATAAATTGTTATGTTCCCATCAGCTGTTGTGTCAAAAGTACCATCTGTGTCGTTTGCTGCTCCCATCACAAAGAATAAATCAAATACTCCTAGTGCTACTTTATTTGAGTTCTCAAAATTAAATATATTGGGTTCCCACGAAGCTGGTGTAATATTAGCTCCCGCTGTTGCTCCTGGATTTGATGCATATGAGTAAGTAGTCCCACTCATTGCTCCCCATAAAGGACCTTCAACTGCAAATTTCTTTGAACTTCCTGCGTGTCCACCAGACACCCAAACGTTTGCTGCTGCACTTGTTGTTGGTCTCATGTACGTACTGAAACTCCATTCAACTGGAGCAAGAGAATCATTGAACATCATTCGTCCTCTCTTACTATTCAGTGTTGAACCATCTGCCGCCTCATTCAGAGTAATTTCTGAAGTATTGGTTGCTTGGCTGAATGAAAATCCATCTAGTACTGGTATCTCATAAAGTGTATCTGACGTTGATGCGCCATCTACTGAAAACTTCATGTATACTTTGGTATCTCTACTAAAATGAAATGCCATTATTTTCTCCTATCGTTCTTTGAAAAGGGTTTCACTATAGTTTTCTACAGTTTAACCAATTTTCTAATATCGGATCTCTACGACGACTTCTCCTACGCCGAGAGGCTCCAAAACGCCTTCGTCTGTATCAACTGTCAGAATTGTGGTCTGAACTGTTGATTGAGACGCTCCTGTTGAATCATAGTATGTTATTGGATCATAATCCTCCATTACTGTTTCAACATCTTCTAGTAACTCTTCTAGTGCTAAAATGACGTCATCATTGTCGTTCACATAACATCTAATAGTTACTCGTAAAAATCTGAAGCGGAATCCTCCGCCATCATATTGTCTTGTTTCCCCGCCTGCTCCTACTTGGATGGAGGGGAATTCTGTTGTTTCGTCCCAAAACCTAAGTCTGGGACTTACATCTGCCACGGATGTCCTAAAAGGGGCACTACCGTTTAAAGATTGTACTAACTTCTCTGCGATTGCTCCTACAATGGCTCGTCTACGCGTCGAATATTTTCTTGCTGTAGTTGCGTCCATTAAATTCTCCTAATCGCTGTAAATTTCCTTCCTAAAATCCCCATGGCAATCTGTCTAATACTTTCCCCTATTATTTTTCTTGGGTCTCTTACAGTACTACCTTGTTTAAATCCTGGCTCAAAAGTTTGGTATGGCATCTTATCATAAGTATAATCTACATACGTTCCACCTCTGGGGCCTTGTACTATATTTTCTACCCTTACTGAGTTTGCAAATCTACCAGTTCTAAATTGTAGTGCTGGTTGTGTCATTTTACTAGCTACTACCTGTGGTAGTGTTTCATTTAAGATATTTCTCAAAGCTATCGGGCTCTCTAATGTTGAACTTGAAGCTCTTTGAGAAGCATTTTGAGAAGCATTTTGCTTTACTTTCTTCTTCCCTACCGATTTTGCTCTTTGAGCCTTTTGAGTTGCCTTTGCCGCCGCTAGTATTATACTTCCTGTAGTAAGCTTTTTACCCTGTGCTTTCTTACTTGCTAATGCTAATCTTTTATTGACCTTTAATCTCATATCAGGTCTTGACTTATGATGTTTAAACATCTTCTGTATCATCATAGCAGGAACTACAGCGCTTATCTTTGTCTTAAATGATGGTGATCCTTCAACATCTGCCATGTTCAAGTCTTTAGAAACTGCAGCTACTATAGCCTTGTTTTCGTCCTCGATCATCTTCTTAATACCGCCAGCATCTGCCTTTCCTACTGTTTTATCTTTGTTTACAGCAGCATCTCCATAAGTACATTGAATTACCCACTCTCTTTCACCACCTTCAGCTGTAAAATCTTGCTTATCTGAAATTTTATAATCTCTTTCAAAAGCCTCAGTATAATGACGCATTACCAGATCAACTTCTTTTCCTGACTCTGGGTATTCTTCTGACATCTGCGTGTATAAAGAATCCATTTCAGCGTCCCAATTCTCTCCAACTGAACCTACAGCCATTGTGTCTTGGTCTGTTGATGGCATGCCTGTTTCTGGATCTACTTTTCCAATTTCACCATGCGCTCTTAATCCAGGATGTCCGGGTGTTTTAGCTGCTCCACTTGCACTTCCAAACTTAGCTCCTGTCGCTGATTTCATAAATGCTCTAATCTTCACAAAACCCTGTCTCCAAAGAGCCCTCATTACATGATTTATAACTGTTCTCAATCCAGTACCATATGAAACTGTTCTAGCATATAATCCTGAGTCATAAACAACAATAATATTAGTACTCGAAGAATCGTCTCTTATCCATAACTTATCACCTGGATTACCAAATGATTTAAAACCCTTGTTCATTTCTGCTAGGATATTTGCTTCTGTATATACCCTGTCCCACGCTTCATCAGCTGCTAATGAAATTTGTCCGCCTGTAGCAGTTATCTTTCCTGCATTTCTAAGCTTAACCATTTCATTATTAAGCATTCTCGTAACTATGTCCTTTCTAATAGACATATGATGAATATGTTTTTCAGCACTTTTCGCTCTAAAGGTGTCAATAGCTTTCGCGGTAAGTTTGCTAGCGAGATACTCCTCCACCTTCCCAATCATATTACAACTCTATGCAAATCTAGTACTCTTTTGATATGATCTGGAAAGTCAGTGCTAGCACGATTTCCTGAAGTACCTTGATTCGTCATACTTGCTCCACCAAGAGTTTGCCTTTGTTTATGCTCATCTTTCATATAATAAGTAATTAAATCATGAATTGCTAATTGTAAGTCTCTGGGTGTACTTGCATATCCAGCATTGTAAGTAATTCTTACTGCCCCCATGCCTTTCGCCCAACTTCTTTTTTCGCCATTCTTAGTAGTTCTAACTACACCATCTGCCGCACTATCGAAGTAATACTCGTAATTACTAGTAGTTAACTCACTATATGCTTCAGAATATGCTGTTCTTTCTTCTACTTTGTCCACTGCTGTTACTGGACTTTCACTCAAAATTATCACTTGAGTAAATAAATCATCTATATTAAACGTTTCTACCTTATTAGTAGAAAAGTAATCAACAAATGATGTACCACAATATTTTTTGACAAGATCACTAACCTGTGGGACAATAACGCCAAGACGATCGTCGTCTTTCTCGCCTCTCATTCCCTCAGCATCTTTGTATTCGTAAACTGTTACTAAATCTGTCATAATCTTCTCAAAAAATATTGTATGGGGGCGAACCCCCATACAAAATTATTAACTATTAACTAGCTTTGTACTTGTAAGCCCACTTAGAAGTTGCGCCTGCGATTAAATCGTCAAACCCAATTCTTTGTGAAGCAACAATAACTCTGCGCTGGTTAGCCACTTCGTAATCTGACTCTAAAGTCACACCACGTAATCTTGGCATCACATAGTTTCTTGCGTATACTGCAATAGCTCCGAATCCATTAGCTGCTTGTGCAGGGAACTCGTCACAAAGAAGAATCCTTGATCCGAATACCTGTCCAATCTCGCCTCTGAGTTTGGTAGCCATGTCGCCTACTAAATTAGCATCTTGGAATTCAGCATCTTCCAATAGTTGGAAATATACTGCTTGAGATACGATGTAAACTACGTCGTTAGGATTAACGCCATATTTACCCATATTCTTCCTCATGCTTAATAGATCAGCGGCAGTAACGGTGTCTGTTGCGACTGCGGTAGTTGATTGTGTTTGATCACTATCAGCTGCTGCCATCGTTATTAGTCCATCAAACGTTCCTGATGTATAAACACCAGTTGAATGATTTCCTAATAGGATTGCATTTTCAATCCCTTTCGCGTGAGATCTAACGATTGACTCTCTAATCAACGGAAGAATAGGCATAATTGCATCTTCTTCTGTTTCATTTCCTAAGTATGATTGTGAAATCAGTTTCTTAGTACTAAGAGTTTTCTCTGTTAAATCAACACCACCGTAAGGTGAACCATAAGTATCACCTGTTTGCGCTAAGTTACCATGTGGAGATGATCCAGTTGCGACCTGGTTGCTCGTGAACTCTGCGTAACCACTATCTGGAAGGATAGGGATTATCATGTTCGCGGCTGTTAGAGTAATTTCTCTAAAAAGAGGTGCCAAAACTAATTCGTTTTGGATATCTCTTTCGACGTTGGTAGATACAACTTGCTCAAAATCTGCACTTGAAACGCCAACACCCGAATGGGCATTTACTTTCTCATGAATAGATTTGGCATAATCGGTATCAAAACCTCTGCCGGTCGCTAGACCAAGTACTTTTGCATCGACTACGTCGTTTGCAAATGCTTTTTGCCAGTCGCCTTCACCTCTGCGGTCTGAGAATATTCGTTTAGATTCGCGCATATTCATTATGTCTTCAGATCTCTCTTTCAACTCAGCTTGAAGTTCGCGGACTACTTGTCCTAGATCTTCTTGCTGTTCATTTACGCGTTTCTCGATATCTCTAACCAGAGTTTCAGCTCCAGTAGTTACTGCCCTTACGACAGTTTTGTGATCCTCTTGTTTAGCTTCCTCTGCTGCCTTCTGTTCGGCTTCTAGTTTAGCGGCATTTGCTGCTGCGTCCACTTTAGCTTTCTCGTCTGCGGCTTTCTGCTCGGCTTGCTTCATTGCGTAAGATGCAACTGCTTTTTCTGCAGCATCTTTTGCAAATGACTCAAGATCGAACTCAGGGGAAGTTTCAGGAGTTTTATTTTCTTCTGACATCTTCGTCTCCGTTTTGTCGGCTCTCGCCTTGCTTGACTGTTCAATCTTTGCGTTAGCGTCGATTGAAGAAGTCTTTATAAAGTCTTTTTTAAACGTGTTGTACTCTTCCATGTTGTCAAATGATTTGGCAACTGAGAAGACTGCATCTTGGTTACAAGGAACCGAGACAACAGACACTTCGAACAGTTCAGCGTCCTTTATCTTATATCCGTCGGTTTCATTTATATAATCTGCGTCCTTGACTTTGAAACCTACGGAAAAAGCCCCAAGAACGCCATCTTTAATAAGATCTTTAATTTCGCCAGCTGACTTTGATATACGTGCTGTAATATCTAAGCCGTCATTGCTGACCTCTATTTCTTTTGCACGACCAATAGGTCGGTCATAATTGTGATTGAATAAAAGAATTGGATTACTTTTATAATTATCTAATCCACCTTTTGTCCAAGCACTTGCTTCAATAATATCTCCAGCTCTGTCTAATGAATTGGTACTTGCTGATCCTTTGATATCAAGTCCCCCATCATCATCCTCGCCTAAGCTTTTGAAAGAGTTTGTCCAATGAAATATTTTCTCCATTGTTACTTCTCCTGTGTAGCAGTTTTCTTCGGCGCAGCTTTAACAGCTGGCGCAGGAGAAACAGGCGCTGGGGCAGGAACGTCTATAGGGAACCTTGCTTTTGCAGCCGCCATAACCCTATTCCAACTTCCAAACTTTCTGCGAAGTAAATAATCTCTCACAGGAACGTCATTTCCTTCTGCCTTATAATCTGCTAGTGTGATGTTGTCAACACCTTTGCTGGCGACAAATTCTGATAAAGCCTTTAGCATCATATGTTTTGTCATAATTTTTCCTCATCTGGTGAGTCCTCTGTCGGTCTCCCACCTTCCTCTGGATTTGCGGCTGAACCTGCAATATTTGCAGGAACTCTCGGTGTATCAAATCCGTCAATCTTTTCAAACCTGAGTGCCTCCCTCGCTTCATTCGGTGTTAATATTCCCGTGTTCACAAGTGTGGAGTAGTACCCCGCCTGATCTCTCATTTCTGGTTGAAGAGCAGGAACCCCTGAAATCTCCTCATCCAATTTAAAACCGAAGAACCTCTCGAAAGCATATCCTATTTTTCGTACAATAGGAAGTATGGTTTCTAAATAATATAGTCGGTGATTAGGACGTATGTTTGCGTTATTACCACCATCTAGTAAGATGGGCGGGATGCCCATCGCTTTTAGGATTATTTTTTCGTTTGAAGTTATTGCTTCTTGGAAATCCAAATCCTTGAAATTGACTTCCGTCAAATTCTCAACTTCTAATCCGCCATCTAGGAATAATGGTCTACGACCTCCTGATTGCGGGTTATACCTGGCTACCCAAGCCGCTAACATTCTCTCTTTGATTTTCTCGGAAAGAGTGTTGGGGGACTTAAGTACTAAACCGGGCACCGCTCCGTTCTTAAAGAAATTATCTTGGAAACGTCTCATTGAACCTAGTAACTGCATAGTTCTCCATGCTGGTTTTAATCTAGGAACTCCTCTATAAATAGAGTTGAAACTATTTTCTTTGATATGTATTATCTCTTTAGGAGTATAATCTACGCTGTGATCATAAGTATATTTATTAACATACGTCTTTTCATCGGTCTCTATCGTTACGTGCTCTGCTGGTAAATGATATAAATGCACTCCATCAAAATAAACAAAGATATTACCATCTATTAGTAAATCAATAATTAAATTTCGTTTGAAGGAATTTACATCTTGAAAGGGATTGGGTTCTTTATTAAGTAGTAAGTCGACTCTAGATCTTCTTATTTGTTTAATAATGTTGTTTATCCCTACAACAGGCTCACCTACATCAAAAGGTATATCCGCAGCGTCGTCCACTATCATGTTAACTGCGCGGTTTACAACCTCTAATTGTTCGTAAGCATTTTTATAGTTAGTAACAGACTCTCTAGAGTCTAGACTTAAGCCTTCATCACGGGCAATCAAAAACTGAGAGGGATTTTCTTTCTCCTCCAGTTCTGCTGTCCTGCCTAAAAATCTGTCATACCATGCCATGTTTGTCTCTCTGTATTTCCACCCATCTGTGTTGTTTACTT
>ERZ1046148.1913-NODE-1913-length-9831-cov-6.696809_pt1 | contig 9831 bp, 18 predicted proteins | sample MGYA00383090_ERZ1046148 | MGnify/ENA primary metagenome ERZ1046148 (study PRJEB29581, sample SAMEA5548360) | metagenome | biome: marine; feature: coastal; material: water | depth 25 m | study: Short-term variability in the microbial, nano- and picoplankton...
GTTGCTTCTTTTACTGCTTGGAAATTGTCCATGTTTCCTCGGATCGGTGTATTACCGTCAATCGTATGTTTCCACCCGAGATAACCCATAACTGCTGTGTGTGGGAATTGGAACGATCCTAATATTCTAATTTTGGAAGTTCCTGATTGTGGTCTGAAATAAATGTTGTTTGTCGTCGGTGCTTCGTAGTTATCCGGTAGCCAGTTCATCGTTTCCTTTTTTTAAGATTGAAAAATATCGAACGAATCTATCCCTCGCGCTTTTGCGAATCCGCTCGCCTTCCGCCGCTTTATTGCGCCGAATTTCTGACGCTTTGACTGCTTGTATCAAAGCTAAATTGCTGATTGTTTGTGTCATAAATTCCTTTCATAATTTCGTATGCTACTTGTGGTAATATTGAGTTGCCTAATCCGCGCAATCTGTCCACCCTGGAGGATATCCCATGAGCCACTCGACCCACTGAGGGTTCAGGGAGCCAGCGAGTTTCCCTGCTTCTGCCGGATTCGTTGTTGCTGTTGCATCCGCCAGCGAATTTGTTAATGGATTCCTTCCTGTTTTCAATATTGTCTCTGGAAGTCTCGCACCTTTGTGATCCCTGCAAGTCGGAGTCGGCCACATCTTCACTGCCATTGTCAGCGGAGTTCCTCCCTGCGAATATTCCTTTATTCTCTCGTTTACTGAATCCTGAGTTGGAGTCGGCCACATCTTCACTGCTGTTTCCAGAGTTGCCCCCCATTTCGTCCCATTCGCCGACACTCTGCTTTTGCCGTCCTCCGCTACTGAACCCGCAATTGCTCCGGTATGCGCTCCCCTCGGAGTTGCGCTCGGAGTTGGCCACAATCCAAACCCTATCTCTTCGATGCTTTGCGTCTTTGGCACAAGCTGGAATAATAAGCGCTTGCGTGGTGTAACCTTCACTCTCCAAGTCATCCAACACATCGTCGAGACCCATTGAGACGTGACCAGCAACGTTTTCAGCAAGCACAAAATTCGGCCTTGCTTCTCTGATAACTCTAAACATTTCAGGCCAGAGATGGCGGTCGTCTTTCTCGCCTCGTCGCTTCCCGGCTTGTGAAAAAGGTTGGCACGGGTATCCGCCGGTAATGATGTCAATTCCGCGAAACTTAGTTGCGTCGAATGTTTTGATGTTGTCATGGATTGGTATATCTGGAAAATTCTTGTTCAATACTTTTTGAGCATACGGTTCAATTTCTCCAAACTGGACGGTTTCAATCCCGACCCAACGAGCGGCTAATGCAAACCCTCCGATTCCGCTAAAAAGATCAAGATGTCTCACCACAAATTCTCTAATATTTTACTTGTATGTATCTGCCGTAGTAAAAATTATCTATCCGTGTCCTGTCTTCGTCTGTCAATTCTGCTTCCCCACCGTCTAGCCAACTTGCGTCTACGTCTCCTTTCCAATCAAGCAAATCTTTGACAGTTGATTCGTTTTCCATGTTTATTATGAAAGTTTCTAAAAAATCCTCTTTCCCGTAAAATTTAAATGTTCTTTGCGCGGAATTTGAAAAATTGATGTGCATACCGAACCCCTCTACCAAAGACCTTTTGCATTTTTCCTATGTTCAAACCAACGTTTATCTTTTTCTTCGTTCTCTGCGCGTTCTTCATCAGTCAGCGCGTATCGTTTGTGCGAGGCCGCGATTTCTTCCGCCGTCCGTCTGTCTGGATGTTTCGTTTTGTGCATCCCACTCGGCGCGTCACCATCCCACCGATCCGGAATCCATTGGAATGAATAGCGGTCTACGTCTTTTTGAATTTTGCGGTCTTCATCAAATATTTGCATATATTTTCCGATAGAATGCTTGATACTTCTTCATTGCGGAATCAGCGCAACTTGCTGAACAATATCGCGTCCGCTTGGCTTTCCCCGGCGGATTTACAATTTCGGATTCACAAATTTTGCAGTATTTCATAATTGGATTTGCGCTAATTGTTTTTGATATTTCCGAATAAACTTTTCCGCATCCGCTTCGGCTTCCAGTTTTTCCATCGCGCGGCGGTTCATTGCTTCGGTGCGTGAAATTTCCGGAGCAAGCAGTTCTTGCAAATTCACCATTTCGTCCGCGTTACGCTCAAGCGCATCAATCAGTTTTTCAAATGTAGAATTTTCAATCTGCATTTTCGTTCCCCATTTTGAATATTAGTCTCCCGTCTTCTATAGAAGGAATAGGAAGAGTTGCACTTAAACAATCGCATTGCTCGCGAACCTCTATAAGCCCCTCTCGCGGATGTGTTTGCTTTTTTGTTATGTAACCAAGTCCAGCGCATTTCAAACATCTTAAACGTCGAATATTCGCTTGATCGTCGATTTCATTCATGTTCAAAATCCATTTCATAGAGAAGACCGTTGCCGTAAAGATCGTTAGGAATCCAGCCGAATTTGACATTCACATCTGGTGATTTTCCGGAAGGTGCTGTCGGTAATGTGGTGATTTTGCCGCCCGTTTTTAGATATTCTTTGATTGCTTTTTTATTATCAGAACAATTTTGATTAAAGTGAGGTTTTGTATGCTGGATAAAATTTAGCGGTTTTACATAATTGAATTGCATTCGCTCCGCTTTTCTCATTTGCGCGTTTCTCTTCGACAAACATTTCCGCGAACAAACGATGTTATTTTGTCGGATCGGACGAAAGACAGTAGCGCAAATATCACAAGGCCGCTTTTCTAATTCTTTAGCAAATTTCCGGTGCTGATCTTTTGCTTTTATGTATTCTGAGCAGGTACGAGAACAATATTTTTTCTGGAAGCCAGACAGTTCCCGTTGGCAAATAATGCAGTTCATGCGGCTTGCTCTTTAAAATCCGTCAAATCTTCAACACGGAAAAGGCGCGGCCCTCGTTCGTGAAGTTGGATTGACGGTATTGTTTGATGTCGCGTCCTAAATTGCGATTCTGTAAGTCCTAAAAATTTTGCGGCCTCTGGTGATTTCAGAAAACCCGGAATCGTCTGTCTTGTAAGATTCTTCATATTATGTTACTTGTTGAGTAGTTAATAATTGCCTGTTCAATACTCTAATCTGAAATAATGCAGATTGCAAGCAATTTTTCATATTTATTATTAAATAATCTGAATAATTATGATTATTTTATATAGGTGGTTGAAATGATTAGACATAAAATTATTAAAATTCGGCAAAATAAAGAACTTAACCAGACACAATTCGGGAAAATCTTGAATTTAACGCCTGACCAAATGAGCCGAATTGAAAGAGGGAAACAGGAAGTTGACCTGAAAACGCTGATCGGATTAGCACAGCATTTTGACGTGAACCTCCATGAACTGATTACCAACGAAGTGCAGAACATTCCGAACGACGAGCGAAACGTGGAGCTTGAAACTGAAAATAAGTTAATGAGGGAATTATTAAATTTAAAAGTAGCTGAAAAAAAAGTCGGCTAACAACATATATGAAATTTCGCAATGGCGCAAAAAAAAATTAAATACAGATACGACGAGAATCGAGCGGTAGTAAGAGCGAAATTTTACGATGCTGTTGAAAATGGAGAGCGCCCGCCAGAAATTCAGCTTTGTACTTTTGAGGAATTAAAGTTTAAAAAAACGTCGCGCGGAGCGAAATTGCGAACTGCGACAGAAATTTCGTCGCACTTGAGTAGATTATATATTGAAAAACTGCACGATCTACAACGCGAGAAAAAAACAAAGCCAACTCTGACGTATGCGCAAACTACCAAATTTTCAGTATTGATTGAACGTTATAAATCAGAGATACTGCCGGAGTTATCCATCAGCTCACAAAACGCAATCGCAAATCAACTCAAATACTGGAATAAGGAAGGCGGACGCCGGGTGCTTGCGGATATAAACGCGTCGTGGATTGCTCAGAAACGCGCTGAGCTTAAAAAAGTGAAACGCACACCTGCTACAGTCAATCGATATTTAGCGGCGCTGAGCGTCGTTTTAAGCGCATGTGTGAAAGAATGGCATTTGATACCGTTCAATCCTGCTCAAAACGTCCGTAAATTGAAAGAACCGCGCGGGCGGACTCGTTATCTGACAGAGAAAGAATTGAAAGCCCTGCTCAAAGCAGTGAGTCCGAGAGCTGATTTAAAATTAGCTGTTATGTTAGCGCTGACAACTGGCGCAAGACGAATGGAGATTTGGAGTTTGAAAAGGAATGAAATCGATCTGGAAAACGGATTTGCGACTTTCAGCAAAACGAAAACAGGAGTCGCGCGGACTGTACCGATCCGCGGAGAAGCGCTGGAACTATTGAGGGAAAGAACGACGCGAATTGATACTCAATTATTATTTCCTAGTTTAAAGAATTCGTCAGTCCCCTTTGATTTTAGACGCTCATTTAAAGCCGCCCTGGTTAAAGCGAAAATAGCAGATTTTTCTTGGCATGATCTGCGACATAGCGCCGCGAGTTATTTAATTAGATCGGGAGTAAATTTAAGAATTGCGGGAGAAATATTAGGACACAAAAATATTTCGATGACTATGAAATATTCACATTTGGCGCCGGATCATTTGACTGATGCGGTCGAAAAAATGACTAAGAAATTTTTATGATAAAACATCAAAAACGACCAAATCTTGTCGCACTTGTGTCGCACTTGGGTGCAGAGCAACTACTGTTTTTTGCCTTGTCGCACCTTGTCGCAGTTGATATTTTTTGAAGTTCTTTTTGGCTAAACCCTTGTTTTTACTGAGTTTTTATGGCTCCCCAAGCCGGACTCGAACCAGCGACCCATTGATTAACAGTCATAGAATTGTTTAATAGTTTCAAATACTTACAGCGATTTGGCATTTTCGTCGCATTTTTGTCGCATTTGGGTGCATAGCTAGAAATAAATTAATACGACCAGATTGCTCCCCCCGATCGGGAATCCAAATGCAGAAAACGTTTTGCACGATTAGGATTCGCTAAACTAAAACCAAGACCTTTAAATCCTATCGAAGTCGCCGAAGATGTCAATCTAAGAATTTCGGCACTCGGTAGATGTCCGACCAAAATATCAGCCGCAATTCCCTGAACGTGGACACCTCCGTTTTTATTCTTTTTCGGTGATATATTCATATCATGAGACAAACATCTGACACCACTCGAAATCCTCAAAGCAAAAGTTTCATTTCGCAATTCTTCTAGCATTTGAATAAAATCAGAATTAACGTCAGGTGATTCTTTCCGATCGCAATTCGGATCGGGGCAGTGACATGAAAATTCAGCTACTGAAAAATGCGGAGTAATTAATAATGACATTGCTGCAGCTCCTAAATATTTCCCAAATTGTCGGCGCGTTAAATCCTTCATCGATTGTCTCGATTCAACGTCCGAAATAAATAATCGCAACAACTAACATCACGATAATGAAAAGCAAAAAAACAGTCTGAAAATTTAAGTCAGACTTTTGCTTTTTCGCCAATCTGCTTTTCCAAAAGTAAACACAATTTATCGTCGATTTTATTTGTTGATTTCGCCGATAAATATTTAAGGATCGAAAGTGCGGTAAACATGATTATCTTCTCTGTAAAAAAAGCAGTTACGATCGTTTTAAGTGTCGCTGATATTACTGGAACCATAAATGGCATTTTTATCTCCTTATTTTATTATTTATCGGGTCTATTACGATTACCATTACCGATCATTACCCTGAGATCAGTCAATGTTTCGTCAAGCATATCGATCTTGTCGGACAACTTATCGACTTTTTCTTCTAAATTTAGGACTGTACCATCATTCAAGAGCCTGACCTGCTGTTCTAAACTCATTACTGAGCTAAATAACCAGCTTGTAGTCGCTAATATACCTGCAACTACAAACGGAGTAGCGGCACGCACTAAACTATGTTCCGCTACGGAACTCATTGAATCATGTATTGCCATTTTTATATTTCTTCATCGTGTTCTGGATCTCTCTTATCTTTAAACCAGTAGTCAGTAGATTTTGCCAAAACCGCAACATAAGCGCCAAGTAAAATATTGACGAGGTCTCTTGATGTATCTTTAACTTCTGCAAAAAACAAAAGGTATAATATTGCCAAAAACGTGACAGCATTTGCAACCGAAATAATAAACCTTGCCCAGAAATTGAGTAGCTTCCTATTTTCTGTAGCATTACCACCACCTCCAAAAAGCGACTTGTGAACTTTCATTCATTAAGGCTTCGGTTATTCTGGATTGCGTAGTGCTTCTTGTTCTGCTTGAAATGTTGTCCATGCAGACTTAACTTCGTCTGTCCAGACTGCATTGCAAATGTCCTGAGTCTCTTGAGGTTCGCCACTAATGTCTGAGTCAGGAGTTAGAACATGACGATGGAAAGTGCGAGATATTTCCACTCCATCTTCTTTTATGATTGTTGCTTCACGACATTGTACTGCTTTGTGGTCACCTACAACTTCAATCTTGTCGTATTTTACTTCTTTTGTTATTGCCATTTTACCTTTTTAATTTGGAGATGTTTGTAGCCTGTGACTACTTCTATTTTATCTAATGTATTTGCCATATTATGCTACCTTGTATGTTACGTTTATTCTATAATCTGTGCTTGCAGGATATTGCGTTGCACTAACTAAAATACTTTCCAAATTATAATGGTCTGCATTAGTTTTTTGACCAAAATAACCTCCAACATTATTACCCACCATTACTATAACAATACCAGGTTTCGTGAAAGTCCCTACTATCGTTGCTGTACCAATATAAATAATACCTGCAGAACCAGTTGTATAATCAACAGTAAACGGGAATCCTGTCATGTATAATGAATTAGTAGTAGTAAGCCCAGTTACGTTTGTCATTAGATAACGAGCCGTAGCATGAACAGTATCACCAATTTTTGTGTATAAACCAGTTTGTCCACCTGCGTCTGGAGTAGCCTCGTTACCACCTGACACCGCATCTGCAATCACTGGTGTCCAAGTACCTTCCTCATAATCATCCAGAAGATTACTTGAAGGATTACCCGATGTTGCATACGCAGAAAAGTTAATTCCGCCTGATGCTGTTATTTTAACTCCAGCAAATTCGGGAGTGTTGCCTGTCCCGACTCCCTGTGCCGCAGTTGTTGCCTGAGTTGCCGCCGTGTCAACATAACTTTTAGTCGCGGCATGAGTTGTTGCGGTCGGAGTTGGAACTGTGACAGCTTCGCTTATCGCAAGAGTGTTCCCCGATCCGGGCGTTATCGTACCCGCGTTTAATGTTCCATAAGCCATTTTTACCTTTCTATGTTATTTCGTTAAGCGTGAATGATGTTGAAACATTCGACGCGGTTTTCCCAATATCGAACGAAGTTTCCGGAGCGCTTTGCAAGTAGTAAAAACCTGAATAGCGAGTTGTTGGTTCTTGTGCTGATGCCATGTCCGTAATGAACAAACCCGCAAATGGTTTGCTCCGATAAGCTCGAACAAAGTCCTCGAATGTACGCAATTCTGCATTTGTCAGAATGAAAGAAAGTCCGACAGATTTGCCGATATTGAATTGTTTATATTGATAACCTCCGTTCGTCAATCTTCGGCGAGTTGAATAATCAGTCAAAGAATTAGTCAAACCGATTTGCGGATTCGGCATATCTAAAACTGAACCACCTCGAAAAATTCCAACCCGGATCGGATTGATGATTGACGTTACTGCTTGTGTAGTCAAATCTTCAGAAAGTGTTACTGATCCTGCCGCGGTTCCGCTTCCTGTGTAACTAGAAATCTGCGGAAAACTCGTTACAATCGAAACTGTTATGCCTGTCGCAATTGTCAGCGTAACACTTGTGTTAATCGTCAACGGCGAAACTGCAACAGAGGCCGCGCTGATTGTTGTATTTGTTGCGACAATTGACGAGATACTTGCGCCTCCAATCGCAATTTGCGAGCCGACCAAAACCCGTCCATGATCGCGCAAATTGACTACAGTTCCGGTCGAATCTAAAAATCGTCCGGTAGTTGATGCGGTTTTTTCCCACGAAGCAATTGCTTGACCGTTCGATGTTTGCGATTTTCTGTCCGTCGAAGTTGTTAAAGTAATTACTAAACGACAGTCGGCGCTTTGCGGATTATCAAAAACAATGAACTGCGAAAGCGTGTAATTATCTTGCCCGACGAAATAATTGTTTAAAGTATTCTTGTTTCCGCCAATATCACTATTAACCAAATCGGCAGTTGTCAAACTCCCAGTTTCGTGAACTGTCGTGCCGTCCGAATTTTCAAAAGAATAAGTTGCTGAATCTGCCATCAGACCAGCAACAAAAAACGCCTGAACCTTGTTGCTTGCAGACCCGTCAAAATTTGCTGTGATTGTCGCTGTAGTACCTCCAATCGCCGCACTCGGTATATAACGTGAATTGATCTTGTCATTCTGCACGTTAGCAATCGGAAAATTAGACGCTGAAAACGGAGTTGTCGCCGTGATCGAAGTTGTCCTGTCGTCGTGTAAAATTTTCATCTGTTTGTGAGAAATTCCGTTAAAGTTGCGTCGCCAGAAATGGTCGTATCTTGTGATACGAAATTATAAGAAATTGATCGGACTAACATATCAATAGAAATCAAATCAGATTGACGATTCAACGTAAAACGATCTCCCGGTTTCCAGCCTGTTTGTATATCTGCAACTGTGATTGATGCGGTTGGCTTTATCTCAATATTTTTAATTGCTGTGATAATAGTCGATACCTCCGAAACCTGAGAAATTTTATCTGCCAGCATAGTTTTTTTTATCGTCGAGCCAATCGGAACATTTGATGCTACAACCGAAACTCCCTGAGTAAATAATTGAGTCCCTTTTCTTTCAGTAACAACATAATCACCGGAAACAGAAGCTATCGGAAACGGTAATTTGTAACTTGTAGCAATAACGTCAATGTCCTCGATAACTGTAGCGCTCGGATTGTTTGCGCGATCAATCAAATATAGAGTCGTATTTCCATCCGTTGGATTTGGCGAAATATAAAATTCATGATTCGTTGCTTCTGCTACTGATGACGCCAAATCAATTAACAGTTGCGGTTGCTTTTCGTAAAGATGAATCACTCTTGTTGCCGCACTGGTTGTTTTCGATGTATCTGCAGTTGTAACATTTAAAGATAAAGTATTCGCCACATAGTCAAAGAAAGTTTCCAGCGTCGTTCCGTTTGTTCCTGTTCCCGAAACAACTACATTTCCGCCAGCATAACTCGTAGTAGTGATGGTAGTCGATGTTGCTGAACTAAAACGATCAGTCCCTTCCTCGTGTACTGTAATCCCACTTGTTGCAAGACCGGGATTTCTGAAAGCATTTGCGCCTGTTTGTACCAGCGGTTGTCTGTTCGAAATTGCACCATGGCTGAAAGGATTGTATTGCGTATTGCCATCCACATCTGTAACTGTCGAAATCGCTTCTGCTGAATACTCAGTTGCATAAAAAACAAACCTTAGTTGATCGTTTGAAATTTGATCTAAAACAATCGAGCCAGAAAAAAGCGGATGAATAGTATCAAATTTGATTGTAACTGCATAAGCGCTTTGCGTTAGTAAAGTTGCAAATCTTGTTAATCCAAACGGATGCTCGCTATTATCCGGTTCCGAAGTTAAAACAATCATTCCGGATCGTACGGTTAAAAATCCTCCGCGACTACTTCCAAGCGTTAAATTCGGTGCGCTATCAACAAAACCATGGTAGTAAGTCCCATCACTCGACATGTATTCTGTGTCACTAACATAATAATCAGTTCCTGCTACAGTTATTTTTATTTCAATTTGAGCCATTATTCCAACGCGGCGAATTGACTATTCCGCGAAGCTCTTTCAGTAATTTGCACGCGGATTGAGCTGTCATATTCTGAAATCTTTTGACCAGTTCCGTCAAATACATTAACGAT
>ERZ1046148.1915-NODE-1915-length-9826-cov-6.461570_pt1 | contig 9826 bp, 9 predicted proteins | sample MGYA00383090_ERZ1046148 | MGnify/ENA primary metagenome ERZ1046148 (study PRJEB29581, sample SAMEA5548360) | metagenome | biome: marine; feature: coastal; material: water | depth 25 m | study: Short-term variability in the microbial, nano- and picoplankton dynamics...
TCAACCGAATAGATCTCCGAGTCCGCCGAAGCTTTCCTCTTCTTCCTCTTCTTCCTCTTCTTCGGCTTCGGTTGGTGCCTCAGAAGTGCTTTCAGAAGCACTTGCAGCGGATGCGGCAGCGGATGCTGCTGCGCCCAGCATGGTTGCAAGTTCTTCGTCGAGTGCGTCGCTGTCAAGTTGTCCAGCAACAGCCATAGCGCTGTTGTGGGCTCGTCCAACGAGATGTGGCATGGTGTCTGCAGTTGCGATTGCAGCTTCCAATGCAACGGCCATTGCCTCTCGGCTGGCCTTTGCAAGAATTGTTGGCATGGTTTGGTTGGTGAACCATGTGATGTTGCAAGCGAGGTTGAAAGCGCCAGCAGCGTAGCTGACGAGGTCGGTCTCGAATTGCTCGTAATCGATGTCAAGGGTTGACGGTGCAAACAATGTGCCTCCCTCAAGGGTTCCACAAAGTCGTAGACCAGTAACGATTGGATTGATACCAATCTTGGAGAGCATCATACCCATTTCGCCTTCGAACACATCGCCTTCTTCGAGGACAACGGTTCGCTTCTGGATTTGGACGGAGCCGCCCATGATCTTTGCAGGTATTCCGACCGAGTTGAGGTCACCAACTATTGGACCTGGCGGCATACCGGTGTCCATCTTCTCAACAACAATCTGATGAGGAGCGATGTCGCCTTCCTTTGCAGCACGACCGGCTTCTGTCTTCTTCAATTCAGTGAAGAGTTCGAAGGAGTTGAGGTTCGAGGAGGACACAAGAGCTGGTTGCACTGCACCATCGAACAATGATTCGATGTTGTCAGCGTCATAGCCGACTTGTTCCCAAGCAATGCGCATCAAGCGCTTCTTTGCAACTTGGATGTTCATGTCGGTGCGGAGCGAAGCGCGCATGCCAAGCATGGCGCCAGCAGGAACACCGTGAATATCGATGACAGCAATGGTGTCACCGCTGTTGAGAAGGTCGACAAGGTCCTTGACCGTGTCCTTCTTCCAAGAAACGACCTTAGGAATCAATTGATCACCTCGACCATCTGTGATGGACCCATGGTTGTCTTGATGTAAAGGGAACGAATGTTACCAATACCGCGCTCAAGCTTGGAAATCACACGGTTGTAGACTTCCATTGCGTTGGCGTTGAGTTCTTCCTTGGATTGTCCAGCGGTTCCAAACGAAATTTGGAAGGTCTTCTTGTCACCGGACTTCACCACGACTGTGGATTGAAGACCTGCAGCGATAATGGCTGGGTCAAGGGTTGGAGGGACTGGACGAGGCATTTTGCCTCGAGGACCGAGCACGACACCGAGGTAGCGCCCGATGAGACCCATGTGAGGAACTTCAGAGAGGAAGAAATCGTAAGCATTTGCGATTTTCTTAGCCTTTCCTTTGTTGCCACCGAGGTCTTCGATTTCTTGTGGAGTGATGACGTGAATGCCTGCAGCCTTTGCTTTCGTTGCTGCTTCGCCTGCGGCGAACATTGCGATTTTTAGTTCACGACCGCGACCAGAAGGAAGACGGATTTCTTCCTTGATACGGTTGTTTGGGTTCTTCAAGTCGACGTCTCTGATCGTGAATGCGATATCCACGGACTCGACAAACTTGCGCTTAGGTGCATGCTCAAGTGCATCCGATATTGCTTGTGTTATTTTTTCTTCCATTTTTGTTCACCCCTGTGGTCAGCGAGGCGCTCAAAGACGCCTCTACCACGGTCCGTGAGTCTCAATTAAACCGCTCGTCCCATTCTCCTTTGCTAATGATGGCGAGGGCGTCATTTGCCCAGTGACCGTCGATTTTGACTCGCATTGAAACGCATGTTCCAATGATTTCTTTTGTTTGTGCTTTCAAATCAGCACCGGTAAGATGTCCTTGTCCGTTCTTGTCACGGGCGACATCCATTGCCTTCTCGAGCGACAGATCTTCAACCGCAGCTTCCATGCTACCGTTGCACTTCTTGACGCCTAGAGCTTTCTTGATGAGTTCGGATGTCCATGGTTTTGGCATAGTCTTCATCTCCATTACTCACTAGTGTGGGCATTCAGCCGACAAAACACCCCTATATAATCGCGCTGTGCGATGGGTGCTGGCCGTCTGGCCCTGTGAAAATCACTCCACACGCTCCACGACACGAACGTGGTCGCCACGCATGTTGAGGGTCATAGGGATTGGTTGTTCGTACAATTCCATGCTGACCTCTTCCTTTGATTCTGCAACGCTGAGCACCCGAGCCTTCTCGCCTTTGAATGCGCCAGTGACGATTTCGACGATGCAGCCGACTTCAATTCCAGAGGTGACTGCCTTTGGTATGAGGTATGGCAAAATATCGCCAAGTGGTGCGGCGCCAGGCAGCACTGTCTTGGCGTTCTTGAGTGGCGTTTGGTTGAGTCCACGGCGAGCGGCTGGATCTCGGCCACCGGAGCGACCAATCAGCTTCTCAACATGGTGAAGTGCGCTCGACTCAACAAAGAGGTAACCACGCATTCCTGTTGGGTGAAGGACGGACATAATCTCGCCTTGAAGGGAAGTAAGGGAACCACTGCCGTGCAATCGAGCGTACATTTCGTTGGCAACCCGTTGCTCGGAACCAATCGCTGTCTTGACGATGTACAGGAAGGAGCCAACGGATCCGTACATTTCGCCAAAGAGGGTGGTGTTGTTTTCCATATCGAGGTTCGAGAAGATGCAGTTGTAGTCTTGGATGGTTCCTGGATCGATCCATTCTGCTTCGGTGTAGCGGCCCATTGGCGTCACTTCATCGGTGCTTGCGACAACCAACACTGGCATGACGTCGACAAGGTTTCGGCCCATGTCGATTCCACGATCGATGCCGGCACCTTGGTAGTGCAAGGATTCAACAGGAATACCTGTGGATTCAGAGACACGGGTGAGGACTTCCTCTGGCGTATCGCCAACGCCCCAAACGCCGTCCCATAGGGCAGCGAAGTCAGCGTCTTGCTTGTTGCGGCGGAGAAGCAGCAACTTTTCTTCAAATCGTACGAATGCGACAAATGCGTTTACCATTACAAATCACTCCAATCAGTTTCCGATGCCAATGACATCGTTGAGCATCCAAGGAAGGAAGTTGTCCATGAGGACGAGCATTGCAAACCCGATTCCACCGAGCACAAACATGCCGATTCCGCAGATAATGCAGGTTTGCTTGAATTCTTGTGGAGTTGGTTTCCGGGCCATTCGAATGATTCGAGCCCAAGATCCGCGGGAAATTCGACGGAATTGGGACTCAATCCAATCTTGGCGGTCCTGGACTTTATCTTCAAAGGAGCGTTTTTCTGCAGTTTCACCAGACATGGTACAACCTCGGGCAACCAAGCCACTAACATGGTGATTATAACCACTCCGACGCGAACAACCGCGCCGTCCTCCCCCGTTTCCCACCATTAGGTAAGAAGGCGAGGGTTGATGTGGGAGGGGCGGTGAAGCAAGGTCGAATGGCACAGAAAGACCCGTACAGTCTGTTGGGTGTGAGCAGGGATGCTGGCGACGCTGAAATCAAGCGTGCCTTCCGCAAAAAAGCCCGCCAGTACCATCCAGATCGAAACCCTGACGACGATGGGGCTGAGGCGAAATTCAAAGAAATTCAAGAAGCATATGACACCATTGGCACCGCCAAAGAACGCAATGAATACGAACAGCAACAGCGCATGTCCAACATGTTTGGCGGCGGTGGAGGGCCATCATTCGGCGGTGGTGGGGGCATGGATGACATGCTTCGCCAGATGTTCAACGGCGGCGGTATGGGCGGCATGGGTGGCCGACAACAACGCCAACAGCGTCAGCAACCTCGTCAACGACAAAAGGGCTCAGACATTCGAGTGAGCCTCGACGTCACGGTCGAGCAAGCTGAACAGGGAGGCAAGTTTCCTTTCACGTTCAAGCGACTGAAGCCGAATCAAGCGGGAACGATGGAGGCAACCTCCGTCACATTACAGACCACCATCAAGCCCGGCGTGAAGCATGGGACCATTTCTCGACTCAGAGGTCAAGGCCACGATCACCCAGAAGGTGAGCCCGGCGATGTCTTCCTGACCGTCCGAATCCAATTTGGGGAAGGGCGGCGCTGGGATGGTGCCACGCTTGTGCAAGAAGTTCAAGCCCCTTACAGCACGCTCATGCTCGGTGGGAAAGTCAAGGTCAAATTGCCATCTGGCAAGACCATCAAACTCACCGTTGCTGCTGAAACGCATGTCGGGGACCGCCGCAAAGTGCCCGGTGCCGGCTACAATGGCGGCGATTTGGAACTCGAATTTGTCCTTCCCGAAGTGGATGGACTGTCAAAGGACCAAATCAAGGCGCTCGAAACATTGAGAGACGAGGGGTTGTGAAATGGCGCGACCGAACAAGAAGGGAAAGAACCGCCACAATCAGAAGCGCAACAAGGGGCCTCAAACCCCTGCTGATGAGCGACTTTGGCGACGATTGAGCGGTCATTTCGCTCAGGACGAAACGCTCTGGTCCACGGCTTGGAATGGCGCCTCGATTGCCGAGTACCTCACCGAGAAAGAAAACCTCCACCATCGATTCAAACTTGACGAGAAAGCGGAACGTGCCTTCCGAAGCGACATCGATCAAACGCTTTCCCTTGCCAGAAACAAAGGAGAACGCTACGTACTGACTGAAGAAAATGAATTCGTTCTCCGCACGCCTGCTGATGTGGAAACCGTCGAGGCGAGCGTTCGCTCTTGGCAAGCATTTACCTCCCTCCATGCCGCAGGCAGCACCCCTCCACTGACTGGACTTCCTGCCCTCATGCAAGGCGATGCAATCAACGCAGAGGAAGGCGTCTATGTGTCAAAAGCCGACGCTGAACGCTATGCCCTGTTAGAGACGGTGTGGATGGCGCACCTCGCCGGCGAAGATTACCCCGATGCATTCACCCTCGTTGAGGGCGAAGTCATGCGCTCATGGGGAGCGTTCGATTTAGTCAAAGAAGCTCGATTTATTGCCAAACGCAGGTCTGGCCTTCGGTTCCCTGAGGCAGAACCGAGCATGGCGCTGCTCCTCCTTCAAGCCAAGCACCACACGGCCCGGAGTTTGCTTGAACACCGATTGGAAAACAAGCGCGAGGGTGGGTTTAATCCGTTCCCATCGACCTACAACGAACGCCTCATCGAAGCCGCAGAATCCCTCCCTGAAGTCGATGGTAATGCCGCTGTTGAATCAGGGCGAACGGATCTTCGCCACTTGCCGTTTGTCACCATTGACCCTCATGATGCAAAGGATTTCGACGACGCAGTGTGCCTTGTCGAAGCGAACGGTCGCCGAACATTATGGGTCGGTATCGCCGATGTTGCCCACTATGTCCGACCGGGCACCACCCTCGACGCATCGGCTCGAAACCGAGCCACATCTGTCTATCTCCCACACGCCGTCCTACCGATGCTCCCCCCAAAACTCGCCGATGAATTATGCTCACTTCGAGCTGAAGTGGACCGATTCTCAATGGTGGTCGCCATGCACCTCAATGATGCAAATGAGATTGAAAGCACAGAAGCGTACGAAGCCGTCATCAATGTCAAATGCAATCTTGCCTACGAAGATGCACTTGGAAAACCCGAGTTCAAACCCATGTTTGAACTCGCGGCTGCATGGCAAGCAAAAGAAGTACGACTTAACATCCAGAACGCTGAACTGCGACCTCGATTGCATGGTGACGAAGCAATTCGAGTGGACGTGAAATGGCCGAATGAAGCCACGCGCATGATTGAATCGTTCATGGTCGCAACCAATGCTTCGATTGGGCACTACCTCGGCTCAATTGGAGCCCCCCTTCCATGGCGATGCCACACGCCGCCCGACGCTCCTGAAGTCGAGGAATTGAACGCAAAGTTGGACGCGCTGGGCGTGGACATTGTGTTGCCCCGCCCATCAACGAGAACCCATGGTCAAAGTGAAACCACTGAACTGAGCAACTTGCTCGGTGCATGGGCCGGTGCTGGCGTGGACCTCTCTGGACTGAGTGAGCCCGAAAAGGAGCCAACTGAGGACGTGGACCCCTACCTTGCAAACGTGCTCGACCCAGACGCACACCAATCCATTCTCGATGCTCTTGAGCATGCCCAAGAGAAAGCTTCTCAACTGACTGGACCCATTCGTAGGGTGGTCGATCAAGGCTTGTTCCAATTGATGCAACGAGCAAAGTACAGCGAGGAGAATTTGGGCCACTTTGGGTTGAACCTCGATGCCTATGTTCACTTCACTTCTCCGATTCGAAGGTATCCAGACTTGATGGCCCACCGACAACTCAAGGCACATTTGCATGGCTTGGCATGGGTTCACGACGAGGAGGAAACGGCCACCCTTGCAACGCATTGTTCCGAACGTGGTCATTCGGCAAAGCGACTTGAGTGGGAACTCGTTGCGAACGCATACCACATTCATTTGCTGCGCGGCGGCGCCATCGGAGGCCAATCCGACGAGGGTGCCGCCATCGAAGGCGACACGACGTACAGAGCGAGGGTCACTGGCTTACGTGGTGTATGGGTGTTCCTTGATTTGGCTGATGATGGGTCGGTTCATGGGCGCATGCATGTACGACAACTTGGCGGCAAGCGAAGGCTCTTGGTTGATGAATTTGGACTCAGCGTCCTTCCAGCAGAACCCGATCACAATGGCGAACACCCACCAGTGATTCAACTTGGCCAGGTGTTCCCATGCAGGCTGCGTGGGCTGGATGTATGGGGCGGGTCGTTGGATTTAGCTCCCGTCAATTAATGTAGTCAAAACAAAGTGTTTATATTGACTACAATAGACCCGGAACCATGGCCCGTATCAAAGCGCAGACCTGTGATTGCTCTTGCAAAATGAAACGCCTCTACACTCGCGCCGAAGGTGGCAAGGGATGGGAACAAGTCGGCTGGATGTGCATGTGTGGGTGCGGTTGCATCACAATGGACGAAGGCGACTGGACCCTCGTGAGTTGCGCTGATAGCGGATGTTGCGATTGAGGGATTCGATGCAATCAGAGGCCACATTGTCCATCACTGGCATGACCTGTGGCTCGTGTGTTCAATCTGTTGAAACATTGGCCTTGAAGGTCGATGGAGTTGAATCTGCAGCGGTGAATCTGCCGATGAGACGAGGACGCATTACCTTGACCAGCGGTGCTGGAGAGGACGTTATTCAGAAGGTGATTGCAGCAATTGAACGCGGAGGATTCGGTGCTTCGCAATCGGTTTCACCAGCCGACCAAATGGAGGCTGATCGACGGACATTGGAGCGAGACAAACGCAAGGTCATCCTCGCGCTTGTGCTTGCCCTCCCGACGGTGTGGCTCACGATGTTTGCAAAGGACATGGGGTCGGAATACAACCTCGACATTCGCCATGTGCTTGCGTTCTACGCTTGTTTACCAGTGTATTTTTGGTCGGGTTGGGGCATTCACAAAAACGCATTTGCCTCGCTCCGAACAGGACGTGCAAACATGGATGTGCTCATCACTTTGGGAACCACTGTGGCGTTTGTGTGGTCTATATTGGTCGTTCTCGCCCCGTCGGCCGCAGGCGCTCCATCGATTTTGACTCAAGCTGAGCATGTGTTCTTTGATGGGGTCGTGTTCATCATCGGTTTTGTCCTGTTGGGTCATTGGTTGGAAGCCTCTGCCAAGATGAAGGCAACAGATGCTGTTCACAGTTTGATGGCGTTGCAACCCAAAACAGCCCGCATGGTGATCGATGAGGCACTTGGCCATACTGAGACACGAAACGTCAGCGCTGTTCCAAAAGGTGCCTTGCTCAAGGTGGTCGTGGGTGAAGCAATTCCACTTGACGGACACATCGTGGGCGGCGGCATCAGCATCGATGAATCGATGATGACGGGCGAGCCATACCCTGTTCGAAAGAAGGAGGGCGAAGCAGTCATGGCTGGGACCGTCGTTCTTGATGGAAGTGTCTTCGTTCGAACCACTTCGCTTGCTGGAAACACGTTGCTCGATGAAATTGTCGACCTCGTTCATGAAGCACAGATGGGGAAGGCCCCGATTCAACGCCTTGTCGATCAGGTCGCCGGGGTTTTTGTCCCAACCGTCATTGTTATGGCCACCCTCGCTGCCCTCTTTTGGGCGTTTTCAGGGTATGCTGACGCCCACAACCCGTTCGAAAGCGATGGAGAATTGGCTGTGATGGTGCTTGTGTCCACGCTGGTTATTGCGTGCCCGTGCGCCCTTGGCCTTGCTACGCCAACCGCCCTGATTGTGGGCACGGGCGTTGGTGCGAAACATGGATTGCTGATCAAAGGCATTGAAGCGCTGGAACTCGCCCACAAAACCGACACACTGGTCGTCGACAAAACCGGGACCATCACCTCTGGAAAACCACGCGTCACCCACATTGAACTGTTGGACGCTGAAGTGAAAGAAATCCTTGGCATCGCTTCAGCCCTCGAACGGGAATCCATTCACCCTCTCGCTCAAGCAATCCACACTTCATGGTCGAACGTGACCAAGACCCGCCCCGAAGTAACCGATGTCCAAACCATGCCAGGAATGGGGCTCGTTGGTACATCTGAGGGCGCTCTTGTCGCTGTTGGAAACGCTGACCTAATGAGCGAAGTTGGGGTTGAATGGAGCACTGAGGTGTCCGACAAACTCGCCAAGGCAGCAGCAAAAGGGGTCACGATCATCCTCGTCAGTCATGGCCTGCGTTTGCTTGGATGGATTGAGGCCAGCGACCGAATACGAGGCACTTCAGAAAAGGCTGTGAAGCTTGCACGTCAAATGAACCTCGAGGTCATCATGCTGACCGGAGACCGACTTGAATCGGCTGAGGCTGTCGCTGAGAAAATAGGCATTGAGAACGTAATCGCTGGTGTCAAACCTGACGAAAAAGCAGCCCACATTCATCGCTTGATCGAAGAAGGACGGACGGTGGCAATGGTGGGCGATGGCATCAACGACGCTGCGGCAATGTCGGCCGCACATGTTGGCTTAGCGATGGGCGCTGGCTCAGACATTGCGCTCGAGGCTGCGGATTTCATCGTCTTGCGAAACGACATGATCGATGCCGTTTCATCGTTGGAACTCGGTCGCGCTACCATGCGAAGGATTCGCACCAATCTTGGCTGGGCGTTCGCCTACAACCTCATCGGCATCCCATTGGCAATGGGACTCATGCTCCCGTTCACTGGCTTGTTATTGCCGCCTGCATTTGCTGCAGCAGCGATGTCCTTGTCTTCGTTTAGCGTCGTGGCGAATTCCCTTGTGCTGCGCGGTTGGACCCCTGCCAAAGAATGAGCGCCTGAATACAAAAGCAATTGAACATCGACCTTGGAGAGAAATACATGACACCGGTCGTTCACACCCTCAACATCACTGGAATGTCCTGTGGAGGATGTTCAAGCAGGCTGACCGGCGTCCTTGAGCAATCCCCCGGGATTACCACCGCAGATGTCTCGCATGAAACGGCCAGTGGCGTCATCACAACCAACGGCTCAATGTCCATTATACAGGTGATTGAACTCATCGAAAGTGCTGGCTTTTCGGCATCCGAATGAATCGCTTGTTTCAAATCTAAGAGGCGCCGCCATCAGTCTGCGCGGGGGTCGCCCAGCTTGGTCAACGGCGGTGGGTTTAGGTCCCATTCCTTATCGGTTCGCAGGTTCGAATCCTGCCCCCCGCATCTCTTCTAACAGGCAGGTGAGAACCACGTTCACGCCAGTGAACAAAGGTGAGAATCCTGCCCCCCGCATCTCTTCTAACAGGCAGGTGAGAACCACGTTCACGCAAGTGAACAAAGGTGAGAATCCTGCCCCCCGCATCTCTTGCTGGTTAACGAGAGCCTTCAACGAAAATAAAGTTGAGAATGAATTGAAACAA